>ERZ1673702.2314-NODE-2314-length-17167-cov-8.079827_pt1 | contig 17167 bp, 17 predicted proteins | sample MGYA00580232_ERZ1673702 | MGnify/ENA primary metagenome ERZ1673702 (study PRJEB41218, sample SAMN15661792) | gut metagenome | host: Homo sapiens | place: Canada: London | collected 2015-08-20/2019-03-30 | study: EMG produced TPA metagenomics assembly of... | reverse complement strand
AACATGCTCGGCGGCACGGAGCTCATTCGCCGCAAGCTCGGCAAGGACGCGCAGGCGATGACGATCACGCTGCTTCTTAATTCCGAGGGCAAGAAGATGGGCAAGACCGCGAGCGGCGCGGTGTGGCTCGACCCGAACAGGACCACGCCCTACGACTTCTACCAGTACTGGCGCAACGTGGGCGATCAGGATGTTTTGAAGTGCATCCGTATGCTCACATTCCTGCCGCTCGAGCAGATCGACGAGATGGATAAGTGGGAGGGCAGCCAGCTCAACCGCGCGAAGGAGATCCTCGCCTACGAGCTCACCGCACTCGTCCACGGGGAAGAAGAGGCCAAGAAGGCGGAGGAGTCTGCCAAGGCGCTCTTCGGCGCGGGCGGCAATAACGCCAACATGCCGACGAGCACGCTGACGGATGCCGACTTTGAAAACGGCAACATCAATGTCCTTTCGATGCTGGTCGCGACCGGCCTGTGCCCGTCCCGCGGTGAGGCGCGCCGTTTGGTCCAGCAGGGCGGTGTGACGATCGATGATGTGAAGGTCGCCTCCATCGACGAGAGCCTTGCGCGTGAACGTTTTGAGGGCGAGGGCGTCATCGTCCGCAAGGGTAAGAAGGTCTTCCACCGCGTGAAGGCGTAAGCAAGGCTGATTACAAAACGTAAACGAAAAAGTGAAACAGGGCTCTGCGCGTTTTCAGCGCAGAGTCCTGCTTTTTGACTGAATGCACAAAGCGAAACGGCGGAATGAATACAGTAAACATTTGATGAATACCGCAATGAATGTTACGTGAATACAAAATGAATACACGATGAATATTGCATAAACGAGAAATAAGAATCACTTATACCGAGGCTCGGAACGGCTTTAGCGCACTGGATAGCTGTTCCAAATGACGCTCAGACATGCGGCACAGCGGCAGCCGCAATTCGCCGCTGCACAGGCCCAAGAGCTCCATGGCGGCCTTGACGGGGATGGGGTTGACCTCGCAAAACAGCGCACGGATCAGCTCGTGCAGCTTGAGCTGGAGCGCACCTGCCTCTAAGAAACGGTTTTTCAGGCAGAGCTGTGTCAGCTCGTGCATTTCACGCGGGACGACATTCGCGGCGACGGAGATGACGCCCTTGCCGCCAAGAGCCATGATGGCGGCGGTGGAGCCGTCGTTGCCGCTCCAGACGGTGAAGCCCGGCGGGCAGAGGTTGAGGGTGTCCTGAATGAGGTCGAAGTCGTCGCTCGCCTCCTTGACACCGGCAATGTTCGGATGCTTGGCAAGCGCTTGATAGGTCTGCGCCGTGCAGCCGACGCCTGTGCGGGAGGGAACGTTGTAGAGGATGACCGGAATGTCGACCGCGTCCGCAATGGCGGAGAAATGCTGCACAAGGCCGCTCTGCGAGGCTTTGTTGTAGTACGGCGTGACGGTGAGCAGCGCATCGACGCCCGCGCTTTGCGCGGCTTTGGAGAGCGCAATGGAGGACGCGGTGCTGTTCGTGCCGCTGCCCGCGATGACGGGCACGCGGCGGTCGACGGTGCGCACGCAGCGCTCAATGAGCGCCATGCGCTCATTGTAGCTCAGCGTCGCGGCCTCGCCGGTTGTGCCGCAGACGACGATGGCGTCGGTGCCGCCTTGAATCTGGCGCTCGATGAGACGGTCGAAGGCTTCGAGATCGACACCGTCGCCGCAAAACGGTGTGACGATAGCGACGGCGCTGCCGGTAAAGACGCAGGGTTTCATAAAGGACTCCTTTCCATGACGCTTGACCGCCAAAACGGTAGGGGGGAGCGGCGGCCAAAAAGAGATACAGTTTTGCTTGAAAGCAGAGGGAAACTGTCGTATAATGTAAAATACGATTCATATGGATATGTTCAGCCGGACGCAGAGCGATCGCTTCTGCAAAACTGGCTGTGGAGGATACTATGAAAAAATGGTGCAGAATGTTCCTGCTTTCCTGTCTGCTGTGCCTTTCGCTGTGCACGCTCGCGCAGGCAACGGACGGTGAGACTCTCCGCGTGGGGCTCAAGTACGGCTCGGACGCGATGAGCGCGGCGAACCTTCAGAATTATTCGGCCTTCGGCGGCTACGCGCTGGGGTATTTTGACGCGGACGGCAGCTTTGAAGAGCTGGGCACGCTGCCGCAGTTGTATGAAAAGATCACGGTGACGACGGATACGACCTATCATGTGCAGCTTTCCGGCACGTTTTACGATTACGACGACGCGTCGCGCACAGCGGCGCAGTACAGCGGCGGCTTCGCTGCCTACGAGGATGGCGCGTTCTATGCGCGCGCTGGCAGCTACACGAGCCTGAGTGCGGCGCGGTCCGCAGCAGCCCAATATGGCGGCACTGCCGTCGGCGGCAGCAGCACGGGCGTGACGGTCATCGTGACGGGAACGGATACGATCCTCTTTGAATTCGACTGCGGCGGGAGCGAGGACCTCGGCATCCTGCCGATCGAGACGCGTGAAAAGACGGTCACATGGTTCCGCGGCTACCGCTACTACGGCGGCTTTGAATACCAGCGCGTGAGCGGCGGGAACATCAATGTCATCAACGTGGTGGATCTCGAGGACTATGTCAAATGCGTCATTCCCTGGGAAATGAGCAAGGACTGGCCGGTCGAGGCGCTCAAGGCGCAGGCGGTCTGTGCGCGCACCTACGCGGTCTGTCAGACGAAGCATCGCGCGCAGGGCTTTGACATCTGCGCGACGACGCACTGTCAGGTCTATCAGGGCACGGCGGCGAGCGGTGCGAATTCCGATGCTGCGGTCGACCAGACGGCGGGGGAGTTCCTCTACTACAGCGGAAGACTCGTGCAGGAGGCTGTGTATTATTCAAGCAACGGCGGCGCGAGCGAGGACAGCCTGAACGTCTGGGGCAATGACGTCGGCTATCTCAAAGGCAAGATCGACCCCTATGAGGGCAAGATCGCCTCAATCATCCCACGGTACAACTGGTCGACGACGTTTACCGCGTCGGAACTCACAACGCTTCTCAACAACCGCGGCTATGGCATCGGCACGGTGAAAAACGCCTATGTCTCGGCCTATACCGACACAGGTAACGTCTATTCCGTCACCTTTACCGGTACGAGCGGCAGCAAGACCGTTTCGCGCGAGGCATGCCGGACGCTGCTGAATCTGCGCAGCCAGCGCTTTACGATCGGCGGCGGTACGGGCGAAAATATTTACAGTGTGAATGACACGGGCGAAAGCGTCGCGCTCGGCTCTATGAGCGCGATCGACAGCAGCGGGAAGAACTCGGCGCTGTCCGGCAACGTGTACGTCATCACGTCGAGCGGCACATCGCAGCTTGTGCAGCGGACGACGACATCGTCCGGCAGCGGCAGCTTTGTGATCTCCGGCAGCGGTTACGGGCATAATGTCGGCATGAGCCAGTGGGGGGCGTACTCGATGGCAAACCTCGGCTATTCCTACCGCGATATTTTGCAGTTTTACTACACGGATGTCAGCATCCGATGAGGGAAGAGAAACAACATGAAGACAAAAGATTTTGATTATTACCTGCCCGAAGAACTCATCGCGCAGACGCCGCTCGAAAAGCGCGACGAATCGCGCCTGATGTGCCTTGACAAGGAGACGGGTGAGCTCTCACACCACCATTTTTATGAGCTGCCGGACTTTTTGAACCCCGGCGACTGCCTGATCTTGAACAATTCCCGCGTGCTGCCGGCGCGCCTTTTGGGCCAGCGCCTACCGGGCGGCGGCGCGTGCGAGGTGCTTCTGCTCATCGACCGCGGCGACAAAACATGGGAGTGCATCGTGCGGCCGGGCAAGCACCTGCGCAAGGGCACAAAGATGCAGTTCGGCAACGGCGAGCTCAAAGCGGAGGTCGTTGACGTGTTACCTGACGGCAACCGCATGGTGAAATTCGACTTTGAGGGTATTTTCCTCGAGGTGCTCGAACACCTTGGCAAGATGCCGCTGCCGCCTTACATCAAGGAGGAATTGCAGGATCAGGAGCGCTACCAGACCGTCTATTCCAAGGTCAACGGCAGCGCCGCCGCGCCGACGGCGGGCCTGCACTTCACGCCGGAGCTGCTGGAAAAAATTCAGGCAAAGGGCGTGAACATCGGCTATGTGACGCTGCATGTCGGCCTCGGTACGTTCCGTCCTGTCAAGGAGGACGACATCGAGCAGCACGATATGCACAGCGAATACTGCGTTATCCCGCCTGAGACGGCGACGCTTATCAACGAGACGAAGGCGCGCGGCGGACGCGTGATCTGCGTCGGTACAACGTCGTGCCGCACGCTCGAGAGCTGGGCACAGGAGGACGGACACATGGAGCCGTCCGCAGGCTGGACGAGCATCTACATCTACCCGGGCTACCGCTTCAAGGTGATGGATGCACTCGTGACGAATTTCCACCTGCCGCAGTCCACGCTCATCATGCTGGTCTCGGCGCTCGCGGGCCGCGAGCACGTACTGCATGCCTACGAAGAGGCGGTAAAAGAACGTTATAGATTTTTTAGTTTTGGCGACGCGATGTTCGTTTCCTGAAACGGGGGAAGACTATGTTCAAAGTGATTAAATACGAGGGCAAGGCTCGGCGCGGTAAGTTCAAATGCGCGCACGGCGGGGAAGTGCAGACGCCGGTTTTTATGAACGTCGGCACGCAGGCGGCCATTAAGGGCGGCGTGAGCGCGCTGGACTTAAAAGACCTCGGCTGTCAGATCGAGCTTTCCAACACGTACCACCTGCATCTGCGCCCCGGCGATGATGTGGTGCGCCAAATGGGCGGCCTCCACAAGTTTATGCACTGGGACGGCCCTATCCTGACCGACAGCGGCGGGTTTCAAGTATTTTCCCTTGCGGGCCTGCGCAAAATCAAAGAAGAGGGCGTGACATTCGCCTCGCACCTCGACGGCCGGCGCATCTTCATGGGGCCGGAGGAGAGCATGCGCATTCAGTCGAATCTCGGCAGCGACATTGCGATGGCCTTCGACGAGTGCGTGGAAAACCCGGCACGCTACGAGTACGCGAAGGCATCCTGTGAGCGCACGCTGCGCTGGCTGGAGCGCTGCAAGATCGAGCATGACAAGCTGAATACCTTGTCAGATACGGTCAACCCGCAGCAGATGTTATTTGGCATCAATCAGGGTGCGACGTTCGAAGATCTTCGCATCTGGCACATGAAAGAGATCGCAAAGCTCGACTGTGACGGCTACGCCATCGGCGGCCTCGCGGTCGGCGAGCCGACGCAGACAATGTACGACATCATCGACGCGGTCGAGCCCTATATGCCGCAGGATAAGCCGCGCTATCTCATGGGCGTCGGTACGCCGTCGAACATCATCGAGGGCGTGGCGCGCGGCGTGGACTTTTTTGACTGTGTGATGCCGGCGCGCAACGCACGCCATGGCAAGCTCTTCACGTGGAGCGGCTCGATCAACCTCAAAAACGAGAAGTACAAGCTCGACGAGCAGCCGATCGACGAGCAGTGCGACTGCCCGACGTGCCGGAATTTCTCACGTGCGTACCTGCGCCACCTCTTTAAGGCGGAGGAGATCCTGGCCCTGCGCCTTGCGGTGATGCACAATCTGTATTTCTACAACAAGCTGACGCAGCGCATCCGTGACGCGCTCGACGCGGGAGAATTTGAGGCCTTCCGCGAGGCGTACAGCGGAAAGCTTTCGGAAAGAGTCTGATCTCGCGAAGAAACCCCTTGCACAATGGGGGAATATCCGCTATAATAATAATATCTTTGTGTTGAAAGGAACAACTGTACTATGGATAGCATGATTTTACTGGTCGCAATGATCGCGGTGTTTTACTTCCTCATCATTCGTCCGGAAAACAAGCGCAAAAAGCAGGCAGAAAACATGCGCAACAGCCTCAAGAAGGGCGAGCGCATCACCACCATCGGCGGTCTGGTCGGCCGCATCGTTCAGGTGAACGACGCGACGGTCGTGTTCGAGACCTCTGAGGACCGCGTCCGCATCGAGGTTGCCAAGTGGGGCATCCAGTCTGCGGAGTCGATGGAGCAGGCGGCTGCGCCCAAGGCCAAGAAGGCTGACAAGGCGGAGAAGAAGGCTGAGGAAAAGCCTCAGACCGAGGAAGAGGCCAAGACGGTGGCTCTGCCGGTCGAGGATAAGGCGGAAAAGACTGAAAAGTCCGAGGATAAGCCCTCTTACGATCCTGAGATCAAGTAAGATCGACAACTGCATAGCATAAACAAACCTCCCCTGACATACGCTCATGTAGGCGAATGCAGGGGAGGTTTTTGCGTGGAAAAGACGGTGAACACCGCGTGGTACGCGAAAAAATGCGCGCTGGGTACGCTTGTGTGCTGCGGCACGGAGCTGGTGCTTTTGATGCTGGCATCGGCGCTGATACTGCGCGGTGCGATCAGCGAGGAGATGGCGAACGGCGCGGTGCTGGTCTGCGCGGCGGTCGCGGCGTTTTTGGGCTGCATGATCGGAGCGAGGAAGACAAGCAAGCGTGCGATGATGACGGCGGGCTGCGCGGCGAGCGCGTGGGTCACGATGCAGGTGATCGGCTTTTTTGTTTATGATGGGTTGACACCGGAGCGGTCGCTCGAGCTGGCGGCGGCGATGGCGGTCGGCGCGGTGGCGCCGCTCCTACTACAAAGAAACGGGAAAAAGGGGAGAGGCGCCAAGGCGCGCGCTCGCCGCAAGCGCAGGTGAACATAAAGCAATAGGCGTATTCACACGTTTTTGATCGGCGGTGGAGGAAATGCGGCGCGAAAAGCTGTAACAACTTGCACAAATGGAGCAAGAGCGACGGGAAAATATGACTTTTTCTGACTTGGGTGGTGAAGCGGAGAACTGCTTCCAGATATGGGGAACGTGTACGAAAACCACCCCATATCTTGGTAAAATGCCACCGCTTTTTCAATTTGTTTCAATAGTCTACATAATACACTTTACATAATATTTTGACATAATTAACAAAAATGGGAAAAGTTGGCAATTCCGCTTGCGAAAAGAGTGCAAACGGCCTATATTTATAGGTACGTTCTATCGTTTTGCTCCGTGGGCAGAATGCCGCTTCCCTTCGCGAGGGGTGACATACTTGCTGAGTCGAACGAACAGAAGAGACCGCCGCGGCGCGCTGCCGCAGCGCGTGCCTGTGCCGATGCTGGTGTTATCGGCGTTTATTGTGTTGGGTGTGATCCTTGGGTACGTGTTTGCGCTCCGGTCGGTGCAGAGCGCGGGCGGCGAGCTGAAACAGTATTTCGACGCGTTTTTATCGGGCGGCGTGAACAGGCCGTTTTCGGTAAGGGCGTTGGGCGAAACGCTGTTGTGCTATTTCCGCGCGCCGGGTATCGTGTTTTTGCTGGGCTTTGCGTCCATCGGCATTGTGGCGGTACCGCTCGTGTGTGCGTGCCAGGGGTTTCTTCTATCGTACTCGCTGTTCTGCTTTGCGCTCTCGCTCGGGCGGGGGAGCTTTCCGTTGCTGCTGGCGCTGTTCGGCATCCGGCTTCTGGCGGTGCTGCCGTGCACGCTGCTGCTCGGGAACGCGTCGCTTGACAAGTCCCGCGCGCTGCTGTCGCTTTCGCTTGGCGGCGGGGGACGGGGACGCGCAGTCAGCTACGGGAGCGCGTACTGGTACCGCTTTGGCATTTGTTGTGTGTGTTTGTTGTTTGCCGCTCTGCTGGAGCTGTGGCTTGTGCCGCAGTTTTTGCTGCTGGCGGCGTCTTGAGCTGTTTTTTAGGAAGGAGGGGTGCGATCATGGCCGACCTTTTGGCGCAATACGAAGAATATCTGGCCACGGAAAAGCACGCCTCCCAGAATACGCTCAGCTCCTATATGCGCGATCTGCACCAGTTCGCCGTGTATTTGGACGAGTTCCACCCCATGCCGCTGCCGCAGGTGACGCAGGAGGTCATCAGCGGCTATGTCGCCTGGATGGGCGGCAAGGGCAAGTCCGCCGCGACGATCACGCGCTCCATCGCGTCGATCAAGTCGCTCTACACCTACCTCCAGATGAGCGGAGAGGTCAGCGCGAACCCGGCCAAGGGCGTTGCCGCGGTGAAGGTGGAGCACAAGTTCCCCGAGATCCTCACGGGCAAAGAGGTCGAGCTCTTCCTTGACCAGCCCCAGTGCGTGGACGCTAAGGGCTACCGCGACCACGCGATGCTCGAACTGCTGTACGCCACGGGCATCCGCGTCTCCGAGCTCATTTCGCTCAATGAAGAGGACGTGAGCCTGAGCGCGAGCTTCATCCGCGCGCAGAGCAAGGGCAAAGAGCGTATCATCCCGCTCTATCCCGCCGCCGTCAAGGCACTTTCGCACTACATGAAGGAGGTGCGTCCGCAGCTTTTGGCTGATCCGGAGGAAACGGCGCTGTTCGTCAACATGAACGGCGAGCGCATGAGCCGCCAGGGATTCTGGAAGATCGTCAAGCACTATCAGGAGACCGCCGGCATCTCAAAGGACATCACGCCGCATACGCTGCGCCACTCGTTTGCCGTGCACCTGCTCGAAAACGGTGCGGACCTGCGCTCCATTCAGGAGATGCTGGGCCACGCGGATATTTCCTCGACGCAGATCTACACGCATGTCGTCAAAAAGCACCTCAAGGACGTCTATCAGAAGGCGCATCCGCGGGCATGAAAAAGGCCGCTCTTTGAGCGGCCTTTTTCATGCTGTGATTTCTCGTTGCATTTCGGACAGATGTTTGATATAATTTCTAAATAAGTATCGTGGGAGGTGATGCGCATGCGGATACTCGGCATCGATCCGGGCATCGCCATCGTGGGCTTTGGCCTGATCGAAGCGGACCGCGGCAGAACGCAGCTATTGAATTACGGCGCGATCACCACGCCCGCGGGACTGCCGCTGGCGCGCCGCCTTGTGCAGATCGAGCAGGACATGGAAGCGCTCATCGCGCAGCTAAAGCCCGACGCCATCGCGGTCGAAGAACTGTTCTTTTCGAACAACATCACGACCGGCATCGCCGTGGCGCACGGCCGCGGCATCATTCTGTGTACCGCGGAAAAGAGCGGCGTGCCGCTCTACGAATACACACCCATGCAGGTCAAGCAGGCCGTCGTCGGCTATGGCCTCGCTGAAAAGAAACAGGTCATGGACATGGTCAAGCGCCTCTTAAAGCTCAAGGCCGTGCCGCGGCCCGACGATGCTGCCGACGCGCTGGCCATTGCCATCTGCCACGCGCGCAGCGCCACGTCGCTCCTGAGCCGCGTGGGCGGGAACGACGTCAAGCAGACCATTTAAGCAGGAGAGAGGCAGTTTATGTTTTATTATGTCAGCGGAACGGTCGCGCATGTGGAGCCGTACCTCGCCGTGATCGACTGCGGCGGCGTGGGCTACGCCTGCAAGACCACCAGCACGACGATCTCACAGCTGCAAGTGGGTAAAGCAAGCAAGCTTTACACCTATTTGCACGTGGGTGAGGGGATCTTTGACCTTTACGGTTTTGCCACGCAGGGTGAGCTCGGGAGCTTCAAGCAGCTCATCGGCGTCTCGGGCGTGGGGCCGAAGGCGGCGCTCGCGATACTTTCGGTCTGCACGCCGCAGGGGCTTGCAATGGCCGTCATCACGGGCGATGAAAAGGCGCTCATCGCCGCGCCGGGCATCGGTAAGAAGATCGCCCAGCGCATCATCTTAGAGCTCAAGGACAAGCTCACCAAGGAGCAGCAGGAGATCGGTATGCCGACCGCCCCCGGCATCGTTGCGGGTGAGAAGAGCAAGGCCGTCGAGGCCGCCGCCGCGCTCGCGGTGCTCGGCTACACGCAGCAGGACATCGCGGTCGCGATGAAGGGCGTGGACGTGGAAAACTTACCGCTTGAAGAGATCGTGCGCCAGAGCCTGAAAAAAATGGTAAAGTAACTTCAATGACAGAATTTGCGCCGCGCACGGCGCAAATCAACTTTGATCGTGATTTGCCGCGACATGCGCGTGGCAAATCACACTTCGCGCAGAGCGAGTGTCGAATGAGCCGCTTTCAGCGGCTCATCGAGGCACAGAGCGGCGCGATATCCCCATCTCGTCGAAAGTCCGCAGGACTTTTGACGAAGCGAAAGTGAGGGTGAGCTTTTGAGCATTGATTTTGGAACCGATATTTATGAAGAGCCTATCGTGGCCAAGACTTTCCTGAGCGAGGACGCGCAGGAGGGCTCTCTGCGCCCGAAGACGCTCTCGGGATACATCGGGCAGGAGAAGGCGAAGGGCAACCTTGCCGTCTTCATCGCGGCGGCGAAAAAGCGCGGCGAATCGCTCGACCACGTGCTGCTGCACGGCCCTCCGGGCCTCGGCAAGACGACGCTCGCGGGCATTATTGCCCAGGAAATGGGAGTGAACATCCGCATCACGTCCGGCCCCGCCATTGAAAAGGCGGGCGACCTTGCGGCGCTTTTGACGAATCTGAGCGAGGGGGACATCCTGTTCGTCGACGAGATCCACCGCCTGAACCGCAGCGTGGAGGAGATCCTGTACCCCGCGATGGAGGACTACGCCATCGACATCATCGTTGGCAAGGGCCCGAGCGCGAACTCCATCCGCCTCGATCTGCCGCACTTCACGCTCATTGGCGCGACGACGCGCGCGGGCCAGCTGTCCGCGCCGCTGCGCGACCGCTTCGGCGTCACGCTGCGCCTGGAGCTTTACACGCCGCAGGAGCTCTTGAAAATCGTCACGCGCTCGGCGAGCATCCTGAATGTCGACATCGACCCGACGGGTGCGCTCGAGATCGCGCGCCGCTCGCGCGGCACGCCGCGTATCGCGAACCGCATGCTGCGCCGCGTGCGCGATTTTGCGGATGTGCGGGCCGACGGCGTCATCACGAAGGAGGTCGCGGACGAAGCGCTCCGCGCGCTCGAGATCGACGACCTCGGATTAGACCCCATCGACCACAGGATGATGCACGCCATCATCGAAAACTACGGCGGCGGCCCTGTTGGCATCGAGACGCTGGCGGCGACCATCGGCGAGGAAGCCGTCACGCTGCTGGATGTTTACGAGCCGTATCTCATGCAGCTCGGCTTTTTGCAGCGCACGCCTCGCGGGCGCTGCGTCACGCGCAAGGCATATGAGCACTTAGGCCTCTCCGTGCCGAAGAGCATGGACGAAGTGCCGGAACAGCTTAGCCTATAAATGCAAACTACTTTACGGCAAAACTTCAAATCTTTTTGAGAAGAGGAATCAAAATCATGGGAAAACTGTTTGGCACCGACGGCATTCGCGGCGTTGTGGGAGAAAATCTCACGGCTGATCTTGCGTTCCGCACGGGCAAGGCCATCGCGGCCGTTTTGAAGGAAGAAAAGGGCAGAAAGCCGGTCATCACCATCGGCAAGGACACGCGCATTTCGTCCGATATGCTCGAAAGCGCTCTGATCGCGGGCATCTGCTCCGTCGGCGGCGACGTGATGCCGTTCGGTGTGCTGCCGACTCCGGCGGTCGCGTACCTGACCGTGCTCAAAGGCGCGGATGCGGGCATCGTGATCTCCGCCTCGCACAACCCCTACGAGCACAACGGCATTAAGGTCTTCAACGAAAAGGGCTACAAGCTGCCCGACGCGATCGAAGAGCAGGTCGAAGAAAAAATTCTCACCGACATCTATCCCGCCGCGACGCACGGCGAGATCGGCGTCCTGCGCCACGGTCTGCGGCAGTCGCGCGAGGCGTACATCGACCATTTAGCTGGCACGATCGAAGGAGACCTGTCCGGCCTGCGCGTGCTGGTCGATTGCTCGAACGGCGCGTCGTCCGCGACGGCACCGGAGCTCTTTGGCCGCTTCCGCTGCTTCTGTGACTTCATCCACCGCGAGCCGGACGGCGTGAACATCAACGACCACTGCGGTTCGACGCATCTCGACGACCTTGCACAAAAGGTCGTCGCGGGCGGCTATGACATCGGCGTCGCGTTCGATGGCGACGCGGACCGCTGCCTGCTCGTCGACGAGCAGGGCGGCGTTATCGACGGCGACAAGGTGCTTGCCGTCTGCGGCTCGGACATGAAGCGCCGCGGGAAGCTCTCGGGCGGCACGATCGTTGCGACGGTGATGTCGAACCTCGGCCTTCACGAGTTCTGCCGCGAAAACGGCGTCGGCCTCGTCTGCACGAGCGTGGGCGACCGCAACGTGCTCGAAAAGATGAATGAGTGCGGCTACAAGCTTGGCGGCGAGCAGTCGGGCCACACGATCTTCACCGACTACGCCACGACCGGCGACGGTCAGCTGACGGCGCTTCAGTTCCTCGACGTGCTCGCGCGCAGCGGGAAGAAGGCCTCTGAGCTTGCGTCCGTCTGCCCGCAGTATCCGCAGGTGTTGCTCAACGTCGCCGTTTCGCATGAGCGCGGCGTCAAGGATGCCATCATGGCATCCGATGCACTCTCCGCGGCCATCGCGGAGGAGGAGGGGAAGCTCTCCGGCGAGGGACGCGTGCTCGTCCGCCCGAGCGGCACGGAAGCGCTCATCCGCGTCATGGTTGAGGCAAAAACAGAACAAATCGCCCTTCTTGCGGCCGAGAATTTGGTCAATGTGATAAAAATGCTGTAAAATCGTTAGCGCTAATACTGAATTTTCGTAAATACTTGACAAAACCTGAGCACAGAAGGTATAATACATGCAGTATCATCAGAGTGAGAGCCATCATAAAGAGCTTGCAGCCTGCACGGATGAGCAGCTGTGCGCCATGGCCGCCGCGGGCGACAGGGAAGCAGAAGAGCTTCTTGTCACGCGCTATTACGGAATGGTGCGCGCGTGTGCGCGTCCGCTTTTCCTCGTCGGCGGCGACGGGGAGGATCTGATTCAGGAGGGCATGTTCGGTCTCATTCAGGCGATACGGGAGTATGACGCTGACAAGGCGGCGTCGTTTCACACCTATGCAGAGATCTGCATTCGAAACCGCCTGTTCTCCGCGCTCCGTGCCGCCTCCCGCGGCAAGCATTATCCGCTGAACGAATCCATATCCCTTGATACCCCTTCCTTTGACAGTTCTTCTTACACCGCCGGTACTTTAGACCCCAGCCACACAGACCCCGAGCTCCTCATCGCGGAGCGGGACCACGTGGAGAGTCTACTCGAAAGTACCCGCAAGCACTTGTCCGAGTTCGAGGCGAAGATCTTAGGGTACTATTTGGAAGGCCTTTCCTGTCACGAGATCGCAAAGGCCGTGGGCAAGTCTCCGAAGTCGGTGGACAACGCCGTGCAGCGCGTTCGCCGCAAGGCTGCGCAGCACATTTTTTCCGGCGATATCAGCAAACGCTGAACGCATATATTTTTTTCTGATTCAAAGAGAGGGTAAAATCATGTACGAAGACAAGACTTTAGTTTGCAAAGAGTGCGGCAAAGAGTTCGTGTTCACTGCCGGTGAGCAGGAGTTCTACGCGGAGCGCGGCTTCCAGAACGAGCCCCAGCGCTGCAAGGCCTGCCGCGACGCTCGCAAGAACGCCGCTCGTGGCCCCCGTGAGTACTTCACCGCAGTCTGCGCAGCTTGCGGCGGCGAGGCCAAGGTTCCTTTCGAGCCCAAGTCCGACCGTCCGGTCTACTGCAGCGAGTGCTTCGCCAAGATGCGCGCTGAGCAGTAATTCTTGTAAACGTTTTGATCGAAAGACGTCCGCTAATGCGGGCGTCTTTCTTTTTTTGGCTTTATGGCAGCTTCTTTTTTCATATTTCCTATTGAAAAAGTGCGAAAAATGGGATAAACTATTTTCAGCTATTTTCACGGAGGTGAATCAAACATGATCGAAATTAAGCGCGACACTATCATCGGTGACATTCTGGACGTTGCGCCGCAGACCGCGCCGATCTTCCTGTCGATCGGCATGCACTGCCTGGGCTGCCCCAGCTCCCGCGGTGAGACGGTGGAAGAGGCCTGCATGGTCCACGGGATCGACGTGGAGAAGCTGCTGGCTCTCGTGAACGAAGAGGCCAACAAGCCTGTCAAGGAATAAGAAAAGGACGCATACGGGTCTTCCGTATGCGTCTTGTTCGCTCAGCGAAAGGAGGGCGGCGGTGGAAAAGGAATTACAGCTTCAGCCGCGGCTGCAATGCATCGCAAGCCTTGTGCCGCAGGGCGCGAGACTGGCCGACGTCGGCACCGACCATGGGTATCTTCCCGTGTGGCTTTTGCAGCACGGGCGCATTGAAAGCGCCATTGCGTCTGACATCAACGCGCTGCCGCTTGACCACGCGCGCGCGACGGCGCGAGAATACGGCGTGACGGAGCGCATGGATTTTCGCCTCTGCCCGGGCCTTGCGAAGATCAAAGCAGAGGAGTGCGACGCCATCGCTATCGCCGGCATGGGCGGCGAGACGATCCTCGGTATTCTCGAGGCCGCGCCCTGGACGCATGAGGACGTGCATATGCTCATTTTGCAGCCGCAGACAAAGATCGACCTTCTGCGCTGCTGGCTCTGCGGGCACGGCTACCGCTTTTTGAGCGAGACGCTCGTGCGCGACAAGGAGCAGCTTTACGTCGTCTTCCGTGTGAGAGCGGGGATGGGGCAGGAGCTGAGCGAGGCCGATGCGCTGACGGGACTTTTGCTGCGAAATGACCCGCTGTACGGCGAATACCTGTCGCAGCATCTTATAAAGCTCAATCGGGCGAGAGACGGCCTCGCCGTCTCGTCGCTCGCAGATAAGGAGGCGCGTATCGCGCATCTTGAAAATCTCATCGAAGAGATCGAGAGAAGAAAAGGGGAGTGGGAACATGGCAACGGTATATGAGATCGAACAGAGGCTCTTTTCATGGGCGCCGCGCGAGAGCGCGATGGACTGGGACAATGTCGGCCACCTCGTCGGCGATCCCGAGCAGGAGGTCGAGCGCATTTTAGTCGCGCTCGATATCACCGAGCGCGTGGTGCAGGAGGCCATCGACTGCGGCGCGCAGCTCATCGTGTCCCACCATCCGGTGATGAACGTGCGCTGGCACGAGCGCGAGATGCAGACCCTTCGGCCCGACACGCGCCTCGGCGGCGTTTTGACCACACTCGTCAAAAACGACATTTCCGCCATCTGCATGCACACGAATCTGGATGCTGCGGACGGCGGCGTGAACGACTGTCTGGCGAAAAAACTGGGCCTTAACGATGTTTTTTTGCTCAACGACGAAAAAATCGGGCGTATTGGCACACTTTCCTGCGAAAAAGGGCTTGAAGAGTTCCTGCGGGATGTGATAGAATTACTCGGCTGCGGCGGCTTGCGCTATTGCCGCGGCAGCGGGCGGGTGCACCGCGTAGCTGTCGGCGGCGGCGCGTGCGGCGAATACATCCCGCAGGCCATTGCGCAGGGCTGCGATACGTTCGTGACGAGCGATCTGCGCTACAACGATTTTCTGGATACGCGGGGACTCAACCTGATCGACGCAGGGCATTTTCCGACGGAGAACGTCGTTTGTCCGACGGTCAAGGCGTATTTGGAGGAGCATTTCCCCGAGGTGAAAACCGTAATATCGACGTCGCACAGAGACGTCATTCAATACTATCTGTAAGGAGAGATCACATCATGTCCGGACATTCCAAGTGGCACAATATTCAAAAGACGAAGGGCGCAGCTGACGCCAAGCGCAGCGCTGCCTTCACCAAGATCGCCAAGGAGATCATCGTCGCCGTCAAGCAGGGCGGCTCGGGCGATCCGAATAACAACTCCCGTCTCGCGACCGTCATCGCCAAGGCGAAGGCTGCCAACATGCCCAACGACAACATCAAACGCACCATCGACAAGGCGCTCGGCTCAGGCAACACCGACAACTACGAGTCCGTCACCTACGAGGGCTACGGCCCCGGCGGCGTGGCCGTCATCGTCGAGGCACTGACCGACAACCGCCAGCGCACCGCGCCGGAGGTCCGCCACTACTTCGATAAGTACGGCAAGGGCATGGGCGCGCAGGGCTGCGTCAGCTGGTCGTTCGACCGCAAGGGCGTCATCATCATCGACAACGAGGACGGAGACTACGACGAGGACGCCGTCATGATGGATGCGCTCGACGCCGGTGCCGACGATTTCAATGCCGAGGATAACGTCTTCGAGATCACGACCGACCCCGACGCGTTCAACGATGTCGTCAAGGCCCTCGAGGAGAAGAACTACGCCTTCGTCAGCGCGGACATCAGCCTTGTCCCGCAGACCTACGTGAAGCTCGAGAGCGACGAGGACATCAAGAACATGGAAAAGCTGCTCGACATGCTCGACGACAACGAGGACGTGCAAAATACCTACCACAACTGGGACCAGGACTAAACCCCTTGCAAATGCTGACTTTTTCAGCAGTGTGATACCCGAGTTGTGACATATCTTTGTCCTGCTGCGGCGTACACGGCGGCTTCTGTTGTGGCATACATCATGTCAAAATAGAGGGTGTCGGGATGAAAATTGAACAGGCTATCAAAGAATATCTGATTGAGATTGAGGTTAGACAGTATAGTCCAAGAACGATTAAGGGCTATCGCAATAACCTCAATCTCTTTCTGCGTTTTTGCCATTCCGTGGGTGTCGAAAATGTAGAAGAAATTACCTTAGCGACAGTGAGGCAGCTTGTAAAAATGCTCACAGCCAGTCACAGAAAGGGAACTTACATCAATGGCATTCTGAAAGGCTTGAAGTCCTTTATTCAATATTGCTATGGAGAGGGCTACGGAGCGTTCAACACGAAGGGAAACTTCATCTGGTGCAAAGAGGAAAAGCCTGTCATTACTCCCTTTACGCCTGAACAGGTAAAGCGGATGATGAAAAATTGCAGTGGGAACAGCTTCAAGGCCATTCGTGACCGCGCGATATTGACGATGTTCTTTGAAACAGGGATTCGCTGCTTGGAGCTTTGCAGTATCAAACCAGAAGATGTTCACGAGGACTATATCATCATCAACGGGAAGAATCACAAACAGCGAGTGGTTCCTATCACACCCGTGCTCAGAAAAGCGATGATGAAGTATGAGAGCGTCAGAGAGAGCTATTTCCTCTACAAGAAGACTGATGACTATTACTTCCTTTCGTTCCATGGGAAGATGCTGACAGTTACAGCGGTAGAAATTATCGTAAAGCTGTACGGAGAGGGGATAGAGGATGTTCGCGTTTCGCCCCATACCTGTCGTCATTTTTTCGCTCAACAGCACGTCAAGATGGGGACTGACCTCTACACCATTTCACGCTTGCTGGGACATGAGAACATCCAAATCACACAGACCTACCTAAAGAGCCTGCGTGACAGAGATATTGTTGAAATTGCCA
>ERZ1673702.2302-NODE-2302-length-17229-cov-9.896704_pt1 | contig 17229 bp, 13 predicted proteins | sample MGYA00580232_ERZ1673702 | MGnify/ENA primary metagenome ERZ1673702 (study PRJEB41218, sample SAMN15661792) | gut metagenome | host: Homo sapiens | place: Canada: London | collected 2015-08-20/2019-03-30 | study: EMG produced TPA metagenomics assembly of... | reverse complement strand
TGGAGAGAGCGCTCCCGCAAACTGCCTCTTGACAACTTATAGGAGCGTCGGTTTTTTAAAACCTGAAAAATCGAATAACACTGCATAATTTGAATAAATGTCAAGAAAAAAAGACTCTGCTCCAAGAAATTGAAAGAATTTGGCTTTTGTTGTTTAGACAAAGAGTAATAATATGCATATCTAGCGCGAGCAATTATAGGTTGCGCGCTCAAGGTTGATTCGTGAAAGAGCAAGATCGCGGTCTCTTGGGGAGGAGGCATCGATGACGGCAAATTCAGATAAATCTAAGCAGGACAATAAAGCGGCACATCGTGTGCTGGCAGGTGTTTTGTGCGGAGCTTCCGTTTTGAGCCTGGTGCTGTCGCTCGTTATGCCCCCGATCTCGCAGGCCATCGCCAACGATACCCAGACAGTTTCTACCGATGAGACTGCAATGGGGGGGTTCCTCAAGTGAGTCTACTGATGTAGACAACACCAGCGAGGATGCCGAAAATCAGAATAGCAACGAGACCGATGGCGGCGAGGCTGGCTCTTCAAATAGTGCTGAGCAGGCTCAGATTGAGAATGCGGCTTCAGCGGGAACGACGACTACCGTGGAGCCGGGAATTCACGTTCCCACGTCTATCGGTATCGGTACGAATATCAATGTCTCCACCCCCGATCCCGGCGTGGCCACCTACGTCGGCCGCGACATGTACATCGGTGGTAAACCGAGCAACACTAGTACTCTTGATGCGAGCAACGCCCCCACCGGCTCATATGCCGCTGAGGCGGAGGGCCTTACCGTGGTCCGTGGCAAGCTTGCCATGAATCCTATCAAGGAGAGTTGGGGCGGCCATGGCTTCCGTTTCGGCACCGTCGGCTTTGGCTCGCAGTTTCGTCCCGGTGAGGGAAGCACGGTGCTTGCGGTCGCCGGAATCGACAGCGCGATCACCAGCATGAGCGTTGGTTACAGCGGGGACACGCCGCAGGCGACTACCGTTGGCGCGTGGACCAAGGGTGCCTGGGTCGGCAAGGCGACAACGGGTGACTCCACTGGCTATGACTACACCGCGCAGATTGCAGGCCCCATTACCTATTGGAAGACTAACGACAGGCGCCAGTCTGTGGTTACAACCCAGGGCAACTACTATGAAGGGGGAAATGAGGGCGAAAGCTCGCTGTTCAACCGAGTCAACTTCCTCAACAACATCAACGGTAAGGACTACACCAATTACCTGGAGTCCGAAGTAAAGGCAAACATCTCCACGCCCCTCGCAAAGCTTAAGGCCACCGGGGGATACATAGTCGGTGTTGCTGAGCAGAATTCCAAATACATGATTAAAAAGTACAACAATAAGGAGCAGTACGGCCTCACGTTCGACGACTCCATCAAGACCTTTAAGCGCAAGACGAACTATACCGACGTTAACGGCAAGAACGTTTCCGACCAGGTGGTTCTTGTCAACAACGAGAAGCTCATCACGTTTACCGGAGATGCGGACGAAAACGGTAACGGTTCTCCGCTACAGGTCTTCAACCTCAAGGCGTCCGATCTTACCAACTCCATTGGCGACAAGACCTACCGTGGCGTGGACTTCAGCTTCATGAATATACCTGAGGACGCTTCCGTGGTCGTCAACATCATCGATGATAAGGACAAGCCTGCGACTCCGGTTGAGTTCAACACCGGCTGGCGTTTCTGGTGGAATGGTACGGAAATCTCCCGCGGGTACGAGGAGGGTGACACCGAGGATGCTAAGAACCTCAGGGCTCAGTACTCCACTGCCGCCCAGAGCATCCTGTGGAACTTCGCAACGGCCAGCCAGGTCACCATCCGCGGTGGTATGGCCCTTGAGGGCAATACTGATTTTGGTGGGGACGGGAAGTGGACCGACGACGACCCCGCAGCCGCCATGTTGGGCAGCATCATTGTTCCCAACGGCAGCTTCGAGGATCACGTGACCACCAACGGACGCGTTTATGTTGGCGGGGACTTCCAGATGTACAACCCTACGGTGGCGTGGAGTAGTTTCAGCGAGGGTAACTCGGCTTCCGTCATCGATATGGACCAGGAGCGTCACAACTTCCCGTGGTCTGGCTCGTATACACCGGACGGTTCCTCCATTGCATGGAGCAAGGTCGACGCTGCGGATGGCACTACGCTGCTTCCCGGTTCCTCGTGGACGATATACGGCACTGTCGATGATGCCAAGAACGGGACGCATCCCATCGTTACGGTAACGGATGGCGCTGCCAACGATTACGCTTCTAATGATGGCGAGATTCAGTTCAACTATTTGAACCAGAAGGCCAACATCGGCGATCCCAGTTACACCAACTACTTCACCTATTACATCAAAGAGGCGGCTGCTCCGGCTGGTTACCAGAAGTCCGAGACCATCTACTACGCCACTATGAACAATACCGGTGAGTTGGTGAATTATGTCCAGGGCTACGTGGACACGGCAAAAGGTAACTCGCTGGTTCCGTTCGATCATCCTAACGCCACGGGCGCCATCGCCAACACCAAGATCGCCGGTACGGTGTCTTGGACCAAGGTGGAGAAGGGCGACGCAGGACGCACTCCTTTGGCTGGTTCCGAGTGGAAGCTCACCAAGACCAAGGACGCCGATGGTACGACCGTTGACCAGTCTTGGACCGTGAGCGATCAGTCGGCTTCGGGCGACACCACGTGGGCAGACATCGACACCACACCCGGCAAGTTCACGCTCGAGGGCCTGCTGCCGGGCACGTACACGCTTGTTGAGATCCAGGCTCCGTTTGGCTACGAGAAGAATTTGACGGCTTACGAGTTCACGGTGTCCAGCACGAACGGCTCCATTACGTGGAGCGAGGACAAAAAGCCGACTTTCGACGAGGGCGGCAACGCGTACATCTCCGATTCTCTCACCACCACGTCCGTGAGGATCCCGGTGACCAAATCTGTTCGTAACACGGATTGGCCTACGAATTCCGGCGGCAGCTATGTGGCGTTCGATTTCAGCATCGAAGCTACGGGGGCAAACAAGGGTAGCGCACCTATGCCCGACTCGAAGACTATTTCCGTCGCTCCCGCAGGCTCCACGAAGGTCAACGACATCGTGGCATCCTTTGGTGATATCTCGTTCTCCAAAGATCACCTCGCCGCAATCGACGCTTCGAACCCGACTCGCGCCAAGACCTACACCTACACGGTGAAGGAGGTCGCGCCTACCACCGGTGCCATCGACAAGCTCCGCTACTCCAAGGCCGAGTACCAGGTGGCCGTTACGGTAAAGGCCGCCATGGTCGATGGCAAGCGCTCCGGCCTCACCACCTCCACCACGGTCATGCAGGTGAAGGACGACATGGGCAACACCGTGAGTAACACCATCGGCAAGGACGCCGCGCCCGACGCCATCCCCACCTCCACCTTCACCAACGTGAAAGTTCTCACGGACCTCCCGCTCACCGGCGCGGGTTGGACCGAAAACTCCATGCTCCTCGTGGGCGCCGGTCTCATGCTTCTGAGCGGCATCGCTGCGGGAGCGTATTGGTTCGCTACAAAGCGCCGCCAGGACGACCCGTCCGATGGCGCTGGTAGATAGATGTTTATGAATGTCGGGCTCATTTCTGAAAGGGGAATCATGAACCGATTCGTACAAAAGCTGATCGCCGGCGCCGCCGCCGTAGCGATCGTCGTAACCGGCCTGGTGGGTGGAGCGCCTGTGGCCAAGGCTGATCCCACCTACAGCATTACGATCAACAAGCAGTCGACGGATGCTGCCGATCACGAGTTCAACGGCTGGCAGCTTGCCGAGCTGAAGGACGTTGTTGTTAACAATGACAAGTCGATTGCCTATACGATTGATACCAATGAGAAGCTCGTGAGCACCATCGAGGCCGCGATGGACTTCAATGCTGTCATTGATAAGACGGGCAATGCCCAGAACGTGCTTACTGCCTACAAGCAGGACAAGAACTATTATGTGTCCGACGGCAACTCGTCGAACAACCCTATGGGCTTCCTGATCATGCATGTGTTTAGCAATACCGGAACCCCTAACCTCTCCTCGACCTGGAACAACGACGCCGCGCTGCGCACCTTTGCCCAGAACCTCGAGGACCAGACCTTCCCTGAGGCTTCTACTGCAACCCCGTTCACCACGGCTACGAACAACAACGCCAATGTGAAAACCTTTAAAGTCCCGGGTATCTGGTTCCTGAAGGACGCTACCAGTCCCGCTGCTGACAAGGAGTCCTTCTCACTGCCCATCATTACGCCGACGAGCATTCCGGACACCGATATCGATGGTGCCGTTACCGTGAAGAACGTGATTCCGAATATCTCCAAGCATCTTGCCAATGCTGACGGTACCTACAACAATGAGCCGTCCTTCTCCGTGGGTGACACCGTGTACTACACGCTTGAGACTACCGTTCCTTACTACACCGGCTATTCGACCGGCCGTGTGTTCAAGATCAACGACACTGCTAGTTCTGCCATTTCTTCGTTTGTCGATGGCGCCCCCAAAGGCGTAAACGTTGTATCGGTCAAGGTTGGAGACGTTACTCTTAAGGCGGATACCGACTACAGTGTTTCCTATGCTGCCACTACTGATATCGATGAAAAGTACGCCTAATGGTGTAGATACCGTCATCGACCTTGGCAAATACGTGAACCAGAGTGAGGGCGCCACTAAGCTGAACGAGGGCGCAAAGGTGACCGTACTAGTGAGTGCCACCCTTGATGCTGATGCCAAGCTTTCTGATTCCACCGACATCAAGGGCAACCCCAACAAGGACTCACTCACCTGGTCGCACAACCCCAACAACACCTCCGATGAGCAGACCATTCCTGGTAACGAGGTGAATGTCTACTCCTATAAGTTCAACATCTTGAAGACCGCCAAGGACATGACCACTAAGCTCCGGGGTGCTAAGTTCACGATTAAGGCGGGAGACAGCTATCTCGGTTGCGAGAACGGCGCATGGAAGACCCTGCCCGCGGCTCCGAAGGATACTCAGGCTGGTGCCGAAGCCGGCGTGTTCGCCACCAAAGCTGGTGGCGTCATCGACTTCAATGGTCTCGATGCTGGCACGTATGAGATCGAGGAGATCGTTCCTCCCAATGGTTACACCGCCCTCTCCCTGCCGAAGTTCAACTTTACGGTATCCGCTACGGTGAATGCCAACAATCCCGAGGGTCAGAAGACCATCATTGCCGGTTCTTATGCCAAGGGTACAAACGATAACGACTCTCGCGTCTCCGTTGAGAACTCGACCATCAAGATTTGGAACGCCAAGAACCTCACCGAGCTGCCTATGACCGGTGATTTGGGCATTAAGGTTTTCATCACCGTGGGTGTGCTGCTCATGGCTGCTGGCGCCGCCTTTGCCCTGAGTGCACGTATGCGCGCTTAATTCCCTAGCTTGATGACGCGGCGAGCGGGCGATCGTCGTCTCCTATCAGCGCCCGCGCGCCGCGTTGCCATATTCCTCTTTCGCCGTACCCCGTCGCGCCTAGACCCGCGGCGGGGCGCGGTGCATTGAACCGCAACCATTCGTGCACCGCGCGTTCTCGCGCCGCGCCCACATCCCACCCACACCCCCGGAGGTGAACCACATGGAAGGAATCAAGCCCGTATCGACGTCGTGCACACCGAGCGGTGGTTCGCGTTCGGCTTCCCCCAGCCGACGTAAACTGCCGCTCGTCCTACGCCTGCTTTCCCTCCTGTGCTTTGCCGCCGGCTTTGTCATCGTGGCCACGCCCCTCGTCCTGCGCGCTTTGTCTCAGGCTGAGCAAACGGCCGCCGTTACCGCTGCGCAAAACACCGTGGACGGCTGGCCCTACCCGCAGGCCGAGGAGGCCCTCGCGGCCGCCCGCGCCTACAACGAACAGCTGGCTGCCGGTGGTCAGGACGTTATCGGCGAGGTCGTGGACCCGTTTGGAAACACCTCTGGCGCCTCCACCGCCTCTGGCTCTAAGGATTCCATCGCCTCGCAAGACACCACCTACCAGGGAATCCTTAACGCTGGATCGGGCCTTATGTGCTCGGTGCGCATTCCCAAGATCGACGTGAACCTGCCCGTGTACCATGGCACCTCTAACGAGGTGCTCGCCGCGGGCGCCGGCCACCTGTACGGAACGTCGCTGCCGGTGGGCGGCGAGAGCACGCATGCCGTGCTCACCGGTCACCGTGGCGTGCCGGGCTCGCTCCTGTTCACGCGCTTGGATGAGCTGCAGGTGGGCGACTCGTTCTACATCGAGGTGATGGGCGAAGAACTGGGCTACAAGATCGACCGCATAGACGTGATCGAGCCCGACGACGATTCCAAGTTGCGCGTGACCGCCGGTGAGGACCGCGTGACGCTCATGACCTGCACGCCCTACGGTGTGAACTCGCATCGCCTGCTCGTATCGGGCGTGCGGGCGGATATTCCTAACGAGATACCCGCGCCCGAGGACATGCAGGGCATTAACACCACCGTGGTGGCGCTGGGCGTTCTGGGCGCGCTGCTGGCCATTGTGATTGGGCTTTTCGTGGCCGGGCACGTGCGCAAGAAGCGCCGCGCGGCTCAGCGTGCGGCCGTGGCGGCTGCGGTGACGCTGGACGCCGACGCGGCTGGTGGCGATGACGGAAACGGGTGGACCGTGGGAGCCTCCAGGCCTGCGGCCCTCTTCGACTCCTCTGCTTCAGCCTCCTCGGCTTCCCCCGATTCCGATGCTGATTCTTCCGGCTATCGCGGGCGACACCTGCGCTAGCGCTCGCGTTCGACTGAGCTATCCTGGACGTATTTCTGGAGCGTTTCCCCTCACCATAAATTACCCTTGGCATACTTGCGCAAATACCTGCTCGTGCTACACTTGCAATTGCTGTTTCAGGGCGGGGTGAAATTCCCCACTGGCGGTAAATCGGGCGGTGTCAAAGGGGCGCCGTGGCGCAGGCGAGATGCCTGCGACCGAGCCGATGAGTCCGCGACCCGTGTGTGCGTTGGTTCGCATGCCGGCTGAACTGGTGAGATCCCAGTACCAACGGTTAGAGTCCGGATGAAAGAGGCAGGTGATCTTATGTCTGAACAGTCACAGCATATCCATTTTGAGAACACGAATAGGTGGAGCACCAAACAGCTCGTTACCATGGCGTTGATGTGCGCCTTGGGCGCCTTGTTTATGTACGTGCAGCTGCCCATCCTTCCTTCGGCGCCGTTTTTGACGTATGACCCGTCGCTGGTGCCGGCGATGGTGTGTGGATTTGCGTATGGCCCTGGTGCCGGCACCGCTGTTGCCGCTATGGCGATTGTTATCCATGCGCTTACCACGGGCGACTGGGTCGGTGCGCTTATGAACCTGGTTGCCACGCTGGGCTACATTCTGCCCGCGGCTATCGTCTATCAGAAGATGCATACCTATAAGGGTGCCGTGATTGGCCTGGTGCTCGGCGTTATTGCCGCTACGGCGTTGTCTATGGTCGCAAATCTTACCATTGGCGTATGGTTCTGGTATGGCTCGGTCGATGTGATCGCCCCGCTTATGATTCCTGCCGTGCTGCCGTTCAACCTTATCAAGACCGTGCTTAACTCGGTATTGACGCTTGCAGTGTACAAGGCGGTCTCCAACCTCATCACGCCCAAGAAGGACCAGGTCAAAGGCCGCGCATGATTGAGTGTCGGGGCGTTTCCTTTAGCTATGACGGTGCCGTGCCGGCGCTCGACGGCGTCGATCTAAACATCGAGGACGGCGAGTTTTTCTGCATCCTCGGTGGTAATGGGTCGGGCAAGTCGACGTTTGCCAAGCATCTGAATGCACTGTTGCAGCCCGATGCGGGCACGGTGCGTATCAACGGTATGGATGCGTCCGACCTCGAGCTGGTCTATGACATTCGTTCGACCGCGGGCATGGTATTCCAGAATCCCGATGATCAGCTGGTGGCAACGCTTGTCGAAGATGACGTTGCGTTCGGTCCCGAAAACCTTGGCGTGCCATCGGCGCAAATTGCGCAGCGCGTACGCGAGGCGCTGAAGGGCGTGGGCCTGGTGGGCTTTGAGCGCCACGAGACCCATGCGCTTTCGGGTGGTCAAAAGCAACGCGTGGCGCTTGCCGGCGTGCTCGCCATGGAGCCGCGCGTTCTCATTTTGGATGAGGCCTCCTCGATGCTCGATCCGCGCGGACGCAAGGGTCTTATGAAAGCGTGCCGCGCACTTCACGATCGCGGCATGACTATCGTGATGATTACGCACTTTATGGAGGAGGCCGCCGAGGCCGATCGTGTCGCGGTGTTTCGGGCGGGGCACGTTGCCATGCTCGGTACGCCCGAGGAAATCTTGACGCGGGCGGATGAGCTTGCGCAGCTCAACCTGGATATGCCGGAGTCGTGTCGTCTGGGCAGGTCACTTCGTGCGAAGGGCGTGCCCGTTTGCGCGCAGGTGCGTGAGGCGGATATGGTCGCCGAGATTGCGCAGGCTTATGCCGAGCGAAGTAGGGCAGGCATCGCGGGGCAGTCTTCCGTATCCCAGTCGGAAATCGCTGACGGCACTGTTCCGGTAGACAACGAGGGCAACGCGTCGGAGCCCGTCATCGAGCTATCCCATGTTTCGTACAGTTATTCGCTCAGTCCGCGCGAGCGCCGCCGCTGGCATAAGCGCTCGGCCACTGCGGGCAAATCGAGCAAACAGGCTCTCTGGGGAAACGACCCCAGCAGCCCGTGGGCGCTGCGCGGTGTATCGCTGACGGTGCGTCGCGGCGAGTTCCTGGGCTTGGCAGGTCATACCGGTTCGGGTAAGTCGACGCTGGTCCAGCATCTCAACGGTTTGATTCGCCCCCAGGAGGGATCCGTTCGCGCGCTGGGGCTCGATCTGTCAAACAAGAAAGACGCCGCTGCGGTTAAGGCCAAGGTCGGCGTGGTGTTTCAATACCCTGAGCGTCAGCTGTTTGCCGAAACCGTGGCGCAGGACGTGGCGTTTGGTCCGCATAACCTTGGCTTGCCGCAAGATGAAGTCGACCGTCGTGTCGAGTCATCGCTCTCACGCGTGGGCCTCGACCTTTCCACGGTCGGCGACAAGAGTCCCTTTGAGCTTTCGGGCGGTCAGCAACGGCGTGTGGCATTCGCCGGCGTACTCGCCATGGAGCCCGAAGTCCTGGTACTCGATGAGCCCATGGCTGGGCTCGATCCGGCTGCGCGCAGGGATTTCCTTGAGCTTATCGATCGACTTCACCGCGATGGCCTGACCGTTGTCATGGTTTCACACAGCATGGATGACCTGGCCAATTGCTGCGACCGTATCGTCGTGATGAACGAAGGTGCGGTGTTTGCCGAGGGAACCCCCGCGCAGGTGTTTGCGCATGCCGATGAGCTCAAGTCGATCGGCTTGGGCGTACCTGCTGCTCAGCGCATGGCGTTGGCGCTCGCGGAGGCGGGCGTGCCGCTGCGTTGCGGCGGGCTCTATACGGTTGAGTCGCTGGCCGACGAGCTGGCAGATTTGCTGATCGGTCGCTCAGACGGTCCTTCTAACGTCGCGGACATTGCTAAATCCAAGACGGTCGCGCGAGAGGAGGGCTGCTAATGGAGGCGTTTTCGTTTGGCAGCTACTATCCCGGCGATAGTGCAATCCACCGCCTGGACCCGCGAACCAAGTTGCTCTTGGGCTTTGTGTTTCTGATCACGACGCTCACGGTCAGTGGCTTCCGCGGACTGGCACCGGTCGCAATTTTCGTTGTGCTGATCTATGCCGTGTCTCGGGTGCCGGTTCGTCGCGTTCTGTCGTCGATGGCGCCGCTGCTGGCAATCGTCGTCGTGGTCGCGGTGCTCAACTTGTTTACCGATCAGAGTGGGCGCATCCTGTGGCAGCTCGGCTTTCTGCAGATAAGCGAGGGCTCACTGCGTTCTGCCGCCTTTATGGCGTGTCGCCTGACGTTGATGATGGCCGGCATGAGCGCCATTACACTCACCACGCCGACGCTCGACCTCACCGCGGGCTTTGAGCGCCTGCTCGCGCCGTTTGCGCGCGTGGGGCTCCCTGCGCATGAGCTCGGCATGATCATGGGTATCGCGTTGCGCTTTATGCCGCAGTTCGCCACCGAGATGAAGCAGACGGCGGACGCGCAGGCAAGCCGCGGCGCGCGCGTGACGGGCGGTCCGCTCGGCGGCGTGCGTATGCTCGGCAGTGTGGCGATTCCGCTGTTCACGGGCGTGTTCCGCCATGCCGAGACGCTGTCTGCCGCCATGGATGCACGCTGCTATCACGGCGAGCAGGGCCGCACGCGCCTGCATGCGCTTGCATTTGGCCGCGGCGATGCGTTGGCGGCGGTGGTGACGGCGTTGCTGCTCATCTGCGTCATCGTCATCAATCTTCAACTTGTTTAGGCGCGATTCGGGCGCAAGAAAGGGGTCCCTATGACCGACAACGACCGCACGGCTCAGCTTGAGCGCGCCTGTTCGTATCTCAGGCGCATTCCGGCGTGGTTTCTGGCCACGACCGATGCAAGTGACGGGCATCAGCCTCGCGTGAGGCCGTTTTCGTTTGCCATGGTCGATGACGGTAAGTTGTGGTTTTGCACGTCGCGCGACAAGGACGTGTGGGCGGAGCTGAGTGCGAATCCCAAGTTTGAGGTATCGGGCTGGAAGCCGGGGGAATGTTGGATCGTATTGACCGGCGAAGCCGCACTTGAGGACGACGCAGTTGCGAGCGACAAGGTGCGTCAAGCGGGTTTTAAGCACATGGTGGGCATTGGCGAGGAACACGAGAGTGCCAACGACGGCCGCCTTGCTTTCTTTTCGGTCCGCAATATTGCCGCGCGCTTCTGTGATATCGACGGCAGCGAGGAGCGCCTGGAGCTTTAACTCTAGGGCAGCTAAAACAGCCCCGACCCAAAAAGACTAGCGTCAGGAGGACACATGGACGGATTGAATACGGTGTTGGAGTATCTGACGTCGGTGCCGGCATGGTATTTGGCGACGAGCGTTGACGGACAGCCTCATGTGCGTCCGTTTTCGTTTGCGCAGATCCAGGATGGCAAGCTGTGGTTTGTAACAGCGCGCACCAAAGATGTGTGGCAAGAGCTGCTGCAAAACCAGCGCTTTGAGGCCACGAGTTGGTGGCCGGGCCATGGCTGGCTCATCTTGCGCGGGCGTGCCGGCTTGGATGACCGGGCTTTAGACGAAATGCGCGAAGCCGGGTGGAAGCATCTAGAGCACCTGGGCGAGCACTATGAGGGGCCTAACGACCCCACGCTCGTCTTCTTTAGCGTCGAGGATCCCGAGGCTTTTATCTGCAATCACGACGAATGGGTGCCGGTCGAGCTCTAGCCGGCTGGCTCATCCTAACAACTTGGTTTTCGCATGGGCGGGCCCCGTATTGCCCGGTGCCGTTAGGAGCGCCGGTCAATACGGGGCTCGCTCCATTTGTCAATTCCTTCAAGCGAATGTGTCGGGAATGTTTCAATGCATGAATATGCAAGCCATTTACGTGTTCATGCATCTTTTGGTGCTAAAGTTTCAACCCACTTCATAACGACCACTGCGAAATGCGCATCGGTGCATAAATCGCAGACAAGGAGTCTGATATGTCATTGAAGGTTGGAATCGTCGGCGCGGCTGGATATGCCGGAGCCGAGCTCATTCGCCTCGTGCTCGGCCATCCCGAGTTTGAACTTGTTGCCATTACGTCCAACGCCGATGCCGGCCAGCCGCTGTCCGCGGTGTATCCGAGCTTTGCTGGCGTGAGCGATCTGGTTTTCACCACGCATGACGCCCCCGAGCTTAAGAGCTGCGATGCGGTTTTTCTTGCCGTGCCGCACACGGCTGCCATGGCACAGGTGCCCGCGCTGCTTGCATCGGGCGTCTCCTGCTTTGATCTTTCGGCCGACTACCGCCTGAACGACGCGTCCGTCTTTGAGACGTGGTATGCCGCCGAGCATACGAGCCCCGAGCTGCTCAAGACCCGTGCCTTTGGCCTGCCCGAGCTATTCTGCCGGGACTTGGAGACCGCCGCATCCGACCATGCCGACGGCAAACCCGTGCTGGTCGCCTGCGCCGGTTGCTATCCCACCGCAACGAGCCTTGCCGCCGCGCCCGCCGTGCGCGCTGGCTGGGTTGCCCAGAGCGGCCCCGTGATCGTTGATGCCATCAGCGGCGTGACGGGTGCCGGCAAGTCCTGCAACGCTCGTACGCATTTTTGCAGCGCTGACGAGAACTTGGAGGCCTACGGCGTGGGCAAGCATCGCCACACGCCCGAGATTGAGCAAATCCTTGGCCTGACCGATCGCGTCGTCTTCACCCCGCATCTGGCACCGCTCAAGCGCGGCCTGCTCTCCACGGTGACGCTGCCGCTCACGCCGCAGGCCATCGACTCCCTGGCTCTTGAGGATGTCGTCGACTATTACAAGCAGTTCTACGCTGGACGCACCTTTGTGCGTGTGCTCGACGCCGGCCAGCAGCCCAAGACGGCTTCGGTCGTTGGAACCAACGCCGCCCAGATTGGCCTTGCGCTCAACAAACGCGCGGGCGTGCTGGTGGCGACGGGCGCTATCGACAATCTGTGCAAGGGCGCTGCGGGCCAAGCAGTCCAGTGTGCCAATATCGTCTTTGGCTTTGACGAGCGACGAGGCTTGCCCACAGTGGCGTGCCCGGTGTAGCACATTCGATTGTTAACGATTTGGTAGTCGGGCATCGAGTGGGGCGCCACTCTTAAGCTGGTCTCATGATTACGACTGGCATGGCGCACCAACCGATGTCCGTTTTTTGTTTGACATAAGGAGTCATAAAGACGATGAATACCGACCTGATTGATATCAAGATTCGCGCCGTCGAGGGTGGCGTTACGGCAGCGGCCGGCTTTAAGGCCGCAGGCATCCATGCGGGATTCCGGAAGAATCCCGAGCGCTTAGACTATGCGCTCGTCATGCCCGATAAACCCTGTCCCGGCGCCGGCGTGTTTACGACCAACCGCTTTTGCGCGGCGCCCGTGCAGGTGAGCCGTGCCAACCTGGGCGGTGCGGACAAGGGCTACGGTATCATCGCCGGTGTTTCAATCAACTCCGGCAACGCGAACGCCGCCACGGGCGAGACCGGCCTTGCCTGCGCGCGCGAGACCTGCAACATCGCATCGCAGGTTATCGGCTGCGAACCCCAGCAGATCCTGGTTGCCTCCACGGGTGTGATTGGCCAGATTCTGCCGATCGACACGTTTGAGACAGCCATTCCTGCTGCCTACGAGGCGCTCTCCGCCCACGGTGGCGCCGATGCCGCTCGCGCCATCATGACGACCGACACGCACTCCAAGGAGTACGCCGTGTCCTACGTCAGTGAGGCTGCGGGTCATGCGGGCAATGTCTATACGGTAGGCGGCATGTGCAAGGGCTCGGGCATGATCATGCCTAATATGGCCACCATGATCGCAGTTATCACCACCGATGCCCCCGTCGAGCCTGCGGCACTTCATGCCCTGCTGCTCTCGACCGTCAAGCAGACCTTTAACAAGGTAACGGTCGATTCCGACACCTCGACCAACGACACCTGCATCATGCTTGCTTCTGGCGCTGCTGCCGCAGATGCCGAGGCCATCGTCGAGGGCACTGACGCCTTTGACGAGTTGGCCTTTGCCGTGCACGAGGTGTGCGAGAGCCTGGCGCGCAACATCGCGGCCGATGGCGAGGGTGCGTCAAAGCTCGTGACGGTTAACATTACCGGCGCCGCCAACGACGAGGAAGCCGATATCGCCGCCCGTGCCGTCGCCAACTCGCCGCTCGTCAAGACCTGCATCGCTGGCCACGACTGCAACTGGGGCCGCGTTGCCATGGCGCTCGGCAAGTGCGGCGTGAAGTTTAATCAGGAAGACGTTTCCATCGACATGATGGGCATGCCTGTCTGTCGCGACGGTCTGACTGTTCCCTTTGACGAGGACGAGGCTCTGCGACGTTTTGAGGCGCCCGAGATCGTGATCTCGGCCGACCTGGGCGCAGGCGACGCGGCAACGACCGTGTGGACCTGCGACCTCACGCACGAGTACATCTCCATCAACGGCGACTACCGTTCCTAGATTCCAGGCGCGCTGCGCATCTTGCCGCGATTGCGGACAGTGGAGCACGGCGCGATAACGATACGAAAGACGAGGCAGATTATGAAATTCGCACGCGATTGTCGTTCGAGCGAATCCAACGAAGCAACCGCGCAGCTGCTGTTCGAAGCACTGCCGTGGATTAAAAACCTGACCGGCAAGACGGTTGTTATCAAATATGGCGGAGCAGCCATGGTTGACGAGCAGCTGCGCCGCGACGTGATGAGCGACATCGTTTTGCTCAAGATCATCGGCATGCGCCCCGTCATTGTGCATGGCGGCGGCAAGGCCATCAACGAGGCGCTGAGCCATTACGATATTCCCGTCGAGTTTAAGAACGGCCAGCGCGTGACTACGCCGGCGACTATGGATATCGTGCGCGAGGTGCTGGGCGGCAAGGTTAACCAGGAGCTGGTTGCTGCCATCAACCACCACGGCAACCTGGCCGTGGGCGTGTCGGGCAGCGATGCCGGCACGCTCATCGCCGAGCCGCTCGACCCCGAACTCGGTCGCGTGGGCAAAGTGACGCACGTCAACACCGACTATATCGAGCGCTTACTCGATAGCGAGTACATCCCCGTCATCGCTACCGTCGCGGCGGGGGAGGACGGCGGTTTCTTCAACATCAATGCCGATACCGCCGCCGGTGCCGTCGCGGCAGCGCTTCACGCGCATAAGGCGATCTTTTTGACCGACGTCGATGGCCTGTACAAGGACTTTAGCGATAAGGATTCGCTTATCTCCAACCTGACGCTCGACGAGGTTAACGAGATGCTCTACGGTGGCGAGGTCGATAAGGGCATGATTCCCAAGCTGCGTGCGGCCGTCGATGCGCTTGCCGGCGGCGTATTTCGTGCCCATATCATTAACGGTACCACGCCGCATTCGCTGCTCCTGGAGCTGCTGACCGATGCCGGCGTCGGCACCGTGATCCATTCCACCGAGACGGCTTACGAGTTCGATACGCATCCGCATCCGCTTTCGACGTTTGCTGCGCGTCTGACCGAAAACCTTGACGAGGTCGAGAAGCTTCAGACGGTCTAGCTGACCCGCAGCCGCCCCATTCCTGCACCCATAGCCCCGCGCCGTCTGGCGCCCAACGAAAGGCATCCCATGTCACTTGCAGCTCAGCAATCGCTTGAATCCCATTACGTTATGCATACCTTTGGCCGCTCTCCGGTCGAGTTTGTCGAGGGTCACGGCATGAAGCTCACCGGCGACGATGGCCGTGAGTACCTCGACTTTCTTGCCGGCATCGGCGTGTGCAGCCTAGGTCATGGCGACCCGGCTGTGCTCTCGGCGCTCGAGGCACAGACCAAAAAGCTCATGCATGTCTCCAATTACTTCTACATCGAGCAGCGCGGACAGGTCGCGGCGCTGCTGTCCAAGCTTGCTAACGACGACGTAGATGGTGCGCGCGTGCTTGCCGATGCCATTGTCGCCGGCGATGAGACCACGGCAGCTGCTCTTGGTGCCCCGGCTGCGGATGAGCAGGTTTGGGAGACCTTCTTTGCCAACTCTGGCGCCGAGGCCAACGAGGGCTCGATGAAGCTCGCGCGCCTGTACGCCAAGCGTGCCGGTAATGGCGGCAACACCATCGTGTGCATGCGCGGCGGCTTCCACGGCCGTACGCTCGAGACCATTGCCGCCACCATGCAGGATTGGCTGCAGGACAGCTTCCGCCCGCTGCCGGGTGGCTTTGTGGCCTGCACGCCCAACGATGTCGATGAACTGCGTGCGATCTTTAGGCAGCTGGGGAGCGAGATTTGTGCCGTGATGCTCGAGCCGATCCAGGGTGAGAGTGGCGTGCACCCCATGACCGAGGAGTTTATGGCGACAGCGCGCGACCTGGCACACGAAGTGGGCGCCGTGCTTATCGCCGACGAGGTCCAGTGCGGCATCTTCCGCTCCGGCAAGCCATTTGCATTCCAAACCTATGGCGTGGAGCCCGACATCATGAGCCTTGCCAAGGGCATTGCTGATGGCGTGCCCATGGGTGCCGTCGTGGCGAAGAAGGAGATTGCCGACGTGTTTAAGCCGGGCGACCACGGCTCGACCTTTGGCGGTAGCTGCTTGGCCATCGCGGCGTGTGCCGCGACGCTCTCCGCGCTTGTGCGTGGCGATTATGCCGAGCATGCTGCCAAGGTGGGCGCCTATATGGAGGCAAAGCTCGCCAAGCTGCCGCACGTGACCGAGGTACGTGGCCGCGGCTTGATGCTCGGCTGTGATTTGGATGATGCCGCGGGCGACGCGCACGATGTTGTTGCCCGCACGTTGGCCGCCGGCGCCGTGATTAACGCTACGGGCGTCCATACGCTGCGTTTTCTGCCGCCGCTCGTCTGCGAGGAAGCCGACGTAGACAGTCTGATTGAGATCCTGTCGGGTGTCTTGGGCTAACGCGGTGCAATAACTCAATTTGGATCGGGTTCCGGACTGCGGACGTGCCCTATGCGACATGATTCAGCGGTCTGGAGCCCGTTTTGCCTTAGATTTGCTAAGGCAGGGAGACCTGCTGGTCAAAAAACATCAAATATGAGTACTGTTACCGATTTGGTAGCAGCAATTGTGGACTAATAAGGCCAGATAGCAAGTCGAAATGGCGATGAAAGCATGATTTTGATCCAACTGTTAGTCCTTATAATGGACATATGTTGCGTAACTTAAGCAAATACTATCTTTTTATATGTTGCAAACAAAGTAGCAGTACTCATTTTTGCCATTTTTTGACCACGGACCTTGAAATAAGGGGTCCTTAGGGTTCGAATCCCATGCACTGGGCCCAAACAAAAACGGTCCCCTTGCGAGGACCGTTTCCAATTCTGTGGTGGGCGATGAGGGATGTCCGCGTGCGGCTGGCGCCGCCCGCATCCGCTTCGTCGCTCCGCTCCTCGCGTGCTGCGCTGGAAAACGCTTCGCGTTTCCTCAGCTTCGCACCCTGTCGGGTTCGAATCCCTCTGCGATGGGTCCAAAAAAGAAAGGCCCCCATTGCTGGGAGCCTATCAAATCAGTGGTGGGCGATGAGGGATTCGAACCCCCAGCCTTGTGCGTGTAAAGCACCTGCGCTAACCGTTGCGCCAATCGCCCGTGCGGAGAGAGTATAGCAAAACAATCGCCCCATTCACCTCATATCCATTAAAGGTAACCGGCGCGTGTCACAGCCTTGATTATCGACTTTATCCGAACACCTCCCACATTCATCCGCACATGTGCGGA
>ERZ1673702.2279-NODE-2279-length-17337-cov-8.839949_pt1 | contig 17337 bp, 12 predicted proteins | sample MGYA00580232_ERZ1673702 | MGnify/ENA primary metagenome ERZ1673702 (study PRJEB41218, sample SAMN15661792) | gut metagenome | host: Homo sapiens | place: Canada: London | collected 2015-08-20/2019-03-30 | study: EMG produced TPA metagenomics assembly of... | reverse complement strand
CCCATTACAGCGATTGCTTTGCCCTGATGGAGAGCATTGAGAATGAACTCATCGACGCATTTGAGAAATCCCTTCGCTATGTCAATTCGTTTGATGTGACGGCGCTGATCGAAGCCATCTACGATATGGTCGATCAGAATCAAACGGCGTGCCGCGTCCTGATTTTGGGGAATACAAACTCAACGGTCCTCATGCGGATGATTGCCCTGGCCAAGGCGGACAGCATTGCTTACTGGCGGAAAGAACTGCCCGGAGCCAGTGAGACAGAGCTGGAAATGATGTATACCCATCTGTCAAACGGTTTGATGCATGTCGTCGTGGAGGGCTATGACAAGTACAGCAAAGAGGAAATGGTCCGTTTTGTCAACCGGGTAGTAAAAGCCAGTCTTTCGTTGTTCCAATCGCCCCAAAGACCTCTTGCTTAACATAGGCCTTATGCTTGTGTAGTATAATAGGCTCTGCAAAACGGTCGATGGTCAAAGGAAAGGATGGAGAAAATCAGTCATATTTTACGAAAAATGAGCATAAGAAAACCCCGGAAAATGCGGATTTTCCGGGGTTTTTGAGCTCTTGAGTTGTGAATTTGCGTCCGATCAGCGCTTGGAGAACTGAGGTGCGCGACGGGCGGCCTTCAGGCCGTACTGCTTTTGCTCTTACGTCCGCAAACCGTTGGTATTACTGGGTTTGCGGCATCACCGGCTCTCGGTTAACCCATCTGCTCACCCATTATTTTGTGATAAGTGTCAGAGGGATACTACGCGCTTCTTTTGCACGTAAAACTCGAAAATAATCACTGATACGCCATGATTTTATCTACATACAAAGGTCTGTAAATCACTATGACCACCTCCGTCTGTAGATAGTATACCGCAATTCCTATCAAAAGTCAAAATGTTTTGCGATTACAAACCGCAAAACATTTTGATAATTTCCTTAGGGAAAAATACCTTTATAGAAGCTCAATCCTAATGTACACACCAAAACACTCCACTTCCTTCGGCTGGATCAAATTCGGCAAAATATACATATAGCAATTCGTTGACAGCATAAAATTTATGCTATATAATGATATCAAACAACGACACAGTGCTATCCCAAGAAGAAAAAGTCCATCATGTTGAAAAAGAAAGAAAGGAAGATTTGCCATGAAAAAATTTACGCAAGGAAAGTTGATGAAGAAAATAACAAGTTTTATGCTCATTTTGGCGTTCGCCTGCTCCCTTTGTTCAACACCGGCCTATGCCCACGGTCTGAGGTCCGACGCGGAGGTTACCGAGGGTCTTGAATTGATTGAAAGTTTCATGAAGATTCCCCGGAGTTACCTGACAGGTACGACCGTGAACCAAGATGGAATGGTTGTGTTTTCATATGACATTGACGGGGTAGCTTCTGCTATTACTGTCACTCAAGAAAGTGACGGCACCACTTTTGAAGTTTCCGAGGGATCAACGGTAGCTAGTATGAAGTTTACCAACAACAATGAGTTGTATTTGAATAACAAAAACATCGGAACTGTCAGTCCACAGATTCAGCCTATGGCTGTCTACGAGATTTATTGGACTCAGACGTGTCCTTATGGTCGCGCCTCGGATTATTCAACATATTACAGATATGATGAGCATAGTAATGTTCTTCTTGAAAATGCACTACTATCCATAGGGGTTACTATTTTGACCTCAATCCTTATTGCCGAAGTTCCGGCCCTTGCTCCCTGCGGATTTAGTGAAATACTTTCTATTGCGTCGGTTATGATTGATAAAGCGCCGTATTCGACTGCAGCCTCTTATAAGGATACAATCTATGTGCACAATGTGAAAGGTTATTGGATTTCCGGTTCTATTGACCCGCTTGGTGTGGAAAAGCATAGTACAGTATTATATGCAGGGGCGGGCTTCAACCATAAATCTACCGATTCTCCAGTCATAACGTTCCGTTGTCAGGACTTCTGAGGTTGCAGGAAGGAACAGTAAAATGAGCAAAAAGGAAGATAACCGTTCTACATTGCCACAATTAGAACTCTCGGGACTGCTTTTATCTGTTGCTCCTCTTATTGTGGCCGTTTTCGTCTTCACAAACCGTAATGAGTATAATTACGCAAATATATATTTAAAGATATCCATGATCCTTGCTGGCGGAATCGTCGGAGATTATTTAGGCTTATTATTACACAAAGAAAATCGAGAAAAATGCGGTAGGAATAAGCAATTCGCATGTGTCATTGCTGTATTCGGGGGACTATTTCAAATCATTTTTTCGTTCGTTAACCTTTTGAATGCACCCCTTGATACTACGATTATCAAGCTTGAATTTTTTGAATATCATTTTTTCATCCTAATCATTACACATTTGGCGCTTTTTTTACTTTCGCTTTATATCCTGAAAGCAAAAAAATAGTGGCAGGAGAGGCAGATATCATTACGATATCTGCCTCTCTTTTTTTGTGAAGTGACAAGGTTTATTATCTTCCACCATAAAGTGGCCCCTACGTCATGGAACCCTTGGCATTCTCTTGCATTTCTATATATGTGACACCTGCATATTCAAAGGAATCCCCATCTCTATTCAAAATCATCTTTGCACCTCCCTCAAATATGGCAGTCGATCCCGACAATGAAATGATCGTCAGGGATACTATCAATTTTTAGCCCCTATAAAATGGGTTAACATGGGTCTGGTTCAGCCAGATTTTGCCAAACCTTCCAAAATCATTCAAATCGCAATTATACAAGAAAACGCCAGAAACTTCTTGTTTCTGGCGTTTTCCGTTCGATTTTGTTGTAAAATCCTGATCTCTCAGCGCTTGGAGAACTGAGGTGCGCGACGAGCGGCCTTCAGGCCGTACTTCTTGCGCTCACTTGACAGAAACCCTTGTATTTGCAACGACTTGCGGGTTTGACGAATGAAATTTGTCGTCGATTTTGTCTTTTAAGGTGTGCGTATGGTGCCTGCGGGGGATAGTTATGTGGTAGGATCGGACGGGAAAACCTCATTGATCTGCTTTGCAGACTCTGTCCGTTTTTCTGCGCTCTTGGCCTGTGCGTAGATTTTGAGGGTAACATCGGGATTCTTGTGCCCGGCATAATCCATTACCGTGCGAACATCGACCCCACTATAAATCAGGTTTGTGATATAGGTCTTTCGAAGCATGTGTGTTTTAACCGGGAAGTCAATGATATAGCGTACATTGGGATTGTGGGCAGCAGTCTGGCCTGCTTCCCGATTGACGGAATGAGACTTCTTTCCATGCTGTTTATAGCGGATATATTCGTCCGGTCCAACGCTGCGTCGCTTTATCTTTCGCCACATATTCCGGAACTGAGTCTCACTCAAGGGAAGTCCACTGCTATTACAAATAACAAAATCAGAGGCAATGCTCTTTTTGATTTCTTTCAAATGATTGAAAAGGGGCACTGGAATAGGTATATTACGGTGGCCAGCTGCGGTCTTGGTCACATTGGAAATCTCCGGACGATTGTGGCAGAAAATACATGTACGCGTAACCTCGATCTGCGGAGTGTCCGCATTGAGATCAACGCAGTCCCATTGGAGTGCCAGAGATTCCTCGCGCCGCAGTCCGGCATAAAGTCCCAGCCTAACGAACGTTTCTAAAGGATAGATATCTTTGACCGCAGCGAGTAGCGTGGAAACTCGCGCATCCGTCAAGTATTCCTCCCCTGTATCCTCTTTTTCGTGCCTTACGCGTTTAAAGGTATGCTTTGTCGTCGGGTCAACCTGGATCAAATCACAGGTAAGAGCATCGGCAAAAATCTGCTTGATTAGCATAGAAGCCTTGCGATAAACGGACGCGGACTGCGCCTCTGCTACAGCCATAGCCGCTTTTATATCTTCGCCGGTGATGTCAATCAAGCGCTTATTACCAAGTACGGGGATGAAATGTGTGCGGATGATTTGCTCGTAATTATTATAGGTATTCCGTTTGAGATCCTTGGACTTATCGGAGAGCCACTCCGTCGCACGTTCGCTGAAGGTTGGGAATTCCTTAATTTTGCGACGAAGGCGAATCTCGGCCTCCCGCTTTTTTACTTTCTCGTCGCGCTCCGCAATTGTCCGGCCATAAACAGTGATATACTTACCACGTTCATCGCGAATGCTTTTATTTTAGTATTCAATCCCGTTTCGGATTACTGTCTTCTCTTTCCTTCGAGGCATTAATTACGCCCCCTCTTTCCGTTGCCACCGCGAAAGCTGGGATGAAAATCCGCTCTGCCGCGATCCACGTTATCAACCCGCTGCTCAATAAATTTCCTCAAGTCCTCCTCGCGATAACGGACGTTTCCCTTACGCCGGTATTGGACAGCAGGAAGTTCCCCCGCTGCACGAAGGCGGTCAAGATTCGAAACTGAGATCCCTAAGTATTTCGCCGAGTCCCGGCGGTCGAGTAAAATGCAATTCATGGTAACTCCTTTTCTAATTGATTTTTCCGAGAAACCATGATAAAATAACCTTGCACTGGTACTTGATGGTTTCTCGCTGTCTTGTATCCTGCACCTCCCGCCGGCAAGCGGGAGGTGCTTTTTTATTGGCCGTGGCCTTTCTTTCAACCTTCCTGCTTCGTCAATGGTGGCATCTCCACAGGCGTAAATTCCGAGACGGCCTTCCCGTACCTCTTGCTTAAGGCTCTGATGGCTATCAGCCACTTCCTGTTTCGTAGATAGCAGCATCTCCGCAGGCGTAAATTTCGAATGAGCCGTTCCGTATTTTGCCGTCATTTCAGAAAAATAACTTGAAGACTATCTGTCTTCTCCTCTAAAATAACACAGGTGGCAATAAAAGTCAATATATAGATGTAAAAAAATAAATCATAACGCTCAAAATGTTAATACAATCATTTCTGCCAAACGTCATTTCGCTTATCTTACGTTGACTTTTTTTCGTTCTTGTGGTACTATTAATCAAACAAATTTGGAGGTTTGTATATGGGCAAAGATGCAAAGCTGTCAAAAGAATTAGAAAAATTTGAAGATGACTATAACTTTATGGTAGAGGCCACTGGAGACCAGAACAATTTTCCCAAAGATGCTCAGTTAGTAAAAGATGTAATTAATTTGTTCCTACAACAAAATCCGAGAGTCTCGCAGGTAGATATTGCAACCGAGTTCGAACTATCTTCCAGCCTATTCTCTCGTTTTCTGAGGACTGACAACGTGAAATCAAAACCAGAATGGAATAGAGTTGCGTATATACTTGGATTGAATATTGATTTGGCTCGGTATATAAAAGACACGCGGAAGTTGATTGAACTGGTTGGAGATTGGCAGTTAATCTATTATGGTTCACGCCTTACCTGCTTTGTGCGAGATACTTTTGATATAGACGGTGATATGAGAGAGCTTTCAACTTGTACGCCTGTTAGGCCAAATAACAACACCAGCGGCGAAAGGAATTATGAGTGTGTGCCCTATAATCTTGGCACAAAAGACGGTGGTGAATCGTGGAATTTTCAGTACTTCAAAGGGGAAGATGTACTTGCCTCCGACATAATCTTAAATCTATTTGCTAACACATACGCATTAAAGGCACACATTATAATCATTTTGAATTGCGAGCAAGCTTTTGAAGATCTCAAGCAAACTTTTCGCAGAAAGGATTGGCGAAATAGCCTACAATACTATTCTATGACGGTTCTCCGTGTTGACGATGAAATTTCTACCATCATTAATGAGTATTCAGATGGAGATTTGGGGCTCAAAAAGCGGTCTGAGCAAGGAAGTGGCACGAGCACCGTGCCTTCCGCAACTCCGCAGTGACCCCAGCGGCCTAGACAGTCACGCTCAGGCGGGGAAATGTAACTTCGTACCCCCGCACCTGCCCCCTAATCCCAGCGTAGCATAATCGAGTATATTGTCAATACGTTCGGAAGGACAAATTCCAAGGAAATCACTCTCTATCTAAGGGAAGGCTACCTGCTGTTTTCGGCAAGTGGTCTTCCTTCATTTATTCAACCGGTGCGGCCTATTCTCGACAACTGGCTCAATGCTTAACTGGCATCCCTGCTCTGACACATCAAATGCGTATTTACGTTTCGTGAGTCGCGCGGCGTATAGCAATTGCCTTCGCAGTCGCACTCAGCCCCTTCAGAGCCCCATAGTGTCATGCCGTGGGGGTAGGCGGGGTTCAGGCACACGGGGAGGCCAACGCCCATCACGCCCGTGCCTGAGTCATTACAGAGAAAGAGCAGCCATTCCTAGGAATGGCTGCTCTTTTGTTCGTTTTGCGATTGGTATTTCAGGGTGTCTGCGGGGTCGGGAGCCATCTACTTACCAATACTTGGGATACTTGCTGGTGCTTTGCTGATGCTTTGCATACTCCCACCAGGGAACTTGGGTGGCAAAGTCCGTCAGCTTGTCCCAGAACTGATCGGCCAGCGTTCCCTTGTCCACGTAGACCGTGACAGTATAGGTCTTGCTGCTGCCATCCTCCATGGCGGCGGTGTAGGTCACGGCATTGGTGAAGTCCACCGTTTCACCGCTGCCAGGTGTCAGGGACTTGACGCCGTTTGTGGCGATAACCGGGGTCAGCTTCGTCACATCTGTGCCGCGAGGCATGGTGATGGTAATGGTGTTAGTGGTATTGTTCACCGCACCGGCCACACCGTTGATGGAGAAGCTGGTGATGCCCTTGGCAGTCGTTGTGGCCGTCTCCCACTTGCAGGTGATGGTCACATTGCCTGCAGGCATAGTAAAGCGGTTACCGGTGATCTTCACCGTTTCACCACCTGCCACAGCCAGCGAGTAGGTCAGAGAGCCCTCTGCCATCTGATAGCCGCTGTCGGGCGTGACGGTGACGATGATCTCGTCGCCCTTATCCGCCTTGGTGCGGTTGGTGGTGATTTTGCCGCCCTTGGGGGCGTTAATCGTGATGGTAAACTTACCGGTATCCGGCGTTTCGCTGCCGCTGCCATAGGCGGGGATCTCCACCTTCAGGACAGTGCTCTCGCCTCCGGAGGCGTTTACGACCACAATGTAAATGTCACGGGCGTCCTCGGTCAGATTGCTGAGGGTGATGGTCGTCTCGCCTGCGCTGGCTGTACCATGGGTGGTGGATTTCATGATCTCATCTACCGTGGGTGCCGCCGCACCGTGCTCAACCACCTTGTAGAAGTACGTTCCGGCCTCATTGGAGGTGAACTTCACCGTTGCGGCAGTCTTACTGGTGCGGGTGGCAGAGCCGCCGGACAGGGTGGGAGCGTTGGGGGCGGTGTACTTGATCTCCACCGTGTAGGTCTTGGTACTGCCATCCTCGGCGGTGACGGTGAAAGTTTTGCTGCTGTTGGGGCTGATGCCGCACATGACATTGCCGGAGGACCATTTGCCGATGATGCCAGTCGCATCGTCATAGCCTTCTGCCTGTGCCAGAGACACACCGGTGTAGTTGATTTGCATAAAGACATCCGGCGCAGAGCCGATCTTGTTGATCAGGGCCTTGTCCGTATTGGAGGGCAGCGTGATCGTCCACGTCGTACCGCTGAGCTTGCCCTCGGCGATCACGGACTTATCGGCGTTCAACAGCTTGACGGCGGTGATGTCCTTCTCGCTGCTCTTTGCCTTGGTGATGGTCACGGTGTAGTCCTGCGTGGAGCCGTTCTCAGCCGTCACCGTGAAGGTGGCAGCCTTATCCAGCTCCATATCGCAGGCCTTGCCCTCAGCGGGCCAGTTGCCCGTATCGCCGGACTTCTTCACCGTGGCATACTCGGAGATCTCAAGCTTCAGTACCGCCTGCGCCAGCGCGGCTTCGTCTGTGTTGGCAGGAACCGTGATGGTATACTTGGTGCCGCTGCGCTCGCTGGTGGCACCGGGAATATTCAGCGTCACATTGCTCAGATCGCAGGCGGCGCTGGCCTTTGCGGGATCTACCTTGAAAATCGCCTTTGCGGTGATGTCCTTGCCGGTGGCAGGCATGATGAAGGTGGCAACGTTGACAACATCCTCCGCAACGGTGTATGTCACATCGTTCTTATCGGCATCCTTGACCTCCCAGCCTTTCAGCATATAGCGTTCGCCGGGGGTGGCGGTCAGGGTGACGGTCTGGCCCTCGTAGACAACAGATTGGGTCTCTGCGGGGGTACTGCCGCCCACGGTAACGGTGGCGCTGCCCATGGTCGCATCCGCCACGGCGGTAACGCTGGCAAAAGCACGCTCACGGAAGTTAGCCGTGACGGTCATTTTCTCGCCGCTTGCCTTGAACTCCACTTTTGTTGCATAGCCGAACGACCCCTTCGGGCGGCTGGAGTTGACTAGCGAAGTGCTCACTTCGGAGTCCGGCAATGTCGTTCCATCACGCTCCACCGTCCAGCCGGTGAATTCGTACCGGTACCACCAGTCCTCACCTAACGGAATAGCACTCAGTGTGGCACCGTCAGCAAAGACAAACGGACTGTCGTTACTGCTAAGTCCTTTCAGTTGGACATTTGTCACGTCCAAAGGATTTGTTTTCCATGTGACCTCTGTGCCGACATTGTTGATTTCCGCAAACAAATAGACATCACTTGCCGGCATGGTAAACGTGAAGGAGGGGTTCAACTGATCCTCGGTGCTGACCTCAATGCCCTTAATATCCTTCCAACACACAAATTTCCGATGGAACACATCGCCTGCCGTATACGGCACCGGCTGCGCAGTCACAGTTACCTGCTGACCGGGCTGCGCCTGCATCAGCGTTACTCCGTTGGAATCAGTGAAGGTCACGGTGCCTTGACGGTTCGATTCAATATTTCCAACATTGCTGTACAGCAGGGAAACACCCGATTTCAGACTATACCGCACAATCGAAGAATCCTTGAGGGTAAAGCTTTCACCGATCGCCGTGCGCACATTGGCCGCCGGCATGGTAAAGGTGAAGCTGTTCTCCGTGCCGTCAACGGTTACGTTGATCGGCGTTTTATTTCCGTCATTCGTGATCAGGGAAACCGACGCCAGCTCCTTACCGGCCTCCGGAATGTAAAGCGTGACCTTGACCGTTTGTCCCGCCTTTACGCCGCTGCATTCGACCTCACTTATTCCGCTCATGCTAAGAGGTCTCCCGTCTGCGGTCACACTGGCGACCCGATAGCCTAAATCGTAGTATTGCGTATGGCTCCAAAGGCCCAGATAAATCTGATAAGTGGTTTCGTAGGCAGGAACCGCAGCTTTCAACGTAGATTCGCTAATATTACCCGAACTATCTTTCGCCTTAATATAGACTGTTGCCGCATCGGCGGTCAATCCGGTGATATTCAGCGTATTCTCGCCGCTGACCATCGGCGTACCAGCGCCGGACGTGTCCACAGCGTCGGCAGAAACGAGAGAATAGTAAACCGTACCGGCCTCGCTGGAGGTAAATTTAACGGTGGCTGTTGTTTCTCCTGTGCGCTGCACACCGTTTGCAACCAAACTGAATTCCGGAGGCGTTGTATCTTCCGTTGGGGCAGAACCACCAGCTTGGATCAGAATGTAGCTAATATCCGTGGTTTGGTCGTCATATAGCTTCACGAGCATCAAATGAGCAACATCCGTGCTGGAATCAATATACTTACCAACATCAGGGATATTTTTTAATTTTGTAGATAAACACCGCTTTGTGTGGTTATTCGTGGATAGAGAAAGTACTATTTCGCCGTTCTCTGTCGTGGAAGTACCGCCTTTATTACATGCGCAATGCAATTTTTGATAGGTGTCCGATGCCCGAATCGTCAGGGTCGCAACATCTTCGGGAACCCACAGGCAATATACAGTAGGATATATCTCGCCAACAGGATCATATTTGATGTCCGTCTTGACCGGAGTATAAGCAGTTCCATCACTTCCTATGATGGAAAACGGCTGAGAGTCCGCATAGGCAACCGTTGTCGGGATCACACTGAAGCACAAAATGGCTATCAGGCCGAGAATCAATATGCGCTTCAATTTATTCATAAACATTCTCCAGTTCTAATGTAGGGAGAGCGGGGCGGAAAGCCCCGCCCTCCTTACTGTTCATTTTTTATCTTCTCCCTGTGCATTAGCCCCAGGGATGATGCCTATAGTCGCAGCAAATGAACCAGCAGATCTCGTCACCCGCGCTCAGAGTATAGCTGGCGCCACCCACAGCGGGAGTGTTCCACTTGGTAAAGTCAGCCGCACCATTGACCCAAGTGGGACCATCGGTATACATCCAGCCGGAGTACTGCCCAAAAGTAAACTCACCGATGCCGTTCAGCGTCGCCATATAGGTGCAGCCCTCGGGGACCTCGGAAGTATAGCTGTACTTGACAGCAAACTTGTGCATGATATCCATCACAGTCTCGCCGGAATTAACAACACGCTCACCATAAGCGTGGCCATCGGTAATACCGAAGAATTCCTTGGCCTGCGTATTCAGAGTATCCACCGCAGTCTTTACGGTGCCGGTATAGTGGGAATCAGCCATGGCCTCGGTAAAATCAATACCATATTTCACCGTGAAAGTACCGGGGTCGGTGGCAAAAACAAAGTACTTACGGGTCTCACTGCCCTTTGTCACATTCACAAAGGGAGTGCCATCACTGAGATTCAGCGTAACCTCAGCCTCACCGCTTACAGTCGTTTCACCCAGGCATCCGCCAGAAGCAGTGCTTCCGGTAGGTACTCCGATGAAGGCAGAAACCGCAGTTCTATTGCTAATAACACTGTCCATGGTGGCAGCGGCCTTGTAGCTCACGAAGGTCCACTTGCCATCCGTGTTCGACACAGTGTTGCCCATGAGGGGATTCTGCGCGTTGGTAGCAGTGAACGTAGCCTCCACATCGCCGAACTGCAGTGTGGAAATGCGCAGAGGATCGCCGGAAGCAATGGCAACCGCGCCATTGGGCAAGCCGGCAGCCAGCTTATAGGTCTTGCTGGTCGTGACGCCGCCCTCGGAGGTGCTGATGATCACGGTATAGACCTTGTTGAGCAGGTTCACATTCGTCGCCGTGCGGACATTGCCCGCACCCGTGAAGGCAAGGTCGCCGTTGATGGTGGCGCCGGCATTGCTCAGGTTGATCACCACGTTGGTGCTCTTCAGGCCATACTCGGAGCCGCCGGCCACCATGGCGCGGATATAGATTTGGTCGCCGGTATTGCTGTCCTTCTCATAATAGGCGGTGGTGCCGCCAATGGTGACGGAGGACACGGCGTCAATGGAATTGACGGTCGTGCGGGTTACTTTCCCGGTCGTGGTCGTCGTGGTGCCGTCGGCAAATGCCATGGTGCTGAGAGACAGCGCCATCACGAGAGCCAACAACAATGCGGTGATCTTCTTCGTCATTTTCATGTTCGTTCTCCTTCTGTTAATTTTTTGTTGATCTCTTCTGCGCAGGGAACGCCGTAATCCCATGCATCACCTCTTTTCTATCATGAGCCGTTACCGGCTCAGCCCTATTTCAAAGCCGTAGGAACGGCTGCTTGACCCATTCTCTATAATCAGATCCCGATGTTCCCGCGTCAGATCCAGCACCATGCGGCCGCCCAAATCTGCCTTCAGGCAGGGACTATCGCCATTGACGGACGCGCCGTCCGCCAGCGTAATGTTGGCTGTGCAGTTCTGAAAATCCGTTTCTATCGGCAGTGTGATGCAGATCACATATTCCGCATCCTTTCCGCTGCCGCGCTGCTCCACCGTGCCGATGCTGTCGCCGATGATAAACTCCCGGATAGCCAGCGGATCGCTGTTCTGGCCGCAGCCGCCCAGCAGCAGGCTTACGCTCAGCGCGGCGATCAGCAAGCATACTATACGCTTCATCCCATCGCCTCCTTGAGCCGCAGGCAGTAGGTGCGGGTATAGCCCTCGTTCTGCACGGTGATGCAGGGGCCGCTAACCGTCAGATCCACCACCAGCGACATACCGTCAATGGATACGATGCACGGCTCAGTCTCATCCAGCGTCGCGCCCTCGGATAACTGGAGCGTCAGCGGGACGGCGGTCACGTCCATGCCCTCGCTGCGGGGAATAGTCACGACACAGCTCAGCCCCGTCTCCTGTCTGCCCCAATTCTTGGTGACGGACACCATACATTCCGCCTCGCCGCACCGTGCGGAGAGAATATCCCACCTGCTGCGCTCCTGCGGCTGCTGGGGTGCGTTCCCGCAGCCAGCCGCCAGCGTCAGCAACAGGCACACCAGCAATAGAAATACAGTTTTTCTTTTCCTCATGGCACTCAGCTCCAATCCCGCTTGGTGTGGCTGGTCTGGTGATCCGCCACATCCGAGTTGTTGCCCAGCTCGTCCCAAAGCTGCTGGGAAACGCTGCGCTCGAAGGTCACGGTGACGGTATAGCGGCTGGTTTCCTCGCCCAGCGTCACGGTGTAGACCACCGGAGCGGTAAGGTTCACCACCTCGCCGGGCACAGGGCTGACCACCGCGCCCGCCGTCACTGTAACGGAGGGCGCTACCGCCGTCACGTTCGTACCGGCAGGCAGCGTTACGGTGATAGTACCTGCGCTCTGGTTGATGACACCGTCCACGCCCAGCACGGAAAAGGCCGTGATCTTCGCGCCGGTGGCCGGCGTTACAGGATCGCTGCCGCCTCCACCGCCGCTGCCGGAGATCAACTGCCCCGCCTTATTCAGCACGGAGACGGTGTAGGTGCGGGACAGCACCTTTTCATTGCCCGCCACGATGTACTGCACCGTGCGGGAAAAGTCCTGCGCCAGACCGGGGGCAGGAGAGCAGACCAGCGTCTCCGGTCCAAGCGTCACATCCGGGGCGAAGGAGGTGCTTGACAGATTGCTGTCATCCACACCGGACACGGTAATGGTGTTGGCCTTGTTGTCAATAACGCCCTCATAGACCGTGCCGCCGATGGTAAGGCTGAAGGCGGAGATAGACGCCTGCGTCCGTGCCGTGGCCTTGATGCGGTACGTCCGGGTATTCGTCCCGTCGCCGGAAGTGATGGTGAAGGTCGTCCAATCCGACAGGTTCATGCCCTTCTTCCCGTCCAGCGCCGGCGAGGCGGTGGCCCCATAGGAGAGGCGGGCGTAGATCATCAGATTTGAGGTGTCCTTTCCTGCGTCAAGCAGCAGCTCAATATCCGTGCTGTCCGTGCCAGTGGTGATGTTCTTGCCCAGAATGTCCAGATCCCGCAGGATATTGGCGTCCTTCAGCATAATGGTATCGGTGTAGATCTCCGCGCCGGAGGGCTTTTCTTCATCCGAGAGCTTGACTACCACATAGTAGGTCTTGGTGGTCTTGCCGTCCTCCGCCTGCACGGTGAAGGCGGTCTTGGTATCCTTCACAAAGGTGATGCCGCCGGTAAGATCCGGTGCAAGGATCGTGGCATAATCAGACAGCTGAAGCTGCGGGTGCATATCATTCAGCGGCGTACCGGCAGGCAGAGTCACGGTGATGATGTTGTCTCCGCCCTCGGTGGTAAACACGCCCTTCTTACCCTCCAGTGTAAAGGAGGTAATGTCCGCCTCGGTGGACAGCTTACGGGAGAAATCGAAGCGATGATAATACAGGGAATAGGGATGTCCCGCGCCGCCGCCATTCAGGAAGCCCAAATACCACTGTGTGGCATAGCAGCCCTGATAGGTGGCCATGGCGTTCTTGGGCGTCGTGTTGCTGTGGGCAAAATAGCCCTCGACAAAGTCGGCGTAGTTGAGGAACGAGGTCAGCACGCTGTCCTTTCCGTTGTTGAGGCGCACATCCGTGTGAACGTCAACACCCATAGCGGAAAGAGCGCAGATGATCTGGGACGCGCCCTCAGAGGTATACACGCCGCCCCACTGGACGCCAAATGGGTTGTCAAAGGGGTCAGTGCCAAAGCTGTCCATAACAATGTCAAAGCCCTCCCACAGCTTAGCCTTGACCCGCTCGCCGTACACTGGATCGTTCTGATAGGGCGCGATAGACTGCATCAGCATGGTGACCATATCCAAGCCGAAGCCGTCCGACAGATACTTGTGGTTCAGGATCGTCTCCAGCAGCTTTTCCCGCGTCCACACGGCGTTTTCAGGGATAGTATAGTTGCCCATATCCAGGGCGTTCAGGGCAAAAATGGGACCGTTGATGGTATATCCGCCGCTGTAGTTATAGAGGATTGCGGCAAGGTCGTCTACCTTGTTTCCCTTGGCGTCAATGAAGGGCTCGCCGTTGTTGTACTTGGACAGCTTGGAGCAGTCGATGCCGCGGGCGGTCAGTGTCATGATCTTACGGTCAATGTTGGTCATGGCCACATTGGTGGTGGTGTCCAGCCGCTTGATGCACTCCGCGATGGAGAAGCCGTCGTCAAGATTACCCAGCTTCTTCTGGTAGAAGCCCAGGTTCATCCATTCCCAGTCCTCCCACGCGCCTGCCGTTGTCCGGCTGTACCGCTGGTTGATCTTGCTGATCAGTGACTCCATATCCGCCTTGTAAGGATTCTCTGCTTGCTCCTGAGAAACCGTTACAGTGACGGTATAGGTGGTGGTGGAGCCGTTCTGCGCTGTGACCTTGTATTTTACCGGCTTGCTGAAATCCCGCGCCTCACCGGAGGCCGGTGTGACCGTGGCGAAATCTGATACGCGGATAGCCGGCGCAAAGGTGGTGCTTGTCCCGGCGGGCAGCCCCAGCGAGATCGTACCATTCACCTGATCGATTGTGCCTGCCACCGCGCCGTAGGTGAAGGATAAGATCTGCCTGCCCGTTGCCACCGCCGTGCGGGTGATGGTCACCGTATAGACTCGCTCGGTACCGTCCTCGGCGGTGACGGTGTAAGTGTTTTCACCTTCCTTCAAAGCGTCAGGCGCGGTGAGCGCCGCAGATTCGGAAATTGTGATCTCCGGCTCTACGGCAGCCAAGTCCATTGCATAAGGGATGGTAATGGCGATATTGTCGCCATCGATCACGCCCTCCGCGTCGCCCAGCTTATAGGCGGTGATGTAATTCTCTGAGGACTTTCTGGCTGTGACGGTTACCCTGTATTCCGTTCGCAGAGCAAAGTTGCTGTTGGTCACCACCATTGTCAGAGGTGTCGTCTCGGAATTGGTGAAATCGAAGGAAATGCTGCCGTCAAGGGCCGAACCCTCTAACGTGACCGCCGTGCCGGTATGAACGACCACCGGCGTGATAGCGCTCAGGTCGGTGCCCTCAGGCAGGTTCAGGAAAATCGTCTTATTGGTCTCGTCGATCTTGGCGTACCGGGTCTTGCCATCATCAGCGGTAACGGTGAAGGAGGTAACTAGATTGTCCGGCTTACCCGTTTCGATGATGATACGCCATGTGGCGCTCAGTGCATTGTATTTCGTGCCGTATGCCGGATCATAGGGTGTTACCTGATAGGCCAAAGACCCTTGGGCCACAGAACCCGCCACCGAATTGGCGATTAGTCCAGTTCCTACCTCAACATCCACTGTTAATTGGGAACGGTCTACATTTTTCGGCAGCTTCACCGTCACCGTGCGAGCCGCGGCATCGATACTGCCCACAGAGCCGCCAATGGTCACCCGGTCAATGACCGGCTCTTTGATGCGATTCTGTTCAACGTAGGAAAGATACTCCGGAACGATCTGCTCATAGATGATCCGTAGTGCCGCGGGGCTGACCCGACTATAGCCTTTTTTGGTAATATACCTTTGCAGGTATTCCTGCATGAACTGAACGGCCTCCTCGCCGCCCGCACGCCACTTTGCTTCATAGGAGTCAAAGAGACGGTTGCCTCCCATGCCGACAGTATCGTCGTCATAAAAGGCGGTATCCATGCCTAGCCAGTAGCCCAGTGTGCCGAGCATATCCGCATTGGCCGGATGATACGCGCCGATATTGGTCTTTGCCGCATTGATCTTATCTATTACAAGATAGAGCTGATGATAGGTATCCGCGAACAGCTCCGCCATACCCAGCAGTTCCTGGGTATTCGCTTCTGTCCACGTTTCCTTACTGGTAGCCTCCGCTGCAAAGGTATAGACTGGGAATGTCCGTCCATCTGCTGCAGTAAGGTTATAGCGAATCGGCCTTGAAAAATCATAAGAATTGTTAAGTACTATATCAGCTTTATTATCCTTTGAACTCTTGTTGTCGCCAAAGTAAATGGAGGTCGGCGTCATGACATAGGAGCTTGCATCGGAACCCTTCGGCACGCCGTATACATTGATAAAGCCGCCAAAATTGGCATATAGCGGGGCCATTACAGCACTGCCGTTATAGAAAGTACCACTGTTTTGCAAATACCTGTCACCGCTGGCCGTACCGGTGGCCGGCCAAGTACCAACTGCTGCGAAAGCCTGTACCGTCAGAGAAAGGGTCATTACCAGTGCCAGTGCCATGGCGAGGGCACTGCGCAGCGGCTTTTTGAAATTGTGTGTTGTCTTTTTCATATCGTCACCTCACTCAGAGCGAATGGCTTCGTTGGGGCTGATCAGCGTTGCCTTGCGGGCGGGGATCCAAGCGGCGGCAATGGCCACGCCGCCGGAGAACACCACACCGCAGACCGCCAGCCACCAGGGCAGCACGCACCGCAGCTCACGGGACGCGAAGATCACCGGTATCAGCCACTTGGCGATAAAGCTCAGCACCAAGCCAGCCGCGCCGCCGATCACGCCCACGATCAGCGCTTCCGTCAAGAACATCTTGAAGATGTCGCTGCGAACGGTGCCCAGCACCTTCAGCACGCCGATCTCCCGCGTCCGTTCCGTAATGGACATCATCATGGTGTTTGCCACGCAGATGGCGGAGATCAGGACAGCGATACCGCCCAGCGCGCCCAACATCCCCTGGATCTGCCGGGACTGCGTCCGCACCGTCTCCAGCATATCATTGAGCGAATAGGTGTTCAGCCCCGTGTCCCGGATCAGCTTGACAATACGCTGCACGTCGCTGACGTTCTTCACCTTCACCCAAACCAAGTCGTAGGTGGGGCCGTTGGCCTTTTCCTCCGCCGTCTTGGTTTGAGTTGTCGCGCCCATGTAATTGGCGTTGGCCTGCGTCATCTCCTGCAAGCGGTCAAAGGACATGAACGCGGCGGTGGCGAAGTTGTTATTCAGGGTGGAGCAGATACCCGTTACCCGCAGGGTATAGAGATTGCTGGAGGGCAGTGCCCGTCCGTCGGTGTCAGCCTTCGGCTCGCCGGTCAGGCTGGAGGAATCGAAGGTCATGCGGACAGGTACTTCCAGCAGGTCAATCAGAGCGTTGCCGTTCTCGTCCACCGCCAGCTCCCAGTCCTTCGCCTTGTTGGCAAGTCCGGCTGCCACATCGTCGGTAAACAGCACCTCCGGATGCAGGCGTGTGCCGTCCTCGGCCATAACGCCCCGCTCCGGCGTCAGCATGAAGTTTTCCGCCGTGGTCATGTCAATGCCGTAGACGCGCACCATGTTGACATAGTTGCCGGACACGATATAGGCGGACTGCTGATAGACCGGCGTTACCG
>ERZ1673702.2261-NODE-2261-length-17427-cov-4.773486_pt1 | contig 17427 bp, 16 predicted proteins | sample MGYA00580232_ERZ1673702 | MGnify/ENA primary metagenome ERZ1673702 (study PRJEB41218, sample SAMN15661792) | gut metagenome | host: Homo sapiens | place: Canada: London | collected 2015-08-20/2019-03-30 | study: EMG produced TPA metagenomics assembly of... | reverse complement strand
GGTCCAGAAACCGCCGGGTCTGGGGGGACTGGGACGTAATGTCCAGGTCGAATATGCCGATGATGTGCCGGTCGTTGACCATCACGTTCTGGCCGATATGCAGAAAGCCCATCACAGCACCCTCCCTTCCCGGATGTGGTACACCTGGCCGGACAGCAGGGCGTCCAGCCGGTCGTTTTCGCAGCAGGTGATGAACACCTGTCCCCCGGCGATGCGGTTGAGGACATATTCCTGCCGCCGGGGGTCCAGCTCCGACAGCACGTCGTCCAGCAGCATCACCGGGTACTCGCCGATGGCGTTTTTGTGGATCTCCCGGTCCGCCAGCTTCAGGCTCAGGGCCGCCGTCCGCACCTGACCCTGGGAGCAGAAGTGCCGGGCCTCCAGGCCGTTGACCGTTACGGCGATGTCGTCCTTATGGGGGCCGGACAGGCACAGCCGGGAGGCCAGCTCCGCCTGATGATGCTGTGCCTGGTGCTCCTCCAGGGCCCCGGCGATATCCTGCACCGGACCCAGAGGATCCTCCACGGTTTTCACGGTCTGATACGACAGAGCCAGCTCCTCCCGTTCCCCGGAGCACTCCCAGTGGGCCCTCTGGGCGTGGACGGCCAGGGCCTGCACATACCGGGCCCGATAGCTGATGAGCACCGCTCCCACCTGGCACAGCCGCCGGTCAAAGTCGGGCAGGGTGTCCAGCAGCTGGGGATACTCGTCACTGTCCCGGAGGATGCGGGTCTTGTGTTCATACAGCCGCCCGTATTCCGCCAGGGCCTCGGCATACCGGGGCCGCAGCTGGCACAGGGACATATCCATAAACCGCCGCCGGGCCGCCGCTCCCTCCCGGATGAGAAACAGGTCCTCCGGCGAGAAAAACACCGTGTGCAGCACCTGGGACAGGTGGCCGCCGTTTTTGGCGGCCACACCGTTGACGGTCATCTTCCGCCGCCGTCCCCGGGTCAGCTGAATCTCCGTTTCAAATTCCCGCTCCCGGGACCGGATCTGTCCCACAAGGCGAGCCCGGTCCCGGTCAAAGCCGATGAGCTCCCGGTCCGCGTGGGTACGGGGACTGCGGCCGCAGGATAGGTACACGATAGCCTCCAGCAGGTTGGTCTTTCCCTGGGCATTTTCGCCGTATATGACGTTGCAGCTTCCGTCGAAGGTCAGCTGCTGGCTGTCGTAATTGCGGAAGCCCTCCAGCAGCAGGCGGTCAATCTGCATACTGCACGCCGCAGCGCCGCCCCAGGGCCTCCACCACGTCGCCGGGGCGGAGCTTCTTTCCCCGCATGGTGCACACCTCGCCGTTGACCAGGACCTCTCCGTCCTGGATCAGCAGCTTGGCCTCGCCGCCGGTGGCGGTGACGGCCGCCAGCTTCAGAAGGTCCTGGAGCTTGATATACTCCGTGGTAATGGTAGTCATTTCCATATTTATCACGCTTTCAGCCGCACCGGCAGCACCATATAAAGGAAGCTCTCCTCTCCGTCTGCGGGCACGATCACCGCCGGAGAGATGCTGGTGTTCAGCTCCAGGGTCACGGAGTCCGCCGGAGCATAGCGCAGGGCGTCCATGAGATAGCGGTTGTTGAAGCCGATCTCCAGGCCGTTTCCGTCGCCGTCCAGGGGGCAGATGTCCTTGGCCTCGCCGGCGCCGGTTTTGGCGGACAGCAGCACCCGGCCATTTTCAAACACGCAGCGCACCGGGCTCTTGAGCTTTTCGCTGATGACCACGCTGACCCGGTCCAGGCTCCCCAGCATGGTCTTGGTGTCCACCGTCAGGCGGATGGGATTATTCCGAGGGATGGCGTTTTTATAGTCCAGGAAGTCCCCCTCCAGGCGGCGGCAGATCAGCTGGGTGGCCCCGGCCTCAAACAGCAGGTGGCGCTTGCCCTGGATAATGGTGACTTTTTCGTCGGAATCCTCGCAAATTTTCTCCACCTCGTTCAGAGCGGAGCCGGGGGCCACAAATTTGAAGGCGCCGCCCTCGGCCCGGTCCAGAGGCTCCCGGCGCAGGGCCAGACGGAAGCCGTCCACGGACACCACCGTCAGATCCTGGTCGCCTACCTCAAACAGGGAGCCGGTATGGACGGGGCGGCTCTCGTTGGTGGACACGGCGAAGCTGGTCTGGTTGATCATGGCCTTCAGGGTACCCTGTCGGATGTCCACGGAAAACTGGTCATCCACCTCCGGCAGCTCCGGATAGTCGTCGGCGGACAGGCCCAGAATCTCAAAGCTGGCGTCGCCGCAGGTCAGATGGACGGACAGATTTTCGTCCGCCGCAAACACGATCACATCGTCCGGCATTTTCCGGATCATCTCGCCGAACAGCCGGGCGCTGAGGACGATGCGGCCCGGGGACTGGACCTGGGCGTCCACGATGGTGCGGATGCCGGTCTGCATGTTGTAGCCGGACAGGGTCAGGGTATCGCCCCCCTCCAGCAGGATCCCCTCCAGGGCTGGAATGGAGCTTTTGGCGGCTACCGCCCGGGAGGTGGTGTTGACGGCGCTTTGCAGCAGCGCCTTTTCACAGGAAAATCGAAGCATAAGGACGCGTTCCTTTCTTTCAGAATGAAAAGAGACTCCGTTCTCCAAAAGAGAACAAAAAGATATCTTTATTTTAGTAACAGTCGCCGTAGGGAAAATTCATGTGGAAAAGTGCCGGAGGGCCTGAAATCAGCGGATTCTTTCTCCACACCCGGGTGGGGAGAAAGGGAGGGAGTTTTCCACCGGAAAATCCGGGGTCCGGTACTCCACAGGTTTTCCCCGTGGAATCCACAGAGAATGTGGAAAGAGGGTTACTTCTTGTTGTTGATGTTGGTGGTGATCTCCTTGACCTTTTCGGCGTAGGCCGGGTCGGAGCGCATTTTCTTCTCCACCTGGTCCAGGGAGTGCAGCACCGTGGTGTGGTCCCGGTCGCCGAACTCCTTGCCGATGTCGTTGAGGGAGAGGTTGGTCATCCGGCGGATCAGATACATGGCGGTCTGCCGGGCCTCCATCAGGTCCCGCTTCCGGCCCTGGCCCCGGACCTGCTCCTCGTCCACGTCGTAATAGCGGCAGATATACTCGATGATCAGGCTTGGCGACGGCACGAACTCGTTGTATTTCTTCAGCATGTCCTTTACGGCACGGCTGACGGCCTCGCCGTCCACCTGGTTGCCCAGCAGGTCCCGATAGGCCAGGAGCTTGTTCAGGGCGCCCTCAATCTGGCGGACGTTGGCGGTGAGGTTTTCGGCGATGAAGCTGCTGATATCGTCCGGTAGCTGTACCCCCAGCAGGGCGGCCTTGTTTTTGATGATGGCGAGCCTTGTCTCAAAGTCCGGCGGCGCCACATCCACCATCAGGCCCCACTCGAACCGGGTCTGAAGCCGGTCCTCCAGCTGGGTCATCTCCCGGGGAGGACGGTCCGAGGTCAGCACGATCTGCCGCCCGGATTCGTACAGGGTGTTGAAGGTGTGGAAGAATTCCTCCTGGGTCTGCTTCTTGCCGGCGATGAACTGGATATCGTCCACCAGCAGCAGGGTGGACTGGCGGTATTTCTCCCGGAATTCGGCGTTTTTTCCCTCCCGGATGGAGGCGATCAGTTCGTTGGTGAAATCGTCGCCCTTGATGTACACGATGCGGGCCTCCGGCTGCCGCTGGCGGACCTGGTGGGCGATGGCGTACAGCAGGTGGGTCTTGCCCAGGCCGGAGTCGCCATAGATGAACAGGGGGTTATAGTGCTCCGCAGGCTTCTCGGCCACGGCCCGGGCGGCGGCATAGGCCATCTTGTTCTGGGGGCCCACCACATAGGTGCCGAAGGTGAAGGCGTCGGACTCCAGCAGGGAGCCGGGCCGGTCCGGAGCCACCCCGTGATAGGCGGAAAGCTGCTGATCGTCCAGAATTTTTACCTCCAGGTCGGAGGAGAAGATGTCCTTCAGCGCGGCCTTGATATGGCTCATGAACCGGGCCTCGATGGTGGATTTTTTGAAGGAGTTGCTGCAATGGAGCACAAAGGCGGAGTCCTCCATGGTCACCACCTCCACCTCGTCGAACCAGGTGTTGATGGTGGTTTCCGACAGCTGGGACCGCAGCCGGTCCAACACGTTTTTCCATACGTCTGCGATTGAATTCAATGAAAGCGCCCCTTTCCCGCGGATCATGCGTTTTTCTCTCTCTGTTTCAGGCAAAATAACACCTCACATTATATCAAATCAGCGCCGGAAAGTCCACACATATACTAATACTAAGTATAAAATTTTTTTCTTCTCCCTAAACAGATTCCGGAAGAAAATACGCCCCATTTCCGGCGTATTTTCCGAAAAATGGGCCGAATGGAGTACCCGAGGCGTCCAAAATGCACTTTTCGTGGAAAATGCAGATTTCTGTTGACAGCGGGGCCGGGATTCTGTATAATGTTTACCATGCCGTTTTGCGGCATCCGCTTTGTCAACTGCGGCCGCGGGGGACAAGTCCTCCGCCCGCCGTCGAGTATGTGCGGCAGCTTCGATCTGCCGCCGGATTTTTACAAAATGGAGGTGTCATGCAATGTTCCGTACCTATCAGCCCAAGAAGCGCCAGCGCTCCAAGGAGCACGGCTTCCGCAAGAGAATGGCCACCAGCAACGGCCGTAAGGTTCTGGCCCGCCGCCGCGCCAAGGGCCGCGCTCGCCTGACCCATTGAGGTCGCGGAAAGTGCATCGCGCATAAAGGATAGACCAGGGACGGTGGAAGGGAAAACTGCCGTCCCTTTTGGCCTATGCTCATTTCAGCCGCCGCACCGGCGGAGAAGGTGCTTGTTTTCATGAATCCTGCCGTCACGGTAAAAGAGAACTACGAATTCCGCCGGATCTACCGCAAGGGGAAGTCGGCGGTGTCGCCGCAGCTGGTGATCTATTGCCAGCGGAACCGCCGGGGGCTGAGCCGCCTGGGGGTCTCCGTCAGCACGAAGCTGGGCGGCGCCGTGGTCCGCAACCGGGTGAGAAGGCGTATCCGGGAGATTTACCGGCTGAATAAGCCGAAAATGGTCCCGGGATACGACATCATCGTGGTGGCCCGGGTCCGGGCCGTGGAAACCGGCTATCAAAAGCTGGAGAGCACCTATCTGCGACTTCTGAGGCAGCTGAATCTGCTGCGGGAGGACCCGTCATGAAGCGGGCCATCCTGCGGGCCATCCGGTTTTATCAGGCGTCCGTGTCGCCGCTGTTTCCGCCCCGCTGCCGGTATATCCCCACCTGCTCGGAATACGCCCTGCAGGCCGTGGAGAAATACGGGCCGCTGCGGGGCGGCTTTATGGCGCTGCGGCGCTTTCTGCGATGCAATCCCTTCCACAAAGGCGGGTATGATCCTGTTCCTTGAAAACCTCGTTTTTCCCACCCAACAAAAAACGGAGGTAACTACCCCATGTTTGCAACGCTCGGATATTATATCTGCGTTCCCTTTGCCTTCCTGACCCGGCTGTTCTACAGCTGGACCGGGTCCTATGGCGTGGCCCTGATCCTGTTTACCCTGGTGGTGAAGCTGGTGCTGCTGCCCTTCCAGCTCAAGAGCAAGAAGAGCATGCTGCGCATGAACCGCATGCAGGGCAAGCTCAACGACATCAAGACCCGCTACGCCAACAACCAGCAGAAGCAGCAGGAGGCCATGGCGGAGCTGTGTGCCAAGGAAGGCATCAACCCCATGTCCGGCTGCCTGTGGTCTTTCATTCCCTTCCCCATCCTGATCGCCCTGTACTACATCATCCGCGTGCCCATGCGGTATTTCATGGGCCTGTCCGAGACGGTGATCGCCGAGATCACCACTCTGGCCGGAAGCCTGGGCTTCACCGTGGCCGACGGCAGCCAGGCCTATGAACAGATCTATCTGGCCAAGTTCATCCACGAGCACTGGACGGAGTTTGCCGGAAAGTTCGACGGCCTCATCGACCTGAACTATAGCTTCCTGCACATTGACCTGGCCAACCGGCCCAGCGATCTGTTCAGCCAGTTCCCCGGCGGCGGCTGGCCCGTGTGGGGCGCCATTCTGCTGCCCATCATTTCCGCCGGCATCCAGTTTGCCATGAGCTTCATCACCATGCGCACCAATGGCTCTGCCCCCAATGGGTCCACCAAGACCATGATGTACATGATGCCCCTGATGACCCTGTGGATGGGCTATATCCTGCCCTCCGCTCTGTGCATCTACTGGATTGCCAACTCCGCGTTCTCCCTGATCCAGGAGGTCACCCTGAACGAGTATTTCAACAAGATTCTGGACCGCGAGGAGACGGAGAAGGAGAAGGCCGCCCGGGAAAAGCGCTATGCCAAGTATCAGCGCCAGAAGGAGCTGATGGCCCAGCAGCAGCTGGCCAACGGCGGCAAGAAGCCCCAGAATCAGCAGGGGAAGAAAAAGCCCTCCGGCGACAAGAAAAAATCTGCCGGAAGCAACGAAAACGGCCGCGTGGGCCAGCGTCCCTATGCCAGGGGCCGCGCCTATGACAAGAGCCATTACGATGACTAATGATGACTAAGGAGTTTTGTCTATGAGTTATATTGACGTAACGGGCAAGACCGAGGAGGAAGCCATCCGCAAAGCGCTCCAGCAGCTGCAGATGGACCGCGACGATGTCTCTGTTGAGATTCTGGAGCGGGCCAAGAGCGGCTTTCTGGGCATCGGCAGCAGCCCTGCCCGGGTCCGCGTGACCTATGGTCAGCAGGAGCCCGAGGCTCCCGCCGTCCCGGTCCAGCCGGAGAAGAAACCCGAAAAGAAGCCCGAACCCAAACCCCAGCAGCCCAAGCCCCAGCAGCCCAAGCCCCAGAAGGCCGAGGCTCCCAAGGCCGCCCCCAGGGCTGCGGAGGCCCCCGCCGCCCCGGTTCAGGAGTCCTGCCAGGACGACAACGCCCGGCGCATCACCGAGTTCCTGACGGGCCTGCTGGAGCATATGGACAGCCCCGCCCAGGTGAAGGTCACCGAGACAGAGAAGGGCCGCTACAGCGTGGTGCTGGAGGGCCAGAAGCTGGGCCAGCTCATCGGCCGCCGGGGCGAGACCCTGGACGCCATCCAGCAGCTGACCAACTATGCCGTCAATTCCGGCCGGGAAAAGCGCATCCGCGTCCATGTGGACGCCGAGAACTACCGGGCCAAGCGCGAGCAGAGCCTGGAGTCCCTGGCCCGCAAGGTGGCCGGAAAGGTCACCAAGTATCGCCGCAGCGTCACCCTGGAGCCCATGAACGCCTATGAGCGCCATGTGATCCACGCCGCCCTGCAGGATGTCCCCGGTGTGAACACCTACTCCATCGGCACCGAGCCCAACCGCCGCGTGGTGGTGTCCTACGACCGCGACAAGCGGTAAACGAATACGAAAAAAGAACGCCTGCGGGCGTTCTTTTTTTATGTGATGCCGCCGGACCAAAAAAGAACGGCAAGAATTTAACATTTTTGCGAAATTGTTTCCTTATAGTAGAAAAAGTAGTTTACATAGCTTGACCGACTGTTGTATAATACAGTAAAGTCGTTATCAGGCTGTTTTTTTACGGAACAATTCAAAAAAAATAACAGGAGGAAAATTCCCATGTCTTACAGAATTCTGGTCGTCAACCCCGGCTCCACGTCCACCAAAATCGGCGTCTATGAGGACGAGAACCTGCTCTTTGACAAGACCCTGCGCCACAGCGCCGAGGAACTCGAAAAGTTTGACTCCATTCCCGCCCAGAAGGACTGGCGGCGCAAGCTGGTGATGAAGGCCCTGGAGGATCAGGGCTTCGATGTGAAGACCCTGTCCGCCGTCTCCGGCCGCGGCGGCCTGCTGGCTCCTATCCGGGGCGGCACCTACGCCGTCAGCGACCGTCTGGTCCGCGACTGCACCGTGGGCGTTCAGGGACAGCACGCCTCCAACCTGGGCGGCATCATCGCCCGGGAGATCGGCGACCAGCTGGGCATCCCCTCCTTCATCGTGGACCCCGTGGTGGTGGATGAGCTCAGCGACGTGGCCCGCTTTGCCGGTCACCCCCTGTTCCACCGCACCAGCATTTTCCACGCCCTGAACCAGAAGGCCGTGGCCAAGCGCTACGCCAAGGAGCACGGCAAGAAGTATGAGGATCTGAACCTTATCGTCTGCCACATGGGCGGCGGCTGCTCCATCGGCGCCCACGTCCACGGCAGCGTGGTGGATACCCAGAATGCCCTGGACGGCGACGGCCCCTTCTCCCCCGAGCGGTCCGGCAGCCTGCCCACCGGTCAGCTGGTGAGCCTGTGCTTCAGCGGCAAGTACACTGCCGGCGAGGTCCGCAAGATGCTGGCCGGCCACGGCGGCCTGGTGGCCTACACCGGCTCCAACGACATGCGCGACCTGCTGAAGGCCGCCGCCGAGGGCGACAAGGAGATTGCCGCCACCGTGGAGGCATTCCACTATCAGATCGGCAAGGAAGTGGGCGCAATGGCCGCCGTCATGAAGGGCAAGGTGGACCAGATCATTCTCACCGGCGGCATTGCCTACGGTCAGGAGACCGTGGACGCCATCACCGATATGGTGGGCTGGATCGCCCCCATCACCGTGTATCCCGGCGAGGATGAGCTGCTGGCCCTGGCCCAGGGCGCTCTGCGTGTCCTCAACGGCGAGGAGCCTGCCCGGGTATATTGATTTAACAAGACTGTCAAACGCCATAAAGGCAGCCGCCCGACCCGGGCGGCTGCCTTTTTTCTCTGTTCAGTTCCACACGATGTCAAAGGCGGCGGTGAAGCCGCAGGAGGCGTCGTGGGGGATCAGCATGCCGGTGCTGCGGTCCACCACATAGCCATAGCAGGTGACGGTGACGGAGGTGCGGGCGTCCTCCGTCTCATACACAAAGCCCTGGTCCCAGCGGTCGTTGACCAGGGCCGCCATATCCTGGGCAGAGGCGTCCTGGCTGGCCAGCATGGCCAATAGAAGCGGCGGGATAAAGGCAGTGCTGGCATAGACGAAGTCCGGGGCGGAGGACGGGTCCCCGCCGCCCTGGGCGGTATAGGAGCACCGGAACCTCACGGCGGTCAGATATCCGTTGGCGTCGGTTTCGTACTCCAGGCGGCTGGGATAAGCGTTGTCCAGGGTGGCTGCATATCCCCGGAGTGAATCCCGCACCCATGCGCCATTGGAGTGTAGCCGCAGGGGAGAATCCGTGACCCGGGCCATCTGGTTGAAGTTTTCCGCAAACTCCTCCACCGTCAGCCGCCCGCTGTTAGCAGGCATCAGAAGAATGTTGCTGCCGCCGATTATGGCCAGGATCACCAGCCCCCAGGCCGCGGGAAGCAGCGCCCACCGCCACCAGGGAATGTCCCGGCTCTGGCACAGGAGCTCTCCCTCCCAGGGCATTTCCAGGCCGTCCCGGCAGTCCAGATAGCTTCTGCGCAGCCGCCATAGCCGCAGAACGGGAATGTACAGGGCGATCCCGTATACCACGGCCATGGCCGTGTAGGCGTAGGCCTGGCCCCAGGTGGGGCGGCGGCCGTCCGGCTGTTCCACCGTCAGCCCCAGCAGCAGCTTGCCCGGCGTGACGCCCCACAGGTGCAGCAGCACCGGCTCCACCCCCAGCATCAGCAGCAGGCTTCCCACATAGGTCAGCAGGGAGAACCCCGGGGTCTGGGGCGCGATCCGCCCCAGCATCAGCGCCAGGGCCACGGCGGAGGAGCACAGAAGCATATCCAGCCCCCGGGCCAGGAACCGCCGCCAGGGGCAGGGATCCTGACGGTCCGTCCGGGCTGCGGCAGCGGCCGCCTGGGGCGGCGTGTACAGAAGCCGCCAGTATTTCTCCGCGTCCAGGGTGTCATAGCAGGCGTGGTCGGCCTGCATGGCCCGGCACACGGACTGATCCGCCCGGGCCTGCTCCTCCCGGCGGCGCAGGGCCGCCAGCCGTTGCGACAGGGCCTCGGACAGGGACAGCTTCCCGGCCTGCATGGCCCGGATCTCCTCAATGGGCACGTCCAGCCGCCGCAGCAGGCGGACCCGCAGCAGGGTCTCCAGGTCATCGGGGCTGTAGTCCCGATAGCCGTTTTTCCGCCGGGCCGGATGCACCAGCCCCTCCTGTTCATAGTATCGGATGTTGGCCCGGGACAGCCCGGTGCGCTGCTCTACGTCCTTGATATGCATGGCGTTGCCCTCCTTTTATCCGCAGTATAAGGGGTAAAGGGACTTGACAGTCAAGTGTTTTTTTCAGGAAATTTCCAGAACCACCGGGCAGTGGTCGCTGCCGTACACCTCCGTGCGGATGGCGGCGCCCGTCACCCGGGGCAGCAGACGCCGGGACACAATGAAATAGTCGATGCGCCACCCCACGTTCTTCTCCCGGGCGTGGAAGCGGTAGCTCCACCAGGAATAGGTGATCTCCTCCGGGTGCAGGGTCCGGAAGGTGTCGGCAAAGCCCGAGGCCAGCAGGGCGGTCATCTTCTCCCGCTCCTGGTCGGTGAAGCCCGGGTTCATTCGGTTGGTCTTGGGGTTTTTCAGGTCCATCTCCTGGTGGGCCACGTTCAGGTCACCGCAGTATACCACGGGCTTTGTCCGGTCCAGCTCCATCAGATAGGCCCGCAGGTCATCCTCCCACTGCATCCGGTAATCCAGCCGCTTCAGCCCGTCCTGGCTGTTGGGGGTATAGCAGCACACCAGATAGAAATCCGGGTATTCCGCGGTGATGACCCGGCCCTCGTGGCGGTGGATGTCATCGCCGAAGCCGAATACCACCGAAAGCGGCTCCTCCTTGGTCAGCACCGCCGTGCCGGAATAGCCCTTCTTCTCGGCGGAGTAGAAATACCGGTGATAGCCCTCCAGCTCAAACACCGCCTGCTCCGGCTGCAGCTTGGTCTCCTGCAGACATATCACGTCCGCATCCTCATTTTTCACATATTCCAGAAAGCCCTTGGTCAGGCATGACCGCAGGCCGTTGACGTTCCAGCTTACCAGCTTCATGGCGCTCTCCCTTCGTTTTTTCTGTATCATACCACAAACCGGCCCATAATCCAAGAAAATCATTGACAAACCCCATGTTCGGGGATAATATAATGGGTAATCGGCGTGGATGGGAAGAGTACCCGGTTCAACCTCCGTCACAAGAGAGTCCGGCAAGGTGAAAGCGGACACGGGGGACCCGGCGAACATGGCCCCGGAGCCGTCCGGCCCAGCGCGGGCGCGTTAAGCCGGACCGGGTGTGCCCGTTACAGCGCGGGGACGTGTCGGCGTCCCATGAGGCCGCCTCCTGAGGGAGCGCGGCGAAGCAAGGTGGTACCGCGGTGCGCTGCATCGCCCTTGGCAGTCAGCCGGGGGCGTTTTTTGTTTGCCCGGCCACCGGAAAAACGTCAAAATATTAAGCCGCTCTTCCATTCGGAGCGGCGGAAAAGGAGATAGATCCCCATGGAAAAGCAGAAATTCTATATCACCACACCCATTTACTACCCCTCGGACAAGCTGCACATCGGCCACACCTACTGCACCGTGGCCACCGATGCCATGGCCCGCTACAAGCGGCTCACCGGCTGCGACGTGCTGTTTCTGACGGGCACCGATGAGCACGGCCAGAAGATCGAGGACAAGGCCAAGGCCGCCGGAAAGACCCCCAAGGAGTTCCTGGACAACATCGTGGAAGGTCCCAAGGGCATCCTGGATCTGTGGAAGCTGATGAACATCTCCAACGACCGCTTCATCCGCACCACCGACGACTATCACTGCCAGTCCATCCAGAAGATCTTCCGCAGGATGTACGACAAGGGCGACATCTACAAGGGCACCTACAAGGGCAAGTACTGCAAGCCCTGCGAGAGCTTCTGGACCGAGAGCCAGCTGGTGGACGGCAAGTGCCCCGACTGCGGCCGCGAGGTGAAGGACGCGGAGGAGGAGGCCTATTTCTTCCGGCTGAGCAAGTACGCCGACCGGATACAGCATCTGCTGGAGGATACGGACTTCCTGCAGCCCCGCACCCGCGTAAACGAGATGGTCAACAACTTCATCAAGCCCGGCCTGGAGGACCTGTGCGTCAGCCGCACCAGCTTCTCCTGGGGCATCCCCGTGGACTTTGACCCGGGCCATGTGGTATACGTCTGGGTGGACGCTCTGTTCAACTACACCACCGCCCTGGGCTTTATGAACGACCGGTATCACGATTACGACAAGTATTGGCCCGCCGACGTCCACTTTGTGGGCAAGGAGATCGTCCGGTTCCACTCCATTATCTGGCCCGCCATGCTCATGAGCATGGAAATGCCCCTGCCCAAGCACGTGTACGGCCATGGCTGGCTGGTGATGGACGGCGGCAAGATGTCCAAGTCCAAGGGCAACGTGGTGGACCCCTATGTCCTGGCGGAGAAGTTCGGCGTGGACGCCCTGCGCTTCTTCCTGCTGCGGACCTTCCCCTTCGGCTCCGACGGCAACTTCTCCAACGAGCTGCTGATCCAGACCATCAACATGGATCTGGCCAACGACCTGGGCAACCTGGTCAGCCGCACCACCGCCATGGTGGAGAAATACTTCGGCGGCACCCTGCCCACCGAGCGGGAAAACAGCGACGCCGACTGCGACCTGAAGACCATGGCCTCCACCCTGCGGGACCGCTATGAGACGGAGATGGAGCACTTCCAGTTCCAGAACGCCCTGGAGCAGATCTTCAAGACCATCCAGCGGGCCAACAAGTATATCGACGAAAACGCCCCCTGGACCCTGGCCAAGGACCCCGCCAACCGGGCCCGCCTGGCCACGGTTATGTATAACCTGCTGGAAACCATCCGCATCTGCGCCGTGCTGCTGACTCCCTTCATTCCCGACAGCGCCGAAAAGATCTTTGACCAGATCGGAGCCTGCCCGTGCTGCCGCACCTGGGAAAAGGCCAACGTGTGGGGCAGCCTGCGCCCGGACGTTACCGTCCACAAGGGCGAGGCCCTGTTCCCCCGCATCGACGCTGAAAAGGCCCTGGCCGAGCTCAACGCCATCCAGGAGGCCCAGCGCAAGGCCGCTCTGCCGGCCCTGGAGCTGGAGCCCTATGCCCAGGAGCAGGTGGACTTCGACACCTTCTGCAAGTCCGATTTCCGGGCCGTGAAGATCAAGAACTGCGAGGCCGTGAAGAAGAGCGACAAGCTGCTGAAGTTCACCCTGGACGACGGCTCCGGCACGGACCGCACCATCGTATCCGGCATCCGGCACTATTACCAGCCGGAGCAGCTCATCGGCAAGACCGCCGTGGCGGTTCTGAATCTGCCGCCCCGGAAGATGATGGGCATCCCCAGCTGCGGTATGCTGATCTCCGCCGTCCACAAGGAAAAGGGCGAGGAGAAGCTGCACCTCCTGTTGCTGGACGACTCCATCCCCGCCGGCGCCAAGCTCTGCTGACAACTGCATATAAACTCCCTCCGCCAGCGGCGGAGGGAGTTTGCTTATTCCCAAATGCCCTCGTCTGTGTTACACTGATACAAAACGGATGCAAAAAGGGGAGGGGATGCATATGAAGGAACCCTATTCCGCCGGTGCGGCGGCGGTGGGCCTGCGGCTGCGCCAGCAGCGGCTGAAGCGCGGCTGGAGCCAGGAGGGCCTGTGCCGGGACATCTGCGCGGCATCGTATCTGTCCAAAATCGAACAGGGACAGGTGCAGGCGGCCCCGGAGCTGCTGGAGCTGCTGTTCCGGAGGCTGGAACTGCCCTGGTACGGGGAGAGCCTGCCGGAGCTGGAGCGGCTGGTGGAGCACCGGTATGAATGCCTGCTGGACGGGGATAAGGAGGGCTTCCGGGACAGCCGGGAGATATTCGCGCACGCCCTGGACCGGCTTCTGTCCAGCCCCCTGGCGGCGGACGGCCTGGTGCTGGACGCCATGGACCGGAACGACCCCACGGAGATCCCACCGGCCCTGGAGCCGTATCTGGACCGGCGTCAGCTGGCCATTCTGCGGGTGGTGCAGGACCGGGATGTGGAGGCGGTGCGGCTGCTGCCGGAGGCGTATTGCTATCTCATGGCCGGTATCGCCGGGTATGAGCAGGGCAGCGACTATACCGGTGCCATGGCTCTGCTGCAGCAGGGCTATGACCTGGCGGCCCGGGACGGCCGGGTGCGGTTGATGCTGGAGTGCCGGATGTTCATGGGGAGTCTCTGCTGCAACCAGCTGGACCTTAATGGCATGGAGACGCATTATCAGGCGGCGGAGCGTATGGCCCGGGCCCTGGGGCGGCAGGATGATCTGCGGAGCATGGCCTATAACCGGGCGGCCTCCCAGGTGGAGTGCGGCCGGTATCAGGAGGCCTACGGCTATTTTGCCGCCCTGGAGCACCCCCGGGTCATGGAGCTGCACAAGCTGGCGGTGTGCTGCGAGGGGCTGGGCCGGACCCGGGAGGCTCTGGACGCCCTGGACCGGGCGGAGACGGCCCCGGAGGAGTATCCGGACCGGGCTCTGTGCATGGGGATCTGCGGGCTGGTGCGGCGCAGGCTGGAAAACCCCGGCTATCTGCGGGACCCGGATTACGGCGCGGCGCTGATGGACGTATTCAACCGCTGCCGCCGGGAGCTGCCCATCGGATACGCGGCCTTTCACCTGCCCCGGGTACTGGAGTGGCTCACCGCCGGGCGGCAGTATAAGCAGGCCTATGAGCTTCTGTGGGACTTTCCTATCAAACTTCCGAATCTGCCGATTGAATAGGGATTGACAGGGAAAACTTTCCCAGATATACCCCGTTTTCATTCTCTTACTCGTGTGCTATGATAAAGCGGAGGTGAGAGAAGATGCAAACCAAGCTATGGAACCGCAATTTTACTCTGCTGATCGCCGCCACCGGACTGGGGGCCATCGGCGGCATCGCCGGTGGCTTTGCCATGTCGTTTCTGGTGTTCGACGAAACCGGCAGCACCATGGCCTCGGCCTTGGTGCTGGCAGCCCAGCTGATCCCGGGGTTTCTGCTGCCCCTGGTGATTGCCCCGTGGATGGACCGTATGCCCCGCAAGCCCTTTCTTGTGGGCGGCGACGTCCTCAACGGGATCATGTACCTGCTGCTGGGACTGTATCTACTGCGGGGGGCCTTTTCCTATGTGGGCTATCTGGCCTTTTCCCTGGTGCTGGCCACCCTCAGCTCCTTTGACGAGCTGGCTTACAACAGCATTTTTCCCATGCTCCTGCCGGAGGGCACCCAGCAGAAGGGGTATGCCGTGGCCTCCACCCTGTACCCGGTGCTGCGGGTGGTGATGCTGCCCCTGTCGGCGGTGCTGCTGGACGCGGTGGGTGCGGCGTGGCTGCTGGTGGGGCAGGGGGGACTGTCCCTGTGCGCGGCGGCTGTGGAAAGCGGCATCCGTATTCATGAGGAGCGCCGCCCGCCGGAGGAGAACTCCTCCCTCCGTGCCTGGTGGGCCGATGTGAAGGAGGCCGCCCGGTACCTGCGGCAGGAGAAGGGCCTTATGAACATCTATGGCTACATGGCCGTCACCAACGGCGTGGCCAGCGGATATTCCCCCATTCTGGTGGCGTTCTTCCGGACGTTTCCCGGCATGACGGCGGCCATGTACTCTCTGTTCTCCGTGGCGGAGTTCCTGGGCCGCACAGTGGGCGGCTTTGTGCAGTACCGGATGGAGATCCCGGAAAAGAAGCGGTACGGCTTCGCCTTCCTGGTGTACATGGTGTACGAGGCCATGGACATGCTGCTGCTTTGGCTGCCGTATCCCCTGATGCTGGCCAGCCGGGGCCTGTGCGGATTTTTGGGGACCAACAGCGCCACCATGCGCCAGGCGGCGGTGCAGCGGTACATCCCGGACCGGCTCCGGGCCCGGGTCAACGCCTTTGAATCCATGCTGTATACCGGCGCGGCCGCCGTGCTGTCCCTGGTCATCGGGGCGCTGGGGGAGGTGCTGGACTACCGGCTGTGCGTGTCTCTGTGCGGTGGGTTTACCATGGCCGTGTGCCTGGCCACCATCTGGCGGGGCCGGAAATACGTCCGGGCCGTGTATGAGCGAAGCGGAGAATAAGCGAATAATAGCGAGAACGGCGGGGCCATGGCCCCGCCGTTCTCGCTTATTTTATGATTTCCGAATAATCCGGTAGGGCGGGGCCCATGTGCCCCGCCGGAACCCGGATACGCAGCTTTTTAGTCCTCCTCAACCTCACCGACGATAGCAATATGCAGCTCGTCCAGCTGCTTCTGCCCGTCCCCACAAAATGACGGTGCATTTTGCGGGGGCCCCTCGCAGGGATCAAATATCCTCGGCGGAAATGAATTCCGCCTGCGGCAAGGTTTTGCTGCGCAAAACGCTTGCTGTGGAACAAAAGCAGCAGGGGAGTAGATGGATGGGGGAGCTTATTCCTCCTCCTGGGCTGTGATGGCAATATGCAGCTCGTCCAGCTGCTTCTGCTCCACGGTGGAGGGGGCGCCCATCATGATATCCTGGGCGTTCTTGTTCATGGGGAAGGGGATGATCTCCCGGATGGAGCTTTCGCCTGCCAGCAGCATCACCATGCGGTCCACGCCCGGGGCGATGCCGGCATGGGGAGGCGCGCCATAGCAGAAGGCGTTGTACATGGCGGGGAACTTCTTCTTCACATCCTCCTCGCCCAGACGCACCAGCTCAAAGGCCTTGACCATGATCTCGGGATCGTGGTTCCGGACGGCGCCGCTGGACAGCTCCACGCCGTTGCACACCAGGTCGTACTGGTCGGCGGTGATGGTCAGGGGGTCGATCTCACCCCGCTCGGCCTTCAGCAGCACCTCCAGGCCGCCGCTGGGCATGGAGAAGGGATTGTGGCAGAACTCCAGCTGGCCGGACTCGTCGCCAATCTCGTACATGGGGAAGTCCACGATCCAGCAGAACTCATAGCGCTCCTTGTCCATGTGGCCCTCGCAGGCTGCGCCGAAGGTCTTGATGAGCACGCCCACGGACTTGGTGGCGGCGGCCCCGGCGGCCACCAGCACCAGGGTGTTGGGCTTCAGGTCCAGGGCCTGGGTCAGCTCCTGCTGAATGCCGGTGACGAACTTGGCGATGCCGCCGGCCAGCTGGCCGTTTTCGTCCGCCTTGAACCAGTAGGCTTTGGAGCCGGACTGTACCTCACAGTCGCCCAGCAGCTTGTCGATCTGCTTGCGGGTGAGCTTGCAGTCGGACACGGGGACCATCTTCACGGTCTGACCCCGCAGGGCCTCGAACTCGCTTTCGGCGAACAGGGAGGTGACGTTTTTGCAGGTCAGGTCGATGCGCAGGTCGGGCTTGTCGGAGCCGTAGGTCTCCATGGCGTCCCGATAGGCAATGCGGCGGAAGGGGGCGGAGGAGGCCACGTTATAGGTGCCGAACTTGGCAAAGATGGGAGGCAGCACGTCCTCCAGCACGGCGAACACGTCCTCCTGGGTGGCGAAAGCCATCTCCATATCCAGCTGATAGAACTCGCCGGGGGAGCGGTCGCCTCGGGCGTCCTCATCCCGGAAGCAGGGAGCGATCTGGAAATAGCGGTCGAAGCCCGCGGTCATCAGCAGCTGCTTGAACTGCTGGGGGGCCTGGGGCAGGGCGTAGAACTTG
>ERZ1673702.2250-NODE-2250-length-17529-cov-5.411812_pt1 | contig 17529 bp, 14 predicted proteins | sample MGYA00580232_ERZ1673702 | MGnify/ENA primary metagenome ERZ1673702 (study PRJEB41218, sample SAMN15661792) | gut metagenome | host: Homo sapiens | place: Canada: London | collected 2015-08-20/2019-03-30 | study: EMG produced TPA metagenomics assembly of... | reverse complement strand
TAGGGGAGTGGCTCAACGGTAGAGTAGCGGTCTCCAAAACCGTAGGTTGCGTGTTCGAATCGCGTCTCCCCTGCCATAGGTTCCCGACCACAATATATTGTGGTCGGGATTTCTTTTTGACACAACATATTGATGGGTTCCCTAATGTTGCCCCAAAGTTGCCCTAAAAATTTTAAAAAGACCATTTTAAGCAGTGCTTTTTAATATCATTTCAGCGCCTATATTATTGTAGCGTAATCGGCTGATAATGTCAATTCAATCAAGTCTGTTTTGGCGTTTTATATCTTCAATGCCGAAAGGTAAGATACCCCTTTCTCTTTCAATACCCGAATCAGTTCGGGAATAGCGAACACGGGATGCGTGTCGTTAAGCTGTATGCTGTTTTCCTCCGCAAAATACTTATAATCGTTTCCGTGCCGTCTTTCGTATTCGCGGACAATATCTCCCACCGCTGCCGCAGAAAGGAAATATTCCTGCCGTATGCGCAATAGCTTTCCTTCTTCCGTATCGTCAGGCGGGTACAAAATGCCGCTGATCTTTTCCGCCTCTTTGCTTCCCTCCGCTTGATACAGCCGTAAAACATTTACGCGTTTCCCGATAATCGGCATATCGTAGGGAACGGCATTGACTTCCATATCCGAAAAACGAATAATTTGCTTTTCTTCCTCTTTCCGTATGCTCCACGGATCGCCGAATCTCTGCCAATCGTCGGGGATTTCTTTCTGAAACCCGTCCTCGAACTTTTGGCGGAACAGACCGTATTTATAACGGATGCCGTAACCGTACAGCGGAATCCCGACCGCAGCGCCCGAATCCATATAGCAGGCGGCAAGTCTGCCCAACCCGCCGTTGCCGAGCGCCGCGTCCTCGATTTCCTCGAAAAGGGCGATATTTACGCCCTTTTCTTTGAGGATCTCCGATACCTCTTTCAATACGCCGAGTTCCAGTAAATTATTATAAAATACTCTGCCGATCAGAAACTCTATGGAAAGATACGATGCGCAACGATTCGGCTTTTCGCTCGCCTGTATATATTTCATAGCGAGCAACGATATTTCGTTATATAACTGCGTTGCATCTTTCCCTATCGTTTCTACACCGCGCAATTTCTCTAAAAACATTTTTTTATCCATTTTACTCCTTTACCGCTCCTGCTGCTCCGCCTTGAATAAGATATTTTGAGAGTGCAATATATAACGCAACTATGGGAACCGCAATAAAAACAGAACCTGCTGCAAATATCGAGAATTTACTTTCATCCAACCAATTTAAGCCTATAGCAACAGTCCATTGAGACTTATCGGGAAGTAACAATTTCGGTAACATAAAGTCACTCCAAGGCCATACAAAAGCTGTCAAAGCTGTATATACAATCATCGGTTTTGATAAAGGTAAAGTGATTGATGCAAATACTCGTAAATCAGTTGCACCATCTAACGTTGCCGCATCGTATATTGTACTTGGTATTGTATCGAAAAAGCCCTTTTGAACTAAAAATCCCATTGTAGCGCCGCTGCTGTATAACAAAATCAAGCCCCAAAGATTATTCACTAAATCAAATTGTGTCATAATGACAAATAAAGCTGTCATATTCATAAAATTCGGGAAAATATTTAACAGCAATGTGGCTTTCATCATTTGTTTACGGCTTTTAAAACGATAGCGCGACATAGTATAAGAAACGGCAAGAACAAGTATTGTTGATATTACACAGCTTACTCCTGCTACAAAAAGAGTATTCCAAAACCATCTCATATAGTCGTGTTCTACTTTTTCAGTAAATAGAGTTTTAAAAGTTTCAAAACTATATGATTCCGGGAAAAAACCATCCAGAGTTAATAGCGAACCATTTGCATTAAATGACGAAAGAATAAGCCAAATACAAGGAAAAGCAAATATAAAACTTATAAGTAAAACTATAAGATAAATTATAATTGTTTTTACCGTTGCCGCCGGTCTAATCTTCAACTTTTTAGAGGTTACTTGTTCCATTATTTATATGTATCCTCCTTTTTATATGCAGGTGAACTGATATAGCGTCTATGCCTTTCTGTTGATTAGTTAGATAACGCTTCGTCGTTTTATGTCTCACGAGATTACATGGCTTTTCGTTTATGGTTCGCCACGAGTTATTATTTTTACTTCGGAGGTTATCTTTATGGTCTTTGTCGGTATCGACGTCGCTAAGGACAAGCATGATTTATTTGCCGTTGATTCGGACGGCGTTGTCCTCTGCGATAACTTTACCTTCGCAAATTCAGCCGCTGGATTTGCAGCATTCTTGGAACAGGTATCTGCTTGGGACAAAATAAAAGTAGGGATTGAAGCTACCGGTCATTACTCGTCCAATCTGCTATCCTTCCTCAAAGCTCACGACTTCGAGGTTGTGGTCTTTAACCCACTTTCCGTTTCACGCTTGCGCTCTGCTGCGTCGCTGAGAAAAACCAAAACGGATAAAAACGACTCGCGTTACATAGCAAAATTGTTATTGACCGGGGAAGCTAATCCCTACCAATCCCAATCTTACAATATTTCCGTCTTAAAGTCAATGACTCGTGCTCGCTTTCGCCTGTTTCAGGAAATCCAACCGCTTAAAAACCGTTTCAGACGGCTTTTGCATGTCCTTTTCCCTGAATTACAAGGTTTTTTCAGCAATCTTTACGGAAACACTTCCCTAAACCTGCTTTCTGCCCTGCCGTCCGCAAAAGATATTGCCGAGTGTAACATCTTAAAACTTACTAAGATTTTATCTGAATCTTCTCACGGAAGGTTGAAACGCGGTCGTGCCGAACAACTCAAATCCCTTGCCATTAACTCCATTGCTGCTTACAACTTCGGTGATGCTTTCGAGCTAAAACAAACCGTTAAGCGCATTCAGTTTCTTGCTTCCCAGATGTCCGAAATTGAAAGTGAGATCGATTCCGTTATGACTGAACTCAATTCTCCTATTACCTCTATTCCCGGTATAGGCAACTTGCTCGGTGCAACTATCCTTTCTGAAATCGGCGATATTAAGAATTTCGGCAACCCCGACAAACTTCTTGCTTTTGCGGGATGCGAGCCGTCCACTTACCAATCCGGCAAATACACCGCGACCACCACTCCTATGGTGAAACATGGTTCTCGTTATCTTCGCCGCGCGCTTTACTGTGCCGCCGATATGGCTTACGTCAATTCGCCATCTTTCCGTTCCTACATTGACCGAAAACGGGCGCAAGGGAAACATTATTATGTTGCTATGTCCCACGGAATGAAGAAACTTGTGCGCATTATCTTTGCCGTACTTTCTCGCAATCTTCCGTTCTCCGAACCGGCTTGATTTTTTACATTTCAATCCACAAGCGGCTTACACCGCCTTTTTACCGTGCTCTTTTTTTAGTCCCAAAAATTTTTATATTTTCTTCAATTTTTCGCTTGACTTTTCAATAGTTAGCTCCTTTAATTTATATCAGGGCGGCAAATTTTACTTTACCGCCCCGATAACAATTTGACTTTACTTTGTTGCCGTTGTTACGGAAAGCGAAAGAGCGCCGCTCGTAGATACAGATACCTTAAATGTATAACTTCCCGCCTTTGTGCAAAGGAAATTACCGCTCCATCCCCAAGTAGCTGTAATGCCGTCGGGCAAATTAGTAGCCGTTGCCAATTTAGACGTATATCCCGGAGTATAATATGTATCGGGACGATACGGTGCGTGGACTGCCACCGGAATACAGAAGTAGAAATAATCGCCTTCAACAAGATTTAACGTAATAGTATATTCTTTGGCCATTCCTTCTGCGGGCGTTGTAACTTTCTCTAATTGTTGAACTGTCGTTCCCACACCAAAATTATTATCTTTGAATATGGAGGTTTTATCGTTATATGCCGTTTCGTCAATCGTAAGATTACCTACGGTTTCGCTCGTTGCGTCTGCATAGGAAAGACGACCGCCCAAGACTTTCCAAGTCTGATCCGAAGTAAGAATATCGGAAGTTTTCTCTACTTCTATGGCACCTTTCAACGTATTGCTTTCCTCGTCTAACGTTACCGTTAAGGTAAATGTATAGGTTCCGCCGGTAACAACAACAATATTGCTGCCCATTCCTTCGGACTTTTTGAAACACGAGTCTGCTCCGTTAAATTCGGTAATATCCGTATAGTAGAACATTGTCCCGTCTTCCGCTTTAATGCCGCCTTCTTCTTTCAATGTGCAATACGAAAGAAGGAATTCATCACCTTCCGCCAAAGTCCACGTTTGCATCCAAATACCTGTTCCGTCTGCTTCATTATCGGAAATTTTGAACATTTCATAAGCAGAATACTGCAACTTATCTACTTCCGCGCCCCAATTTGTACCTGATAATACAGATTCTGCCGTTGTTTCAGCACTTGAATTGCCATAGATATACCAAGTGTAGTCAGATCTATCAATCGTAACTTCTGCCGCATCTCCGTTACGCACGACAGTTATAGCACCGACATTCTTATCGTCCGCGTCCGTCGTCAAAGTATTATAAACATTATTCTTTCCTATGTCAAATATTTATTTTGAAAATTCTTTCATAACTAAGCTCTATATTGCGGCCGTTTTCCCGCCTCTGCTTTTTCAACCAAGGACGATTAACCCTTCGGACTTCATAAAAATTTTGAAAAGCTCTTGAAAAATGACATAAAAAAACCGAGACTAACCATACTGCAAATATGAAATTCCAGTGTAGTCGTCTTCGTATCTATAAAATTTTTCTTTCTCTCTTGGCTTTGTTTACAGCGATTTTTCCGAAATTCTTATCAAACACGCCCGAAAGGACTGCCGCCCAAGAAATTTCGGCCACGCAAATGATCGAGCCTTCCGCTCCCGTAGAACATCTGTTTACGCATTGTCTGATCGCTCACCCCGAAATCGCCTTTGCCGACAACAACGAATACGGAAAACATCTGGACAGAGATTGTCTTACTCCCGCCGAATTTAGGCGTATTCTACAATTTTTGTACGAGGACGGATATGCATTGGTAGACATACGAAAGACCTTTCAAGAAAAAGGAAGCTATGCCGAACGCATCGCTTTTGAATTTCCCGCTGATAAAAAACCACTCATTCTCTCTTTCGACGATGTGGTTTACGCCTCCAAAAACAAAGGGAAAGGTATGTCTGACAAAATTATCGTCACAGATAACGGACAGCTCGCAGCTTACACCGAAAAACAAACGCCTCAAATTCACGGAGAAGAGTTCGTATCGATTTTAGAAGAATTCATCGTGAAACATCCCGATTTTTCTTACGAGCATGCCCGAGGGACAATCTTTTTAACCGGTTTTGACGGAATTTTAGGATACCGTACGCAAAGGGATTCCCCCAATCGCACAGAAGAACGCATCCGAGCGCGAACGGTTGTGAACACCTTGAAAAAGAAAGGTTGGAATTTCGGCTGCCATTCCTATGCGCATGGACATATGAAAAAATACTCGACCGAACATATGTTATCCGATATAAAAAAATGGAAAACGGAAGTAGAACCTTTGGTCGGTAAAACGCAAATCTATGCTTATCCTTACGGGGAATGGATACTTGGAGAAAATTGCTCCGATCCCCGACAACAGGCTCTGATATCCGCCGGTTTTCGCTTATTTTGCGGCGTAGGAAACCAGCCGTTCTATTCAAAACTCCCCTTCAAATCTGATTCGGTAAAAGTCCTGTTTCAAGACCGCTGTGCCCTCGACGGCATATCTTTGAGAAGCGGTAATTGTTCCCGATTTTTCCCCGCGCAGGAAGTCTATGACACAAATCGCCCCATTCCCTATTCCTCTGCGGAAATTCATTAAACTCTTTAACGATACTTTACTACTATGCGTGACATAATTATTATGTCACGCATAGTAAAATAAAAACGACCGAATTCTCGGTCGCTTTTGTTCAGTATTCTGCTCTGTTATAAAAACAAGAATATTTTTTTTGTAAAACGAATCAGATTTTCTCAAAGGATAAAAATCGAGCGGGAAATCGAATATACGGGATTATATACGGACATCGCCCTTTTCGCCGAGCAGCGAGGTATTGGACGAAAGAATCGGGTCTATTTCGTTTTTGATAAATTCGACCGTCTGAGAGGGTGCTCGGCCGATAAATTTTTTGGCGTCGAGGATTTCGTCCATTTGATTCCAAACCGGCTTGAACATTTCGTCTTGCAGAATAAGTTCGATGAGATTATTTTCTTTTCCTTCCATTTTTACGTTTTTACCGGCTTCCATGGAGAGAACACGGATTCTCTCGTGTAATTCCTGACGGTTTCCGCCCGCCTTGACACATTCCATCATGATGTTTTCCGTAGCCATGAAAGGCAATTCCGCTTTGATATGTTTTTCGATGACCTTATCGTAAACCACGAGATTTTCCGCTACGTTCATGTAGATGTTGAGAATCGCGTCCACGGAAAGGAACGCCTGTGCGTTCACGATACGGCGATTGGCTGAATCGTCAAGTGTCCTTTCAAACCATTGCGTGGAAGAAGTAATCGCACTGTTCAGAGGAAGCGCTACCACATATCTTGCGAGAGAACCGATTCTTTCGCAACGCATGGGATTTCTCTTATAAGCCATGGCGGAAGAACCTATTTGATTTTTTTCGAAGGGTTCTTCGATTTCTTTCATATTCTGCAAAATGCGGATATCGTTTGAAAATTTATAAGCGCTTTGAGCTATCTGGGAAAGGACGCACAACACATTATAATCAAATTTTCTGGGATAAGTTTGCCCGGTTACGCCGTAAACCTTTGCATAGCCCATTTTTTCGACGACTTTCTTTTCGAGAAGCCGCACTTTTTCTTCATCTCCGTCAAAGAGTTCCAAAAAACTCGCCTGAGTTCCCGTGGTTCCCTTTACGCCGCGCAGTTTAACGTGCGCTTTCAGATTCATGAGATTTTCATAATCCATTTCAAGATCTTGGAGCCAAAGCGTCGCCCGTTTACCGACCGTCGTCAGCTGAGCGGGTTGGAGGTGCGTAAAGCCAAGCGTCGGCAAATCTTTATATTTTAAGGCAAAATTTTTTAATTTATCCATTACATTGACGAGCTTTTTTTGGATAATATTCAGCGCCTCGTCAATCATGATGATCTCCGAATTGCAATTGACAAAACAGCTCGTCGCGCCGAGATGAATAATAGGCATCGCGCTCTTTGCCTGCGCTCCGTATGCCTTTACGTGCGCCATAACGTCATGGCGAACCTCTCTCTCATAACGTTCAGCGGTTTCGTAATCGATGTCGTCGGCATATTTTTTTAATTCGGCGACTTGTTCGGGCGTAATATTCAGCCCGAGTTCCATTTCCGATTCCGCCAACGCAATCCAAAGTTTTCTCCAAAGTTTGAAGCGTTTTTCGTCGGAAAATGCTTGTTGCATCTCCTTGCTTGCATATCTCGTACAAAGAGGATTTTGGTAAATAGAATAATCCGTCATAGTGTCTCCTGTATTATCATTCTACAATTTTATATCAATATTGCTTCTTGCGTTATAAAAGGTATTATTCGGAAATTCTTTCAAATTACACTTTTTCGGGCTGAGGATATTCTACTCCGAAAGTTTCCGCTGTCACGCTTTTTATTTTTTGTTCTTCGAAGGGGCGATCGTTCCAATCCGTTTTCACCGAAGCAATTTCATCTACCGTCTCCATTCCTTCGATCACTTTTCCGAATGCCGCATACTCTCCGTCGAGATAATCCGCGTCGGCGTGCATGACAAAAAACTGTGACCCTGCCGAATCGGGCATCTGAGCCCGCGCCATCGACAAAACACCGCGCTTATGAGAAATATCGTTTGTCTTAAAACCGTTATGGGAAAATTCGCCCTTGATATGATAACCCGGCCCGCCGGTTCCCGTTCCTTTGGGATCTCCGCCCTGAATCATAAAGCCCGAAATAACACGATGAAAAATCAATCCGTCGAAAAATCCTTTCTTCGCTAGAGAAAGAAAATTATTGACCGTATTCGGCGCTTTTTCCGGATATAATTCCGCTTTGAATACTTTGCCGTTCTGCATTGTAAATGTTACGATAGGGTTCATACAGTTCTCCTTATTTGTCTCTTCCGTTTTATTTCTTCTCGTCGTTTACGAGATATTTTTCTACTTTGACTCCCGCTTCTTCAAAAAGTTTCAAGGAAAAATCGTCGGGATATCCGTCCTTATATACCACTCGCGAAATTCCCGCGTTGATAATCATTTTTGCACAGATCACACAAGGCTGATGCGTACAATACAACGTCGCTCCGTTGACGTTGATTCCGTATTTTGCGGCTTGAATGATAGCGTTCTGCTCCGCATGAACGGCAAAACAGATTTCCTGTTTTGTTCCGCTGGGAATATTCAGTTTCCGCCTGAGGCACTCGCCTTTTTCTTCACAGCTTTTTACTCCCGCTGGCGCACCGTTGTACCCGGTCGTCATCACTCTTTTATCTTTGACGATAATCGCACCGACATGACGGTTTTCCTGAAAACAACTGGACCAACCGGCAACCGTCTCCGTCAATTCCATAAAACGCTTGTCCCATTTATCCACCTTTTCCATAAAAACGGCCTCTCCTTTCGTAAGTTTCGTATATTGTAGCATATTTTTCAAAAAATTGCAATTCTTTATCCGAAAAAATCTCCCTCCGAAACCCATAAAGGAAAATTTTTCATAGAATATTTATTTTTTCTGTTTGAGTCCCCGCCCGAAGTGTTTATAATAATAACGGTAAAAAAATTACAGCCCTCTACAAAGCGGGCAAAAAACATTCGGAGGCTTAATCGTTATGAATATCAAACCTTTATTCGACAAAGTTGTCGTCGAAAGCGTAAACGTCGAAGAAAAGACGAAAAGCGGATTCTTTCTTCCCTCTTCCGCTCAGGAAAAACCTCAGACCTGCGTGGTCGTAGCCGTCGGCCCCGGCGGAATTATCGACGGAAAAGAAATTCAAATGCAAGTAAAGGTCGGCGACAAGGTGCTGTGCTCCAAATATGCGGGCTCGGAATTCAAGGTTGACGGCAAGGAATTTACGATCATTAAACAAAGCGATATTCTCGCCGTCGTCGAAGACTGATTTTGATAAACGAAAACATCGGATTATAAGTTATAAGGAGATAAATTATCATGGCTAAACAAATTAAATATGGAGACGATGCAAGAAAAGCACTCGAAACGGGCGTAAACGTCCTCGCTGATACCGTTAAAATTACCCTCGGCCCCAAAGGCAGAAACGTCGTACTCGACAAAAAATTTGGCGCTCCCCTCATCACCAACGACGGCGTGACGATCGCTAAGGAAATCGAGCTTCATGACCCGTTTGAAAATATGGGCGCGCAGCTTGTAAAGGAAGTTTCCACAAAGACGAACGACGTCGCGGGCGACGGCACCACTACCGCCGTAGTTCTCGCTCAGGCTATCGTCAGAGAAGGACTGAAAAATCTCGCCGCGGGAGCAAATCCCATCATTCTTAAAAAGGGTATCGACAAAGCTGTAGACGCGACTGTCACGCATCTTAAAGGGATTTCTAAATTGGTGGAAAACCAGAAAGCAATCGAACAGGTAGCGTCTAATTCCGCAAGCGATAAAGAAGTCGGCGCGTTGATTGCAAAGGCGATGGAAATTGTAGGAAAGGACGGAGTCATTACCGTCGAAGAAGGAAAATCCATGAATACCGAGCTCAATACCGTCGAAGGTATGCAGTTCGACCGCGGTTACGCTTCCGCTTATATGGTTACAAATACCGACAAAATGGAAGCTGTTCTCGACAATCCCTACATCCTTATCACCGATAAAAAGATTTCTAATTTACAGGAGATCCTTCCCGTCATCGAGCCCCTCGCTCAGCAAGGCGCAAGGCTCCTCATTATCGCGGAAGATGTGGAGGGCGACGCTTTGGCGGCTCTTATCGTCAATAAGCTGAAAGGTGTGTTCAATTCCGTAGCGGTTAAAGCGCCCGGTTTCGGCGACAGAAGAAAAGAAATGCTCCAAGATATTGCCGTACTGACCGGCGGTCAGGTCATCTCCTCCGATCTCGGTATCGAATTCAAAGACGTCACGACCGATATGCTCGGCAGAGCCGCAACCGTTAAGGTAGACAAAGAAAATACCACTATCATCAACGGCGCCGGAAACGCGGAAGACATCAAGGCGAGAGTCGCTTCCATCAAAGCTCAGATCGCGGAGACGAAATCCGATTACGACAGAGAAAAATTACAGGAAAGACTTGCAAAGCTCGCAGGCGGCGTAGCCGTCATCAGCGTAGGCGCGGCGACGGAAGTCGAAATGAAAGAAAAGAAGCTTCGCATCGACGATGCCCTCGCCGCTACCAGAGCGGCTGTCGAAGAAGGCTATGTCGCCGGCGGCGGAAGCGCTCTCCTTTCGGCTGTTCCCACAGTTAAAAAGCTCGTGGCTACTTTGGAAGGCGACGAAAAAACCGGCGCGGCCATTATCCTGAAAGCGCTTGAAGAACCTATCAGACAAATTGCCAAGAATGCGGGGCTCGACGGTTCCGTCATCGTAGACAAAGTTTTGGCATCGAGAAAGCCCAATTTCGGTTATGATGCTCTCAACAACAAGTATTGCGATATGGTAGAAAGCGGTATCCTCGATCCCACCAAGGTCACTCGTTCCGTTTTGCAAAATGCGGCCTCCGTAGCGTCTACTCTCCTTACGACGGAAAGCATCGTAACGGATATTCCTACTCCCCCCGCTCCCGCGGCTCCCGCAGGCGGCGATATGGGCGGCATGTATTGATAAGAGGTAACCTTTATCCCTTATCTATAAAATGTTTTCATACAGATACAGAAAAAGCGGTTCCTTTTGGAACCGCTTTTTCTATATCCGTTGTATCATTTTCGTTCTGACGACTTCACAGAAGTTTTTCCAGCATTTTTTTCAACGCATATTTACAATGCTCATAGGTGAGTCCGCCTTGAAAATAGGCTGTATAAGGCTCTTTTACGGGTGCATCGGCAGAAAGCTCTATCGAAGCCCCTTCGACAAAACAGCCGGCCGCCATAATCACTTTATTGTCATATCCTGGCATATCCCAGGGCTCGAGAGTAACAAAACTGTCTACGGGAGACGCTTCCTGAACCGACTGAATAAAGTCGCAGAGCTGTTTGGCTGTATCGAATCGAATCGCCCGCGTAATATCGGAAGGAATTTTATCGAGCTTGGGAAAATTCTCATACCCCAGCCGTTCCATACATTTCCCGATCAGAAAGCCCCCTTTAATCGCTTGATTTACCGTATGCGGCGCCATAAAGAGTCCCTGATAGAAAAGCCTATAACCGTAAGCATACGAACCGACCTCATTGCCGATAGACGGCGCCGTAAGACGGCGGCCTATCTTTTCGATATATTCTCTTTTTCCTACGATATATCCTCCTGTCGGAGCTAATCCTCCGCCCGGATTTTTTATGAGCGAGCCCACCGCTACATCCGCGCCGACTTCGCAAGGTTCTTTCTTTTCCACAAATTCCCCGTAACAATTATCGACGAAAATGCAGCCCGCAAAGTTCAGAGAACGCACATAAGAACAAATTTCACCGATTTCCTCTACCGTAAAGGCATCGCGAAGTTCATAGCCGCGGGAACGCTGAATATAAATCATTTTCAGGCTCTTTCCCAATCTTTTTATATCCTCCGCAATTTTCTGTTTGTCAAACTTTCCCGCTTCCGTCAAATCTGTCTTTTCGAAAGAAATTCCGAAATCTTTCAAAGATCCGTTTCCTTCCCCGAAAATTACGCCGCGAATGGTATCGTAAGGCATTCCCGAGACCGCGAGAACATTGTCGCCTGGCCGCAAAATACCGAACAGAGCCACCGTAAGTGCGTGCGTCCCCGAAAGCATCGCGGGAGAGACGATCCCCGCTTCCGCTCCGAAACAATCGGCAAAGACATCGCCGAGAACAAATCTCCCTTCGTCGCCGTAACCGTAGCCCGTAGACGGATTGAAATGTCGAAGCGCCACACGATTTTTCTGAAACGCTTTCAGAACCTTTTCCTGATTATATTCGCTGATTTCGTCCGCTTTTTCAAATTGTCCTTTCAGTTTTTCTTCACTATCTTTTATCAATTCTTCCGCTGTCATTTCAGTCTCCCAATAACTATGTCTGACACAATAAATTATGTCAGACATAGATTTATAATAATTTCAAAACTTCTTCTGCCGAAGCCCTTTCGGGCGGTAGAAAAATATGATTTTGCATGCGCTTAAAGAAAGTAATTTGTCTTTTCGCATAATTGCGCGTATTCTTTTTTATAAGTTCCCGAACGTCTTCTTCCGGCAAGTCTTGCTCTATTCCTTCAGCTACTTCTTTATATCCTATCCCCTGCATACATTGAGATTTCGGAGAAATTCCGCGGGATAAAAGAGACTGCACCTCATCTGTAAGGCCCGAGGAAAACATTTTATCGACGCGGGCATCGATACGATTATATAAAATTTCGCGGGAATAATCGATGGAAATACTGATAAAATCGAAACGCGGAACAGGTTTGTCCTGTTGTTCGGATTTTTTCTTTCCCGTTATATCGAAAATTTCCAGCGCCCGAATTACTCTCTTGGTATCGTTCGGGTGAAGAATTTCGGCGCTTTTCGGATCTTTTTCTCTCAATAAATTATGGAGATAGTCTTTTCCGTTTTCGAGCAGGATTTGTTCATATTTTTTTCTTATCCGTTCGTCGGCCCCCGCGTTGCCGAACTGACTTTTATATAACAGCGCTTGAATATAGAATCCCGTGCCGCCGCAGACGATCGGCGTTTTTTTAAGGGACAGAAGTTTCTCTATTATGGGGAGCGCCGATTTCTCATAATCGCTGACGGAAAAATTTTCGGAAGGGTCGACTACATCTATGAGATGATGCGGAATTCCCCTTTTTTCCTCTTCTGTCGGTTTGGCGGTACCGATATTCAAATCTCTATATACGAGCATGGAATCGGCGGAAATAATTTCACTGTGTAAAGCCAAAGCACAATTTACGGCGAGTGCCGTCTTTCCCGAAGCCGTCGGGCCGCAGATAACGAGAATTTTGGGCATCAGACGATCCTCTTGAACATCTTTTCGAGCTCCGTTTTTGTCATTTTTACGACTACGGGACGGCCGTGAGGACATTTCAAACCCATATTTCCGTCCATGAGAGCAAAAAGTTTATCGATTTCCTCGCGAGTCAGGTCCATTCCGCCTTTTACGGCGGCTTTGCAGGCTGCCGTCGCCAATTTATCCTTCAATATATTTTCGAGTTTTATCGCGCGATAACCGCTCACGTCGCCCAAAATATCGTTGAAAAAAGACGCCAGATCGATATTCTGTAAATCCAAAGGAACTGCGGAGATTTTGAAAGAATTATTTCCGAATTCGTCTATCTCAAATCCCATTTCTCGGATATTCTCCAAATTTTCTCGGATAAATGCACTCTCGGAGGTGTTCAAATCGAGCATATACGGCAGAAGCATGGGCTGCTGCAAAACCTTCCGATTTTTCATTTGCTCTTTCAGACTGTCAAAAATCAAACGCTCGTGCGCGGCATGCTGGTCGATAATATACGCTGTATCACCCTTTTCGTACAAAAGATAGGTGTTGAATAACTTTCCCGCATACACACACGTCGCAACATCGATTTTACTCTGTTTCGCTTTTATATCCAAATCGGTCAATAAGCGTTTATTCTCTTCAAAAACGCCCTTTTTTGCTCCGAGCCTGTCGAGGGCGGAATCGTTCACTTCCAAAAGGTTCTCTTCAAACGACAAATCGGAATAAGCCTCCGGTTTATCTGTTTCGTTTGCCTTTTTGATATTCTTTTCATCAAAGGGAAGTTCTATTTTCGATTTTTGAGCAAGGCGCTCCTCAGTAAAACGAGGTGCTGCCGTTTCTATTTCCCGTTTTGCCTCTTCATAGGTAAACGATGCAAAACCTTTTGCCTGATCGTTTTTTACGGGGTCAGAAGCTCTTGAACGAACACCGCCCGAAATCGGTGAAGGAAAATTTTTTGCTCCGTCATTTTCGGCGAGATTCGTTTTTTCAAAAGACGAATCAATTTTCTTTGCTTCCTCTATGTTCGGGGAAGAGGTCGTTTCGGAATGAGAAAGCGATTTTTCCGGAACGAGATATTCCAATGCTTTGGAGTTTCCGTCTAAAACGGAAGAAATCACCGAGTAAATACAGCCGTAAATAATTTGGTTATCCGCAAACCGTACGTCTGCTTTATTCGGGTGAACGTTGACGTCCACGATCTCCGTCGGCACGTCGATATACAGCACGTAAAAAGGATATTGCCGTTTCATGAGATAACTCATGTACGCATTGGAAATCGCCGCGGAAATCGTCGTATTGACGATATATCTCCCGTTGAGAAATACGCTTTGATAAGTTTTATTCGGCTTGGAAAAGTTTTGGTTTCCGATATAGCCTCGGATACGGATTCCGTGTTTTTCCGCGTCTATCTTATAACATTCTTTCAGAGTCGAAGCGCCGTAAACGCCGACGAGGGCCTCTTCTTCCCCGCCTCCAAAGGATTGGAGAACCTGTTTTCCGTTGACAAAATAACGAAAGGAGATATTCGGACGATTCAAAATAAACCGAGAAACAAAATTGGTGATGTCGGTTTCTTCCGATTTATCCGATTTGAGAAATCCCAAGCGCACGGGCGTATTGAAAAAGAGCATCTCTACTTTGACGTCTGTCCCGTTTTCGCCCGCAGCTTCGGTAATCTCGCCGAGCTTTCCCCCGTCCGAAGATAACTGATAGCAGTTTTCTCCCGAGACTTTGGAAGTGATCGTCATTTTCGATACGGCGGCAATGGAAGCCACCGCCTCGCCGCGGAATCCCAGCGTCAGAATATGCTCTAAGTCGTCGGCTTTGGAAATCTTGCTCGTGGCATGGGATAAAAAAGCCGCCTGCAAATCGTCGCGCGCGATTCCGCTTCCGTTATCCACGACGCGGATAAGCTGTTTTCCGCCGTTTTCTACGTAAATCTCTATTTCCGTCGCTCCGGCGTCGATTGAATTTTCAACCAGCTCTTTTACGACCGAATAGGGTCTGTCCACTACTTCTCCCGCGGCGATTCTGTTATAAACTTGGGCGGGTAAAATATTGATTTTCGACATATCAGTTCTCCGACTTCACTTTTTCTTTCAAATCGCTCAGAAGCAACAGCGCCTGCATGGGAGAAAGCGTATCCAAATCCGTTTCCGCCAAAATTTTTTCTGCCTCCGAAAAAATCCTTTCGTGCGGCGATTCCTCCGCTTCCTCCGCCGACAAAATATGCCCCTTGGCAATATCGTTCTTTTCTAGCGTTTTAAGAATACCTTTCGCGCGGGCCGTGATTTCTTTCGGAACTCCCGCCAGCGCCGCGACTTCTATTCCGAAGCTGCGATTGGCTCCGCCGCGGGCTATCTTCCGAAGAAACACCACTGCGCCGTTCATTTCCCGAACCGTGATTTTGTAATTTTTCACGCCTTCGATTCTGCTTTCCAATTCCGTCAATTCGTGATAATGCGTAGCAAAGAGCGTCTTGGCCCGAATTTTTTCCGTGAGAAATTCTATGACCGCCCATGCGATGGAAAGACCGTCATAAGTGCTCGTTCCCCGCCCTACTTCGTCCAAAATCAAAAGACTGTCCTTTGTCGCATGCAAAAGAATAGACGCGACCTCCGTCATTTCCACCATAAAAGTGCTTTGGTCGAAAATGAGATTATCGCTCGCCCCCACTCGCGTAAAAATACGATCGGTTACGGGAATCGTCGCCTCTTTCGCGGGAACGAAGCACCCAATATGCGCCATGAGTACAATCAATGCCACTTGACGCATATACGTGCTCTTTCCTGCCATATTCGGGCCTGTAATGATGGCGCTGCGGTTTTCTTCGTTATCGAGCAATGTATCGTTGGGAACAAAACGCTCTTTGGAAATCGCTTCCACAACGGGGTGTCTCCCCTCGGTAATCGTGAGCTGCCCGCCACTCTCTACCATTTTCGGACGGCAGTAACGACGCTCCTTGGCAACCGTCGCAAACGCGACCAAACAATCGAGCAAGGCCAGTGCGCCGGAAATCTTTTTCAGTTTGGATATATTCTGAGAGAGAATATCCAACAAATCGTTATAAAGCCGAGCTTCCAGCTTTAAGGATTTTTCGCTGCTGGTCAGGATTTTTTCTTCCAACTCTTTCAGCTCCTGTGTGATAAAGCGTTCGCCCGTCGTCAAAGTCTGCTTGCGGATATAATCGTCGGGAACCTTATCCCGGAAGGAATTGGAAATTTCAATAAAATATCCGAAAACGCGGTTATAACCCACTTTCAGATTTTTAATTCCCGTTCGTTCCTTCTCCCTCGCTTCTATCTGCAAAATGAGCTCTTTTCCGTTACAGCCGATCATTCGGAGTTCGTCCAATTCTTTGTTAAATCCTTCGCGGATATAGCCGCCGTCTTTCATCAAGGCGGGAGGATTATCCGTAATGGCGGACGTCAATAAATCGGCCAAAATTTTCATATCCAACAGATTTCCGTCTATATCCGTCAATATCTTTGAAGAAAAACCCGTAAGCTGAAATTTTACGGACGGAATCGCGTTTAGGGAAGCAGCCAAAGCCACGCAATCTCTGGGAGAAAAATTTCCGTTGGAAATTTTTCCGGATAAACGCTCGATATCCTTTACTTCCCGAAGTGTTTCCGCAAGCCCCATACGCACGACGGAAGCATTAAAAAGTTCCGAAACGCCCTCCTGGCGATATTCGATTTTATCTATTTCTTTGAGCGGGGAAAGAATCATCTGATTGAGAAGCCGTGCGCCCATACCCGTCCGAGTCTTGTCCAACAGCCACAAAAGAGAGCCGTATTTTTTGCCCTCCGCGTTGCTGCGAAGGAGTTCCAGATTCCTCACCGCGATGCTGTCGAGTACCATATATTGTTCCCGATTGACGATCTGAATACTATTAATGTTATTGAGAGAATGTTTCTGCGTTTCCCGAAGATATTCGATAAGAGCGCCTGCGGCGGCAATACAATTTTCTTTTCCCGCAATTCCGTAAGCGGCGAGAGAGCGCGTTTCAAATTGTTCGAGAAGATTCTTTTCCGCGTGTTTCACGTTAAACGCCCAAGGTACGTAACAGGAAAAAGCGGGCAATAGATTGTGCTTGATTTCCTTTAAGTCCCTTGCGGAAAGCAGCATTTCTTCGTTGCAGATGACCTCGGCGACGGACAAAGTGACGAGCTGATTTACGACATCCTCCACGGCGGAACTACCCGTAAATTCCATAGCGGAAAATTCCCCGGTCGTGATGTCCGTCCACGCGGCGGCTATCGTATCCCCCGACTTGAAAAGGCAGGCGATATAGTTATTTTTCTTTTCGTCCAGCATAGTGTCGTCAATGAGCGTACCCGCCGATACGACACGGACGACGTCTCGTTCTACGAGTCCGCGCCCTGCTTCTTTCGGGTCGGAAAGCTGCTCGCATATCGCAACTTTTTCTCCCATGGAAACCAGCTTGGAAATATATACATCCGCCGCATGATAAGGAATCCCGCACATGGGCGCACGATCTTCTAGTCCGC
>ERZ1673702.2248-NODE-2248-length-17549-cov-5.318052_pt1 | contig 17549 bp, 10 predicted proteins | sample MGYA00580232_ERZ1673702 | MGnify/ENA primary metagenome ERZ1673702 (study PRJEB41218, sample SAMN15661792) | gut metagenome | host: Homo sapiens | place: Canada: London | collected 2015-08-20/2019-03-30 | study: EMG produced TPA metagenomics assembly of... | reverse complement strand
AAAGTAACGAGTTGATTTTGTAAACAATTATAAAAAAACCAGAAGCAGTAAAAATGGAGGTGATTTTTTAAATACTGAACTGGTTAAACGATTAACTAAAAGGAGAAAATATGACGTTAAAAGATATAGCAGGGATGGCAGGTGTGTCTGTTGCTACTGTATCTCACGTACTGAATCACAGAGACAATAAGGTAAGCCCTGAAGTGGCAGCTAGGATTAGAAGTATTATAAAGGAAGTGAACTATCAGCCGAATACTGTAGCTAAAGCACTCAGAAGCAGTAAGTCAAGCATCATAGGTGTGATGACAGAAGATCTCTCTGTATGGCAAACAGGGAGTATTGTGCAGGGTGTTACACATTATGCACAACAAAATGGATATAGCGTGATTTTATCTGACCTTGGTTTAAAGGATAAAATCAAGACGGATTATGACAGCATTTATAAGTATAGAGGGGTGATTAGTAAGGAATTGCAGCGATTGCAGGCCGTTCGTGTAGATGGTGTAATTTTTATTGGAATGCATGATCGAGACGTGAAGGGATTGATCGAGACAGATATTCCACTTGTATATGCATACTGTACAACAGAGAATGCAGATGATGTACAAGTAGGATATGATAATAGAGAGATCTCAAAGAAGATTACACAGATGCTTTTGACGCGTTACGGTGAAGAAATTGCAATTATTGGAGGACCGATTCAGTCAGCTCCCGCTGGACAACGTATGGCTGGTGTAGAAGAAGCATATGCAGATGCTGGAATTTCTATGAATTTAAAACTGCGGCAAAATGGCAATTGGGAGTTTGAAAGTGGCATGCAGGCTTGTAGAGATATTTTAAAAGCAGGTTATCCAGTAAAAGCAATTTATGCAATGAATGATTTAATGGCACTTGGTGCAATTAGACAGATCCGGGATTGTGGATTACAGGTACCAGATGACATAGGAGTAATTGGATTTGATGATTCTGAATATGGCTGGTTTTCAAATCCATCACTGACAACAGTGCATGTGCCGCTTGATGAAATTGGAAGAGAATCAGCGGCAGCACTGATCACAAAAATTGAACATGGAGTATTAGAAAAAAAGAGAATTCTTTTGGAATGTACATTAGTAGAACGAGAGTCTTACCGGCGTAGGCAATGAGACTTAACATAATAAGAAAAAAAGGAGACTTGGAGTATGAGTGGAAAACGAGTAGCAACATCATTTTTAGCAGCAGCAATGGCAGTTGGAACACTTTCTTCAGCAGCATTTGCAGAGAACGGAACCGTTGATCCAGCAGATTTGAATTGGGAAAAGCCAGAAGAAACTATTAACATTAGCGTGTATGCAGGTGAGGGTGATCAGGAAGAATTTTTGGCAGATGAAAATGGCGGAAAGGCCGTTATGGACGAGTGGCTTCTGGAAAATCTAAATGTAACCTTTGACTGGCAGTATATGACAGGTGATATGACTGAACGTTTAAATCTGATGTTGGCAGATAATAGTTATCCATCTGTTATTACCAATATGCCTGATGATATGGCTGAGAAATTTATCGCACAGGGCAAGGCTGTTGACTTGACGGAGTATCTTGATGACATGCCAAATCTGACAAGACGTATGGGCGATTATATTAATATGCTTAAGGATGATGAAGGTCATATTTATAAGCTTTCTACACTTTGGGGCGAGAATCCTAATGTAGCAGGACTTGATTTTGGTGTTCGCTGGGATTATTATCTGGAGCTTGGTGAGGAGAAAATGTATGAGACGCCTCAGGAGTATATTGAGGTTATGAAGAAGATTCTTGCAAATCATCCAACAAATGATGCCGGACAGACGACTTACGCGTTTACAAGTGACAATCAGGGCAAGAGCTTTTTAAATGCAATGCTCGGTGCTTACGGCTTTATAAATGGTTATAAGTTAAATGAGGAGACAGGTGAGTTCACTCATTGGCTGAATACTGATGAGGGTCTCGAGATCGCAAAGCTTGTAAATCAGATGTATCGTGAAGGTTTAATTGATCCAGATTATCAAAGTGTTGATTATGAGACATACATTTCTAAGTTAGCGAACGGACAAGTACTTGGAAATTTTGGAACTTGGTGGTATGCGTGGGTAGGTGGACATCAGACATGGGCCGTACAGGAAGGTGATGACTACGATAAGAATAAGAGATTTGCGAACGTTTCTGTTCACGGAGAAGGAATGAGCATGGAAGATACATCACTTCTTACCTCCAACTATGTGGGAAGTTACCGCATGATTATTACCGACAAGGCAACTGAGGAAGAAATTCAGGGTATTGTTAAATATTTGAACTGGGAAGCATCTGAACTTGGAACCTTTATTATGGGTTTTGGTGCACCACGTGAAGAAAATGTATGGAAAATTGATGATGATGGTACATGGCTGTTTGATGATGAGATTATGAATGTTGACACAAAGGATACTACATATCATGCTGTAAAAAATCATTATGCTTGCGAGTACTGGGTAGCAATTTGCGGACAGTGGCTTAAGAGTGATGGCCGTTCTGTTTTTGATAAGATTGATCCGAGAGTAGATCGTGTATCTATTTATGATTATTGGCCAGTAAATGAGGACGGAAGTTTTGCGGATGAAGGCATTAATATCTGCTGGGGTAACTACACTGCACCGGCAAAGGATACTACAATGTATCAGACAACCTTTAATTCCAGAGATACGATTGCAACAATTAAGCAGATGGTTGACGATACAATTACTTCTTCTTGGGCAGAAATTATTAACAGCGCTAGCGAAGAGGATTGTATAGCAGCATTCGAAGCAGCAAGAGATAATTGCAATGCAATGGGTCTGGAAGAATTAACAGATTATTATGAGAATTCCTACAAGGCTAACGTTGAGAAGTACGAAGGCTGAAAAATGAATGGGAGAGGTGGGATTTCCTGCCTCTCCTTTTAGATTAACAGCGAACGGGAGGAACTGGCTTATGGCACTAAGAAAAAAACATGCAGTACAGGGTGGTGATGCAGGTCGGTATGTAAAAGTAGAAAAGAAAAAAGGCACTCTGTTAAAATCATTTCATACGCAGAAACAAATTTGGTTTTTGTGTCTGCTTGCCCTTATATGGGTAGTAATCTTTTGTTATATTCCTATGGCAGGAAATATCGTGGCGTTTCTTGATTGGTATCCAGGAATGTCACTTTCACAAAGTAAATTTGTAGGACTTGAAAATTTTAAGCGTTTCTTCCAATTACCAGAGTGGAAGATGGTTATTCGAAATACACTTGTAATTAGTGGATTGTCGTTGACAATCGGTTTTGTCAGTCCAATTATATTTGCACTTTTATTAAACGAAATTAAGAATAAGATGTTCAAGAAGGTCGTACAGACTATCTCTTATATGCCTTATTTTGTATCCTGGGTAGTAGTAGCTTCTATTATGATGTCTCTTCTTGGAAGTGAGGGTCTGATTAATGAGGTGTTGATTAAGCTTGGCGTAATTGATAAATCAGTAAACTTTTTAAGTAATCCAGATTATTTTTGGGGGCTTTTGACAACAGCAAATATTTGGAAAGGACTCGGATGGTCTGCAATTATTTATATTTCAGCAATTGCCGGTGTTGATCAGGAACTTTATCAGGCCGGTGCTGTTGACGGACTGGGACGTTTTGGAAAGGTATGGCATATTACAATTCCAAGTATTATGCCAACGGTAGTAGTCTTGTTTATTCTTGGTATAGGAAATATCCTAAATGCTGGCTTTGAGCAGCAGCTTTTGATTGGTACTCCAAGTACAAGAAAAGTATATGAGGTTATTGATACTTATGTATACCGCTACGGCATTCAGCTTGGAAACTATACGTTTGGTACTGCAGTAGGTTTGATGAAATCTGTATTTGGCTTCTTCTTAGTATGGCTGACGAACTTCATCTCAGGAAAAGTACTGGATATGAGAATTTTCTAAAGAAAGGGGTCAAAGCATATGAGGCGTACAAAGAGAAAGAATTATACTGTTAAGCAAAATCGTATTAAGCAAAGCGTTGGCTCACGAGTGTTTGATGTTTTTCTTTATCTGTTTATGATAGCATTTACCTTCTGTATGGTATATCCATTTTGGAATCAGCTAGTTATCTCATTAAATGAAGGTTCAGATACCGTTCTTGGCGGAATTACCTTTTGGCCAAGAAAGTTTACCTTACAGAATTATATTTATATTTTTCAGCGTCAAAACCTTCCAAAGGGTGCAGCAATGTCAGTTGCGCGCTGTGTAGTTGGTACATTCACAAGTATTGTCTGTACAGCACTGCTTGGCTACATTGTAACAATTAAACATTTTGCAGGAAGAAAATTTATGCGAATCGTAATGATCATTACAATGTATTTTGGTGGTGGAATGATCCCGACATATTTGCTGTATTCTTCCATTGGTTTGACTGATTCATTTGCTGTATATTGGCTTCCGGGACTGCTTTCTGCATACAACATGATTCTTGTTTCCTCATTTATTGAAGGAATTCCAGATTCACTTGCAGAGTCTGCGCGAATTGATGGTGCATCGGAGGTTCGTATATTCTTTAAAGTTATTCTTCCACTGTGTAAGCCAGTTATTGCAGCGCTTGCAATTATGACAGCAGTTGGTCATTGGAATTCTTGGTTTGATGTTTATATTTACAATCCGAGTGGTCGTTTTGATACATTGCAAATGTATTTGAGAAAGATTCTTCTCGACAGTGAGGCGGCATCGAAACTTATGAATGACCAGAAAAAATATGAAGCAATGAAGAATCTGACAACAAGTTCTGTTCGTGCAGCAACCACAATGATTGTTACTATTCCGATTGTATGTGTATATCCGTTTTTCCAGAAATATTTTGTAAGTGGTATTACAATCGGTGCAGTAAAGGGATGATGAGGGAGTGCGATATGAAGGAAAAAAGAAAGATCTACTATTTGACAAATGCGGAGTTTGACGTACAAATATCAAAAGGCATGATCATTTCAATGAAGCAAACCGGAGACAGTTATCAGACGCAGTATGCAGATGAAAAGCTCGGATTTGGCGGAATCTGCATATTGTATGAAGATGTACATAAAAATATAGTTGAATTTTTTGCAAATGATCAGGAGACATATCATGAGTCAGGCGTGGTTCGCAGGAATAACGGTCTGTCCTATCAGGCAAAATCATCCGACGGTACAATTTCTGTTTCAATCTCTTATGAGTTAGAATATGACAAGCTCTCGCAGAAAATACAGGTTATAAATACATCAGAAAAAGAGATTACGCTTTGTGATGTCGGCATTCGTCAGGCATGTCACACAGAATTTAAGTGGGGTGAAAGTGCATCTCCAAATGTGATTGGTCATTATCATATTGGTGGTAATAGCTCACACGGCACGTATTATCGCGTAGATGGAGAAGGACCATGCTTAATCTTTGCACCGCAGGAAGATACTCAGCTTTTGTACTATGATGTACAAAAATGGTTTAATCCAGAATTAAATGAAAGAGAGCAAAAGGAAACAGAAGAAGGCAAAGGTTTTACGATGCTGTATCCGTTTGCAGTAAAGAGAGCAGAAAGAGCAGCAAAAAAGGGAGCGCGTCTTCGTACACAGCAGCACACCGTTTTATTAAAGCCAGGCGAGACAGCATCATTTTCATTTGCTTATTTATGGGCATATCATTTTCTTAGAGCAGGAAAACGTATGGCACAGGAAGGATTGATTCATGCAGTCAGCATTCCGGGTTATACTATCCCACAAGGAACGAATGTGCAGCTTTGCCTCGAATCCTTCTGGGGACAGAGCGAGGTAAAAGTTTTTTGCGATGAATCTAAGGAACCGATTTCATATGTTAGGACAAAGGACTGTGAGTCTGGTACCAAACAATATTTTTATGAGTTCTCTTTTGAGACGCTTGGTGAGCATACAATAAGCATTTATTATGGAAAACAAAAACAGGCATATTTGTATTATTTTGCAACACAGCCAGTCGAGATACTTTGGGAAAAGCGTGCCGCTTTTATAGCATCGCATCAGATAAAGGACGAAACTTTGTGGTACGACGGACTTCTATGTGAGTGGAATAACAAGACAGGTGTGCAGCTGTCACCAGACAATTATGATACTATCGGCGGATGGCGTATCTATGAGGTCAGCTGTGACGATCCGGGATTAGCAAAGCCAGCATTTCTATCTTCAAAGCAGACTATGCTTCCAAATCAAGATGAGATTGCAGCACTGGATCATTATCTTGACCGCTTTGTATGGGGCGGTTTGCAGCAGACAGAAGAAGAGCCATATCCATATGGTATATATGGAATTCCTGATTGGCATGTTCTTCGCAATTCGAAAGAAGATGGTACGAGAGGAAAGCTTCATATCTGGCGAATTTACGATTATCCACATATTGCATTGACCTGGTATAATATGTATCTGACAGCGGTGCGTTACCCGAATTTAAAGTTTCAGTTGGAACCGATTGTCTATTTGAAGCGAGCATATGGAACGGCATGCGGTATGTTTACAATTCCATCTGAGATTGAAGACTGGTCAGCATATAAGACTGGATTATACAATGAATGTGTGATCCCAAAGATTATTGCAGCACTTAGAGAAAATGGTATGAAGGCACAGGCAGATCGTCTTGAAACATTCTGGATGAGAAAGGTTAAATTCTTTGTTACGGAATGTAAGGACGTGTTTGGATCTGAATATCCATTTGATACAACAGGATTTGAGTCAACATTTGTGTTGGCAGAGGATGGTTTAAAAGTTGCTGTGTTTGAGAGGGATGATTCTCCATTTGCAGAGAGTATTCCATATGAGAAGGCAGTTCAATTTATGGAAAGCCAGCATAAATGCAACATTGCATGCCGTGGATATTTAGAGCCGTCATATTTTGGTTATGGAAGCGATTATCGTGGAAACAGCACGCATTATATGCTTAGTTACATGTCACAGATGGGTGGATGCTCAATTCTTCGCCATGCATTATATTATGAGAAGGAACCATGGGAAATGCTCCGTTTAGGATATGGATCGCTGCTTAGCTCGTATGCACTGATGAATACAGGAGATGAGGCAAGTAACTATGGATATTGGTTTTCAGGAAAAGAACACGATGGAGCAGCAGGCGGTGGATTTGAACCGCTGTATGAAGGCAAAACCTGGCTTGACCAACCGCATTCAGGCGGTTCATGGTATTACTCATGTGAAATTGATCTTGGATTTTGTGGCGGAGTTCGCGGAGCATCTTGCATTGTGGCAGAAGATCCGCTGTTTGGCCGTATAGGATACGGTGCAGAACTTAGCAAAAAAGATAATATATGGACTGTAAAAAGAAGTGATGCGGCAGGAAAAGAGTTTCATTATCTGTCAAATGATAAGCGTCTTCATGTTGTATTGGATCATGGAACACTTGCTAAAACAGCAGCAAAGTATAACGAGAGTGATCATTCGCTGACATTGTATTTTGACACACAAAAGAGTGCGCTGACCGGAACGGTAACAATTTCTATGCTACATATGGTGGGAACACTTGAAGATGGCACAATACTTGGAAGCAACACAGTGCAATATCCATTAAAAGATAGACAGGAAAGCATTAAGATTCTCCTGAATGAAGGGTAATGATGCTGATAATGAATAAGAAAGCATAACAATAAATTATGAAAGCCGCTGTACGCGGGCAGAAAGGACGAGTATGGAGACAATAAAAGGAAAAAATGTAAAAATTACGGACGCGTTCTGGTCTGGAAAAATGAAAACGGTGCATGATAAAGTAATTCCGTATCAGTGGGAGGCATTGAATGATCGTCTCCCAGATACAGAGCCAAGCTATGCGATTGCTAATTTTAAGACAGCAGCTGCAATTACTTCTGGAGAATTAGATCAAAGTAAGGCAAAAGCAGAGTTTCATGGCTGTGTTTTCCAGGACAGTGATCTTGCCAAGTGGATTGAGGCATCTGCGTTTTCATTAAACTGGCATCCGGATGAAAAACTTGAAAAGACGATTGATGATGTCATTGATCTTGTATGTGCTGCTCAGCAGCCAGACGGATATTTAGACACGTATTTTATTATAAATGGTTTGGATAAGCGTTTTACAAATATCGCGGATGCGCATGAAATGTATTGTCTTGGTCATTTTCTTGAGGCAGCATGTGCATACTACCATGCAACAGGAAAGGATAAGCTGTTAAATGCACTGATTAAATATGTTGATTTGATTGATCAGACCTTCGGTGAGGAGGATGGAAAGCTTAAAGGCTATCCAGGTCATGAGGTGCTTGAAATGGCGCTTATGAAGCTGTATGAGATCACAAAAGATCCAAAGCACTTAAAGTTAGCAGCTTATTTTATTAATCAGAGAGGTCAGAGTCCGAACTATTTTGCTGAGGAAAAGAAGAAGTATAAGAATAAGTATTACTGGGAGGAATCCTTGTTCCAGTATGGATATTATCAGGCACATAAGCCGGTAAGAGAGCAGAAGGAAGCAGTAGGCCATGCTGTTCGTGCCGTTTACCTGTACTCTGGAATGGCAGATGTAGCGAGGGTAACAGGCGATGAGTCATTAAAGAAGGCGTGCCATACACTGTGGAACGATGTGGTGCGCAGGCAGATGTATGTTACTGGTTCAATTGGTTCAAGTACATACGGAGAGGCATTTACATTTGACTATGATCTTCCTAATGAGGAAATCTATGGAGAAACTTGTGCAGCAATCGGACTAGTATTCTTTGCAATGAGAATGTTGAAAATGTATACAAATGGTGTTTATGCTGACGTAATGGAGAAGGCACTGTACAACGGCATTATCAGTGGAATTTCTCTTGACGGCACTAAATTCTTCTACGTTAATCCATTGGCAGTAAAGCCAAAGGCAGTCAAGAAGGATCAGAGACTTATCCATGTAGAACCGAGACGTCAGAAGTGGTTTGCGTGTGCATGTTGCCCGCCAAACTTAGCCAGAATGATGACTTCACTTGGTGAATATATCTACACGACAGAGGGAAATACTGTTTACCAAAACTTGTTTATCGGAAGTGATATGAAGACTGAGGTGAATGGAAAAGAAATCACGCTCCATGTAACTACCTCATATCCGTGGGAAGAAACAGTTTCAGTTCGTGTAGAGTCTATGGAAGATGCGGCATTTGAGTATGCATTCCGTGTACCAGGTTGGTGCAGTGGAATGACTGTAAAGAAGAATGGCATGGAGGTATCCTATCATGCAGATAACGGCTATGGCTATCTGGAGGATCCGGTAAAGAACGGTGATGAGATTACACTTGTATTTGAAATGCCTGTTACATTTGTAAAGGCAAATCCGAAGGTTCGTCAGGATATCGGAAAAACTGCTGTAATGAAGGGCCCAGTTGTGTATTGTCTGGAGGAGGATGATAACGGAGAAGAGCTTCAGATGATTCATCTGGCAGGAAAGAAGGATATTCATGAGGAGTTTGTTCCAGATCTTCTTGGTGGTATTGTGCGCATTACCATGACAGCAGAGGAAGAGTATGGTCCGGCAGATGATGGTCTGTACTACGATTGTTCTCAGGTAAGAAGACGTGAGAGAAAGCTTACATTTATTCCATATTATGCTTGGGCAAATCGTAATGAGGGCGAAATGACTGTTTGGGTTAACGATTAATGATATGTGAAAGTTTGTAAAAGCAGTTTAACTCATAAATTATAATAAAAGAAGAAAGAGACAGACTCAAAAGCCTGCCGCTTTCTTCTTTTTTCTTACGAATATTCAATTTGAATTTGAATGAACTGCTCTTTATTAAAACTACTTTTCTGTGAATAATAATGACTTAGTTTTCGCTCTTTTTCTGATACTCCAGTGCAGCACCGATGAAGCCCTTAAACAGTGGATGTGGGCGATTTGGTCTTGACTTTAATTCTGGATGAGCCTGGGTACCAATAAACCACGGATGATTTGGAAGCTCGATCATCTCTACAATGCGGCCGTCTGGTGAGATACCAGAAAGAGTCATGCCGTGAGAAGTGAGGGCAGCACGGTAATCGTTGTTGACCTCATAACGGTGACGATGACGCTCTGCGATTTTCTCAGTGCCGTAAAGCTGATAAGCCTTTGTGTCCTTTCCTAAGATACATGGATAAGAGCCAAGACGTAATGTACCACCGATGTCAGTGACACCATTTTGATCTGGCATCAGATGGATAACTGGATGAGCGGTTTGCGGATCAAGCTCAATGCTGTGTGCATCGCGAATGTCAAGAACATGACGGGCAAACTCAACGATTGCCATCTGCATGCCAAGGCACAAGCCAAGGAATGGAATGTTATTTTCACGTGCATAGCGGATAGAGGTAATCATGCCCTCAATACCACGATCACCAAAGCCGCCAGGAACGATAACACCGGATACATCCTTTAATTGTTCGGCTACATTCTCAGTTGTTACCTGCTCAGAATCAACCCATTTAATAGTTACACTTGCATGATGAGCAACACCGCCGTGCTTAAGTGCCTCAACAACACTGATATATGCATCGTGAAGTGCGGTATACTTTCCGACAAGAGCAACGGTTACAGAGCTTGTCGGATTCTTCCATGCATCCACCATAGCTTTCCACTCGTCAAGATCAGGTTTTGGACTATCAAGACCAAGGCATTCACAGGCAACGTCTGCTAAATGTTCTTCCTCAAGCATAAGCGGAACCTCATATAATACGTCACAGTTCAAATTTTCTAATACGTGTCTGACTGGAACATTACAGAACAGACCGATCTTAGCCTTCATCTGGTCGCCCATTGGGTAATCGCTGCGGCACATGATAACATCTGGCTGAAGTCCCATTCCCTGAAGCTCTTTAACGCTTGCCTGTGTAGGCTTTGTTTTCAGCTCCTGAGAAGCAGACAGATACGGGATCAGGGTAACATGAATCAGCATAGAATTGTTGCGGCCAACCTCATGCTGGAACTGACGGATAGACTCTAAAAACGGCTGACTCTCGATATCACCGACAGTACCGCCAACCTCGATAATGGCAATTTCTGTCTTATCAGTTGTAAAATTGCGGTAGAAACGATCCTTAATTTCATTTGTGATGTGAGGGATTACCTGTACGGTACCGCCGCCGTAATCGCCACGGCGCTCGCGCTGCAGTACGCTCCAGTAAACCTTTCCAGTGGTAACATTGGAATTGCGGGTGAGACTTTCATCGATAAAGCGCTCATAGTGACCAAGATCAAGATCAGTCTCAGCGCCGTCATCGGTGACAAACACCTCTCCGTGCTGAACCGGGTTCATAGTTCCTGGGTCAATGTTGATATAAGGGTCGAATTTTTGCATAGTAACGGTGTAGCCGCGCGCCTTTAACAGACGGCCAAGTGATGCGGCAGTGATTCCTTTTCCAAGTCCGGATACGACGCCTCCGGTGACAAATACGTACTTAACAGGCATAATTACCTCCTCTGAAGAAAAATAAAAGTGTCAATAGTAAAATGCGTGTATGAACTATTCAGCCATATAAAATAAATCCATATATTACAGAAAGCAATTTTACTGGCTCTGAATAGTCAACAAAATCAGAGTTATTATACAACCATTTTTTTTTCAGCGCCACTATTATTTCACAGAAATTTTATTGCAATATTGCATGTTCAATTATATAATAGTTACAGTTTACTTCTCATGTATGTTTCTTAGACTTCGCTAAAGCAGCTTTATAAGGCACGCATGATGGGTACTGAAAATGAAGAAAGGTGAGGAACGAATGGACGACAGGGAAAGAAAACCTGATAACAGGAATAACAAAAAACGAAATTATCAGTTGTATATAATCTTGGCGATTGTAGCAGCAGTTACTGTTGCACTGATAACGGGACTGGATTCTCTAGTCAAGAAAAGTACGACAAAAAAGGTAACGTACGATGAGTTTGTGGAAGCAGTAGAGGAAGGAAAGGTAGATTCAGTAAAGATTTCCAGCGCAAGAGTAACCTTTACGCTGACAGATGATCTTCGTATGACTTATTATACGCCATATCTTCCAGATTCAAATTTACTTCCTATGCTGAATGAGGCAGGTGTAGAATATACTGGTACGGAGGATAGCTCAGGCTCAGCTATACTTGAATTTATTTTAGTGTATATTCTTCCATTTGCATTGATCTGGATTCTGATGGGATTTTTTATGCGCCGTATCGGAGGAGGTTCCGGCGGCATGATGGGCATTGGAAAGGCGAACACAGCAACTAATATGAGTCGTGCAACTGGTGTAACATTTGCTGATGTGGCTGGTGAGGACGAAGCAAAGGAGTCATTGACAGAGATTGTTGATTTCTTACACAATCCACAGAAATATGTGCAGATCGGTGCAAAGCTTCCGAAGGGCGCACTTCTTGTAGGTCCTCCAGGAACAGGAAAGACGCTTTTGGCAAGAGCCGTTGCAGGCGAGGCTAAGGTTCCGTTCTTCTCGTTGTCTGGTTCTGATTTTGTAGAGATGTTTGTCGGTGTTGGTGCATCAAGAGTGCGTGATTTATTTAAGACTGCACAGCAGAATGCACCGTGTATCATTTTTATTGATGAGATCGATGCTATCGGTAAGACAAGAGATACACGCTACGGTGGAAATGATGAGCGTGAGCAGACATTAAATCAGCTGCTCTCTGAGATGGATGGATTTGATGCTTCTAAGGGTGTACTTGTCATGGCAGCGACTAATCGTCCTGAAATTCTTGATAAGGCACTTCTTCGTCCGGGTCGTTTTGACCGACGTGTCATCGTAGATAAGCCTGATCTTAAAGGTCGTATTGCAATCTTAAAGGTTCATGCAAAGGATGTGCGAATGGATGATTCTGTTGATTTAGAGGCAATTGCGCTTGCAACAAGTGGTGCTGTAGGTTCAGATCTTGCTAATATGATCAACGAGGCAGCGATCACTGCAGTAAAAAGAGGAAGTCAGGTGGTATCTCAGAAGGATCTTCTTGAGGCTGTCGAGGTTGTTCTTGTCGGTAAGGAAAAGAAGGACCGCGTCATGAATCAGAAAGAAAGACGTATCGTTTCCTATCATGAGGTTGGCCATGCACTTATCAGTGCACTTCAAAAGGATTCAGAACCTGTACAGAAAATAACAATTGTACCAAGAACAATGGGTGCGCTCGGCTATGTAATGCAGACACCGGCAGAGGAAAAATTCCTAAACTCCAAGGAAGAAATCTTAAATATGGTTGTCATGGCGCTCGGAGGACGTGCCGCAGAGGAACTTGTCTTTAACAGCGTGACAACTGGTGCATCAAATGATATTGAGCAGGCAACTGCCTATGTCAGAAATATGATAACAATGTATGGTATGTCAGATGAATTTGGTCTGATGGCACTTGAGACAGTAGAAAACCAGTACTTGGACGGACGCAGAGTGCTAAATTGTGCTGATGCAACGGCCGCTCAGATTGATCAGGTAGTAAAGGAAACGCTTAAGAAATGCTATGAGCAGGCAAAGCAGATGCTTTCTGAGAACAGAGAGGTCATGGATCATTTGGCAGAGTTCTTAATTAAAGAAGAAACAATTACTGGAAAAGAGTTCATGGAAATCTTCCATAAATATCGTCTGGAGCAGATGGAACGTCAGGTTGGTATGGACGTATCAGACAACACAAACGAATAAAGAACAAAACATATTGATTTAATCTATTATGGACGCTCATTTATAAAAGAAGCACAATTTTTTTATGTTGATTTGCTTTGCTTATGAATGGGCGTTTTTTAAAGGAGCAAGTATGGAGCAAGATGATTTTTTAGCACGAAAAGAGCAGATATTAAATCGCAATTCTGCGAAGAATTTCAAAGAATTTAATATTGAAAATGAATTAAAAAAGTTGCCTGCAAAGCCGGGCGTCTATTTGATGCATGATGCATCGGACGAGATTATTTATGTCGGAAAGGCGATTAAGCTTTGTAATCGTGTACGCCAGTATTTTCAGCGCAGTAAAAAGCCGTCTGCCAAAATCGAGCAGATGGTTTCTCATGTTTCATATTTCGAATATATTGTGACAGACTCTGAGATGGAAGCACTGATTTTAGAGTGCAATCTGATAAAGAAACATCGTCCGCGCTATAATACGATGCTTATGGATGACAAGGCATACCCGTATATTAGAATTACAGTCGATGAAGATTTTCCAAGAGTTATGCTTGCGCATAAGCAGGTGCGTGATAAGAGCCGTTATTTTGGACCATATCCGAGCGGACTGGCTGTTAAGGACACACTAGAACTAGTGCATAAGCTCTTTGGCATTCGCACCTGTAATCGTGTTTTGCCGCGCGATCAGGGAAAGGAACGTCCTTGCTTGAATTATCATATCGGTCAGTGTATGGGACCATGCCAGGGGTATGTCACAAAAGAGGAATATGGGAAACAGATTGACCGCGTGATTTCGCTGCTTAATGGAAATTATGTGCAGCTGAGAAAAGAACTCGAGGAAAAAATGAAAGCTGCGGCGGCAGAACTTGAGTTTGAAACGGCTGCAAAATACAGAGATCTTGCAGAAAGCATTACAAAAATTGCCCAACAGCAAAAGATTACAGACAGCAGTTCATTAAATGACCGTGATGTGATTGCCAGTGCAATAGAAGGCGCTGATGCAGTTGTACAGGTCTTTTTTGTCCGTGAAGGCAAGCTGATTGGCCGTGATCACTATCATGTCAGCGTAGCCGGCGGCGATACCGAGGCAGATGTTTTAAGCAGTTTTGTAAAACAATATTATGCAGGAACACCATTTCTTCCAGGTGAAATTTATATTCCATGCGAGCTAGAGGATATGGAAGTGATTGGCAGCTGGCTAACGAAAAAGCGTGGCAAAAAGGTTGAAATTCTAGTGCCCAAGCGAGGCCGTAAGGAAAAAATGCTTGAACTTGCTGCGCAGAATGCAAAGATTGTTCTGCGTCAGGATAAGGATCGCATAAAGCGCGAAGAGGAACGCACAACAGGTGCGCTAAAGGAAATCGAAGGCTGGCTAAACTTGACGCATATTGACCGCATAGAAGCATATGATATTTCTAATACAAGCGGTATGGAATCAGTTGGATCTATGGTTGTTTTTGAAGGTGGAAAGCCAAAAAGAAACGATTACAGAAAGTTCAGGATAAAAAGCGTGCAGGGGCCAAATGATTATGCCTCAATGTACGAGGTGCTGACAAGGCGTTTCGAGCGTGCAAAAACAGGCAGTGAAAGCACATCCGACAGTTTCGTGCGTCTGCCAGACGTCATCATGATGGACGGTGGACGAGGTCAGGTCAATATGGCGCTTGAAGTCTTGGGAAAATTGGAAATGTCCATTCCAGTATGCGGCATGGTAAAGGATGATCATCATCACACAAGAGGCTTGTATTATAATAACGTAGAGCTTCCAATCGACACACATTCAGAAGGATTTCATTTAATTACACGCGTGCAGGACGAGGCACATCGCTTCGCCATTGAATACCATAAAAGTCTGCGCGGCAAAAAAGAAATTCATTCTATTTTAGACGATATTCTAGGCATAGGACCAAAGCGCAGACTGGCATTAATGCGTCAGTTTGGAGATATTAATGAAATCCGCGAGGCCACAGTCGCACAATTAGCAGATGTCGAAGGGATGAACGAGCGCGCCGCCGAGTCGGTCTATGAGTTTTTTCATTCAGTAGTTTACAAAACGGACACAAATTGATACAATGAAGAAAAAAAGGAGATAAATTTATGAGCGGAGTTACTATTTCAGCATTAATTAAAAAAATGAATTTGGAACTTTTGACAAAAGAGATAAATACAGACAAGATCAAACTGTATCATCCGGATGTTAATCGTCCGGCACTGCAGCTGGCGGGCTATTACGAGCATTTTGATCGTGAGCGTGTTCAGCTGATTGGTGTTGTTGAGTATACCTATATGCAGCGCATGACAGAAGAGCAGCGTCTGGAAAATTATGAAAAGTTGCTTTCAAGCGAGATTCCATGTATCATCTTTTCCACAAATAATAGACCTGGTGAGACATTTTTAAAGATTGCAAGCAAATATAAGGTTCCTGTTATGCTTTCTGAGAAAAAGACCTCTCCTTTGATGGCAGAGATAATTCGTTGGTTAAATGTTGAGCTGGCACCGACAATCTCAATTCATGGTGTGTTAGTCGATGTTTATGGTGAAGGTGTGCTGATTACTGGAGAGAGCGGCATTGGAAAGAGCGAGGCAGCGCTGGAGCTTATAAAGCGAGGCCATCGTCTTGTATCTGATGATGTTGTAGAGATACGTAAGGTAAGTGATGAGACATTAGTTGGAAGTGCACCAGATATCACAAGACATTTTATCGAGCTTCGAGGCATAGGAATTATCGATGTTAAGACATTATTTGGTGTCGAGGCAGTTAAAAACACGCAGGCAATCGATATGGTTATTAATCTGGAGGATTGGGATAAGGATAAGGAATATGATCGTCTTGGTCTGGAGGATCATTATACCGAGTTTCTTGGAAACAAGATCGTCTGCCACAACATTCCGATTCGTCCGGGCAGAAACCTTGCGATTATTGTAGAGTCAGCGGCTGTCAACTACCGTCAGAAGAAGATGGGCTATAATGCAGCTAGAGAGCTGTATAATCGTGTACAGCAAAATCTTGCCAGGAGAGATGACGATTGAAGGAATTTATGGAAATGGAAAGACAATTACAGGATAATGTTACAAAGAGGCTTCAGGCTATTTTAGAACCAGAGGATCTTCTTTTTGATGAGCCGATGAAGGACTACACGACTTTTCGAGTTGGAGGACCGGCAAAATGGATGGCAGCTCCGCAGGATGAGCAGCAGCTTCGCGTAATTTTAAAAATTTGCAGAAAACTGCAGATTCCATGCTTTATTCTTGGACGCGGCAGCAATCTGCTTGTCAGCGACAAAGGTTTTGACGGCGTGATTGTAAACTTACGAAAACATTTCAATAAAATTGAAGTAGATCGCGAAAATAAAACAATCACAGCAGAGGCAGGCGCATCACTTCCGGCTGTGTCACAGGCGGCACTATCTGCAGGACTTACAGGTCTTGAATTTGCTGCTGGCATTCCGGGAACAATGGGTGGCGGTCTGTTTATGAATGCAGGCGCGTATGGCGGCGAGCTAAAACAGGTCGTAACAGAAGCAACTGTAATGACAAAGGACGGCATGATTTTACATGTGCCGGCAGAGCAGATGGCGCTTGGTCATCGTCTTAGCAGCTTTATGCAGACTGGTGAGATTATTCTTTCTGTTAAGATGCAGTTAACACAGGGAAATCCAGTTGTAATTAAAGAAACTATGGATGATTTTAACAGTAGGCGAAGAGAGAAGCAGCCGCTTGAATACCCAAGTGCAGGAAGCACCTTTAAGCGTCCAGCAGGTTATTTTGCCGGAAAGCTGATCGAGGATGCAGGCCTTAAGGGATTTTCAGTTGGCGGAGCGCAGGTTTCAAAAAAGCATGCTGGTTTTGTAATCAATACTGGTTCTGCAACTGCAGCTGATATTTGGAATCTTTGCAATGAGATACAAAACAGGGTTCAAAATGAGTTTGGTGTAACGCTGGAAATGGAAATTCAGA
>ERZ1673702.2241-NODE-2241-length-17593-cov-224.980100_pt1 | contig 17593 bp, 10 predicted proteins | sample MGYA00580232_ERZ1673702 | MGnify/ENA primary metagenome ERZ1673702 (study PRJEB41218, sample SAMN15661792) | gut metagenome | host: Homo sapiens | place: Canada: London | collected 2015-08-20/2019-03-30 | study: EMG produced TPA metagenomics assembly of... | reverse complement strand
TCTTTTCCCTCAAGCCGGGAACTTTTTTTCTGGGAACTCATACCAGTATCCTCCTTATCTCTGAGAAAATGAAAATGTGGTGTGGTTAGAGTGTTCTAACCACACCACATATAATAGCAATTTGCGCCCACGATTCCAACCCAAAACCAATTTTATTCTACCCAAAATCAGTATTTTTGCATTTATCCAATCGTAGCTTCTGCTTTATAGTTTTTCGGATTCACTCCGTATTTCCTTTTGAAGGCCGCTGCGAAATTGCTCGCTTTTGAATATCCCACCAGTATAGCCACCTGGCTGACATTCAAATTACTTTCTAACAGCAGGCTTGCCGCCTTTTCTAACCGCTGGTCGATGACATACGCATGAACCGATGTTCCGAACAGGGAGGAAAAGCCCTTCGTCAATTTTGAAGTGCTGATATTGACCTGCCGCGCCAATTCCTCGCAGCTCGGAGCCAGGGCAAGCTGGCTGTCAATAATTCGCTTTGCCTCTATGATGGAATCCCGGTCACTTCTGGAAATTGCAACGTAGGTTGACGCGAGAATACTCAGCTCCAGGACCTCGCTCAAATATACCGATAGCAGCTCAAAGACCTTGCTTTCCAGAAACAGGTATCCCAACCCGCCGCGATATTGCGTGAAGTCTTTCAGCTCCGCAAAAATGTGTTCCATATAGGGCGTGATATTCACCTTTGATATGCCGTCCAATAATTTTTTCTGATAGACCTCGATCTCACCAGCCTCAAAGTAGTCATTCAGAATCTTATAGAAATAGGATAGAGGTATTTTCACATTTTTGAAAAGGAAATCGCTCTTTTTAGAATAGCACAGATATTCCATTTTCCCGTGGCCGCGATAAATACAGGATTCACCCTTTTGTATGCTGGCACTTTGCCGGTTGTCTGCAATATTCCAGGAAACACCGTCATTGAAGCAGAACAGCATTTGTATGTATTCCTCGCTGCTCACCCCCTGCACGTTCATATCCGAAAAGTAATTCATTCTCCAGTCTGAAACAACTGCTCCCTGTTTCGTGACGATCTGCGAAATCTGACCTGTTCCCATATCAGCCGGAATATCTATTGTCACTGTCTGCGGAGAGTTGGAGAGCAGATCATGGTACAGCTTCGTCATGTATTGGTTTGTCATCGTGCGCCCTCCTTTCTTGGTTAGTCAAAGCTAATCATATAATACTGCATATTTTGGAAGCAGTCAAGGAAAGCCTACAGCAACAGAAGTCCTACGGCCTCTAAAACACATTTTTTCTTTTTTATTTATAAAATCGGTATAATCATACTCTTTAGCAAGCACGATAAGGTTATTCCTTTGTGCAAACCGGAACGATACAATATTCTTGAGGTGAACGATTATGCCGATTGATGATTTAACTGCTTTAGGGCAGAAAATGCGGGAAGCCCGAAAGAATAAAGAACTGACACAACAGGAACTTTCTGATCTGAGCCATGTTTCTGTAAAGCAAATCGCCAATATCGAAAAAGGAAAAATGAATCCTTCCTATTTGATTTTGAGAGCATTGGCAAAGGTTCTGCACATCTCTTTAGATACGCTTATAAATCCAGATATTTCTCTGGAGGATGAGGGTGTCAATCAGATGAAAATGCTTTATTCCAGCTGTCCGCCAGAAATGCGTGACACCCTGTTGCATCACACCCAGGAAACGGTGAAAGAACTGACAGAGTTGTCCGAGAAATTTGAAGCGAATTGAGCCAGTGAGTGAAATTTAACGATTCTCTCACTGGTTCTTTTCATTTTCGGAGAAAAGAGGCAAGCAATGCCTGTGTTAATACACACAGGCCCGCAGAGAAGAAAATCCCTCCGTGATTTTCCTCTCCGCTTGCTTGTTGAGGGCAGCGCCCCCAAGCCCCTTTGAACACAGAATTTCATTCTGTGGCTGCGCGTTCTGCGAACGCTTTTGACCAGGACCAGCTTACCGCTGGCCGTGGTCTTTTTCTTTTTCAACATCCTGTTCTACCTCCATTTTCAGCACCCGATCCACATTGGCCTTTGCCGTTAAAAGCTCCCGCATTTCCTCACGGGAACGCCGGTACTCGGCATAGGTCTTTTTCTTTTCTTCCAGCAATTTCGCGTACTCCGTCTGCAACTCTTTGACCTTGGGCAGCTTCTTGACGCCCATCTCATCAAAGGCATTCTTAGCAGCCTGGTGGAGCAGAATTTCTTCCTCATGTTCTTCCCTGAATTTCTTAGAGTAACCCGCCTTGCGGTATGCCACATAGACCTCACGGGTCTTGGCATAATTTACGATGTGAGTACGCAGAACAGCGATCTCTGCCATGCGCTTTTCAGCCGCTTTGATCTGCGCCGAAAGTTCATTGTGATGTGCCGTGGCAGCCGCAGCCTTTTCTTCCAAAACCGCATACTCCAGCAGGTTGTTCTCTGACAAGTAATTCATGGTCTGCGCCATCTGCTTGAGGTTGAACACCTTGGCCCATCGAGCATAGCCAGCACCTTTTCCAGCCTGCAATTTTGCCTGAATGTCCACCAGCAGATTGACCTTCGGCGGCTCTGCCTGTGTGACTGTTTTCTTTCGCGGGGTATGTGCTTTCTTCCCTGAGAGAACTGCCCGCAAATCTTCCAATCCATATCCTTCGCCCAGACTGTCCATGCGGGCGGCTTTCTCCCAACCAGAGAGCTTCAGTCGATACGATTTTCCGCGCTTTGATACCTCACAGCCGGACTCTTGCAGCAGCTTCAGCAGCTCCTCAAAATTAGCAGGACTTTGTGATAATGCGTTGTCAATCGCCACACGAAGCAGCTCTCGGTGAGAGGGCTTTGCCTGATCGCCCAGCCATTTGTTATAGCTCTTTCCGTGAGGTTTCGGGTTCTCTACAATAGACAGTCCGTTTTCAATGCAGATGGTGTCGCTCAACTGACGAACCGCCTTGGTGCTGCCCCAAAAGTTTCGGAATTTCCGGTCATATTCTAAGCTGACCGATGACCAGATAATGTGATTATGAATGTGCGACTTGTCTATGTGAGTGCAGACCACAAAGGCATGGTTGCCTTTAGTAAATCGCTTGGCAAATTCCACACCCAGCCGGTTAGCTTCTTCCGGAGTAATCTCGCCGGGGCGGAAGGACTGGCGCACATGATAGGCAATCACATCATCCGCACCGCGCACTCGTCCGGTAGCAACGATATACTGCCTTTTTGCTAAAAGAAACTCCGCATCAACCGTTCTGCTGTCACACGCAAATCCTGCGATGAGCCTTCCATTATCTGTTTTCTGTGGATTTGCTACATAGTCGATGATGTCACTGATCGCCCGACTCTCTGTGCGGCCTTTGCCGACATGAAGTGGCATGATTCTTGTAGTTGCCATAAAAAGCCCTCCTCTCAAAATATTTTCTCTGAACTCTTTGTGCCTATCGTTGAAATAAACTCTCCTTATGGGTATAATATAAAGAAACTACCAATACCTCAAAGGAGGGATTTTATGATAGAACAGCTCATTGCTGAAGCAACCGAATGTGATTTCAAAGTTGCTCTCGAAATAAAAAAGCCAAAAAGCTGGTTAAAAAGTGTCAGTGCCTTTTCCAATGGAATTGGCGGCACTCTGTTTTTCGGAGTCTCCGATGACCGGGAGCCTATCGGCTTGTCCGATGTTCAAAAGGATGCTGAAGCGATCAGCCGCTTAATCAAAGAACGTATCACACCATTACCGCAGTTTATCTTAAAGCCATTGCAGGAAGATGGTAAAAACCTGTTGGCTCTGGAGGTTTCTCCTGGCCGCAGCACCCCATACTATTACAAGGCAGACGGAGTAATGGAAGCATACATCCGTGTTGGAAATGAAAGCGTAATTGCACCGGATTACATTGTGAATGAACTGATCTTAAAGGGAACCAATCAGTCCTTTGATACCCTAACAACAGACGCGGTAAAAAAGGATTACAGCTTTACACTTCTGGAAGCAACCTATCTGGAACGGACTGGTCTCCGCTTTGAGCCATCCGATTATGTCTCCTTCGGTTTGGCTGACAAAAATGGGTTCTTGACCAATGCCGGAAAGCTCATGACCGATCAGCACACAGTTTATAACTCCCGTATGTTCTGTACCCGGTGGAATGGCTTGGAAAAAGGCTCTATCTTTGATGATGCGCTGGACGATAAAGAATACGAAGGGAATCTGATTTATCTACTGAAAAGCGGCAGTGAATTTATTCGCAATAATTCCAAAGTCCGTTTTGTCAAAGAGGCACAGTATCGTGTAGACAAGCCGGATTATGCTGAACGAGCTGTGACAGAGGCTCTTGTCAATGCGCTTATCCATCGTGATTATATTGTGCTTGGCAGCGAAATCCATATTGATATGTTTGATGATCGGGTGGAAATCACATCTCCTGGCGGTATGTTTGGCGGCGGCTCAATTCAGGAATACGATATTTACAGTATTCGTTCGATGCGACGAAACCCTGTGATTGCTGACCTGTTCCACCGCATGAAGTACATGGAACGCCGTGGAAGTGGCCTACGCAAAATCGTCAGTGAAACCGAAAAGCTACCTGGATATACAGCGGCATATAAGCCTGAATTTTCCTCAACAGCAACAGATTTCAGGGTCATCTTGAAAAATGTAAACTACAACTTAGAGGATGACACCCACCAAGTTATCCACCAAGTTACCCACCAAGATATTGAACTATCAACGGTGTCCAAACAGATTTTGGCTTTTTGCACAACACCAAAATCCAAGAAAGAGCTTGCAGTATTTTGCGGCTTCAAAGATTTAAGAAACTTCACTTTGAAACATATCAATCCGCTTTTAGAATCCGGGCAATTAGAAATGACTATTCCCGATAAACCTAAAAGTCGCAATCAAAAATATATTACAGTTCGTTCCGAATAAACAGAGAAGCAGGGCATTGGGTCTCATCTCCCATTGTCCTGCTTCTTTTTCATTCCAAATTATATTCACATCATTTACCCATACACCCAATCCTGTATCGCAAATTTCAAACTCTGCACCTTTCCCAGTAGCCAGATTGCAGCCAGCGGCAGCCCCATCGGGCTAATCAAAAATGCCATAACCAGCAAAATCACACCATTCTGCGGGGAATAGGTAATCAGCACAGCCACGCCAAGCAAAGCAATTACCGTGCTTAGTAGACCAAGCACCAGACCGGATATGTAGATCAGCCCCGTGCAGAGCCAGACAAAAAGCGTCAACACCAAAATGACCGGTGCAGTTACGATCATCAGCAGACATTTCAAAATCTTCATTTCTGTTCCTCCTTCCAACGCTCCAGATACTGTTTGCATAGGGCATCCGCTTCTCTCTCATCATCTTCCGTCACTTCCCGTTTTCCTTTGGTCAGTTCAATCTCCAGATAAGTCCGGTAATCATCGGCTAAGAGGTCGAACAGTTCCTTGGGAGTATGGCACACCTCGCCAGAGCAATAGTGAAAATCTTGGTCAAATTCAACTCTTACACATCCATGGCGGCTGATATAAACTTCTATGGTCTCGTCTGCGGTTAGGTAATCCGCAAAAATCTCCAGCACCTTTTCAAAGGTCAGCATCTGTTTTCACTCCTTTGCTACGCTTCTTATTCTACTCATATTATCCGGTACGGACAGGCAAAAGACAAGGATACCGGCAAAAAGAAAAAGCGGAGGAAGGTGCGGCGAAGAAACGCCGTTCCTCCCTCCGCAAATGGAGTATCTATCCCTGTTATGAAAGTTTGGAGAGTTGGGTAAGGATTTCCTTCACACCTTCCCACAGTTGTTCCTGCCGCTGGGATATATCCTCCAAGTCAGCATCATAAATCCGCCCGGTCTCATGCACTTTGCGAGTCAGCTGATTCAAGTTGTTGCTGCTTCGGCGCATCAGGGAAACCAACTCCTTCAGCTCCGGCAAATCCAGTTTGACCACATACCCATCCAGTGCCATTTTCCGCAGATAAGCGCTCAAATTCTCTGTCCCGTATTGCTGCATCTTTTGATGGATCAGCTCCAGTTCTTCTGCGGACACCCAAAACAAAACCGGAACATCCCGCTTGCGCTTTGCCATGGTTATCGCTCCGGCTCCCGTTTTTTCGGGGCGGCAGACTTATGGGCGGGCAGCTCCTGTTTGAGCTTTTGCAGGACAGAACTTTTCTGCTGTTCTTGAGCAACTTTTCGGAACTGTCTGGTGAACAGATCGGTCAAACCGGGATTGACCTGATCTACCACCAGATAGGCACAGTGGCGAGAAGAGCCGCTGTCCTCCAGCATAGGAATGGTTTTTGCCCATGCTTTATTGTCCTGAGAGATACGCCCGTCATAGTTCTTGCGCTGGATGGTATTGGCAAGAATAAACTGTACCCGTTCCGTCCCGAACTTTTCCAGCACATCTTTGACCGCCGCCTCCGTATCCAGCCGGTTCTCTGCATAGTGGGCGCTGATGGTCTGCGCAATGGCTTCTTTGCAGGCGCTGTTCGCCTGATACGAACGGTTATATTGTGCCATCTCTCCATGCTCGGACGCATAGGCGGCAGAATGGGGGTAGAGAGGGGCGGTTCGTAATTCTTCCTGCGCCTTGCACACATCGTCGGCACGGTTCTCAATACTGTCCCGGATCACATCCATATAGCCGGTCTCCAGCTTTTCAAAATAGCGGTACACATCCGTCAATGGAGAGGGAGATTCCAAAAGTGCCTTGGCCTGGGCGTCGGTCAGCTCCAGCTCCTCCATCGCCATCACAATATCCTCACGGACAGTATATTCATAGGTGTGGTGCAGGATTTCTTCCGGGGGCTGGCTTTTCAGCCAGTCCCGGAACTTGTCCTGTTCGGCAGCCATCTTTTCATAAAGGGCTGTATTCAGATCGTTAGTATTCATGTTATCGCACCTCCTCATGCTGTTTTGGTTTCTTGTCTGTACTGCGGGGTTGCACCGGGCGTTTTAGGTTATCCAGCACCGAAGGCCGTGTGCTTTTGGCAACAACAGACTCGGTGTGTGCCTGCCCCTTTCCGTCGATGTTGAGCAGGGTATCCAGCTCCACCAGACGGGCGTTTTTGCTTCTCAGTTCTTCTTCATAAAGGAATGGCTTTCCGACTTCCTCCTTTGCGGCAGCCTGCTGCTGATAGAGGTTATCCAGCTGGGCCTTTGCCGCCTCCAGACGCTGGGGCATCTGGGCGAGGGCATTGTCGATACGGGTAAGATTTCCGCGAGGGTCTGTACCAAGGGTTGCCCTGTGGGTCATCTGTCCTTTCAGCAGGAGCGTATACTCCTGTTTCCAAGCGGAAAATTCCACGGATATGGCATAGCCCCGGTAGTTGCCGATCTGCACCGGATCGGAGGTTTTGACCTCCTTGCAGGCATCCAAAAGGGCTGCACCGGCGTTCTCCTTATCGGTCAGCAGATCGCCACGGATCTCCATACCAGCAAAACCGTCCTCCGGGTGCGGGTGCGCTGCCAAAACCTCCAGATCAGATTCAAAGCCCTTGATAAAGCCTTTGTGCTTTTCAATCTCCTCCGGGAAGTATTTGAGCAGCTGGTCCTCCAGACGATACTGCTTGCTCTGGTGGTCGGCTTTCATCAGCTTCAGGCGGGATACCTCCACATCCAAATCCATACGCTCCTTGATACGGGGATCTCCGGCACACAGAGCCTTGATCTCGGCAAAACTCAGGGCGGTTTCATCCACATCATCGCAGGAGCGAACCGGACTTTTGCTGGTCATGATCTGGCTGATAAATTTCTGCTTGTTCTCCACCGTCTGCCAGAGGTATGCGTCAAAAGTTCCTTCTGTCACATAGCGGTACACATGGACAAGGGGGTTCTGGTTGCCCTGGCGCTCGATACGGCCCTTGCGCTGGGCAAGGTCTCCCGGTCTCCACGGACAGTCCAGGTCATGAAGTGCCACCAGACGGTCCTGCACATTGGTGCCTGCGCCCATCTTGGCGGTGCTGCCCAAAAGGACACGAACCTGACCGGTACGGACTTTAGAGAACAGCTCCTTTTTCCGCACTTCGGTATTGGCTTCATGGATAAAAGCGATCTGGTCGGCAGGCATCCCCTGGGCAATGAGTTTCTGACGAATATCGTCATATACCGTAAAGACCGGTTCCTGCTCCGGCAGAGGCACAGCGCCTTCCAGTGCGTGAAGCAGTGGATTATCCAGCGTTTTCGCCGCCTTGCTTGCAGGAGCTTTTGCCTGCGGGGTAGAAATGTCGCAGAACACCAGCTGGGTCAGCTTGTCAGCTTTGCCGTCCCGCCAGATCTGCATGATGTTGTCCACGCACTGATTGACCTTTGTTCCGGGTTCATCCGGCAGCATCTGGTTGACGATCCTCTGGTCAAGCCCCAGCTTGCGGCCATCCGAGGTAATCTTGAGCATATTATCCTGGGACGGGTCAACGGTTCCGCTGTGTACCAGCGATGCGCGCTCCGAAAGAGCCTTGACCATTTCCTGCTGATGTTCGGTGGGTTGCGCCACGATGTTGTGGTACTCCACTTCCGGGGTAGGGAGATTTAACTGATCGGCAGTCTTAATGTCGGCCACTTCTTTGAACAGGTTCATCAGCTCAGGCAAGTTAAAGAACTTGCTGAATCTCGTTCTTGCCCGGTAGCCGGTGCCTTCCGGTGCCAGCTCCAATGCTGTGACGGTCTCCCCAAAGCGGGAAGCCCAGCAGTCGAAGTGGGTCATGTTCAGTTCTTGCAGGCGTTCATACTGAAGATAACGCTGCATGGTGTAAAGCTCGGTCATGGAGTTGCTGACCGGGGTGCCGGTGGCAAAAATCACGCCACGGTTTCCGGTGATCTCATCCATATAGCGGCACTTGGCAAACATATCGGAGGATTTCTGCGCGTCCGATGTGGAAAGACCAGCCACATTCCGCATTTTTGTGTATAGAAACAGGTTTTTATAGTTGTGGGCCTCGTCCACAAACAAACGGTCCACACCCAGCTGCTCGAAGGTTACCACATCGTCTTTTCGCCCCTCGGCTTGCAGCTTTTCCAGTCTGGCTTCCAGAGACTTTCTGGTACGCTCCAGCTGCTTGACGGTAAAACGCTCGCCGCCGCTGGCCTGCACCTCTGCGATGCCCTCGGTGATCTCGTCGATCTGCTCATAGAGAAGCCTTTCCTGACGCTCCCGGCTGATGGGGATACGCTCAAACTGGCTGTGTCCCATGATGATGGCGTCGTAGTCACCGGTCGCAATACGGGCGCAGAACTTCTTGCGGTTATGGGTCTCAAAGTCCTTTTTGGTTGTGACTAAGATGTTGGCAGAAGGATAGAGGCGCAGAAACTCCGATGCCCACTGCTCAGTCAGGTGGTTGGGAACCACAAAGAGAGATTTCTGGCACAAGCCCAGGCGTTTGGCTTCCATCGCAGCGGCCACCATCTCAAAGGTTTTGCCTGCGCCTACTTCGTGTGCCAGCAGGGTATTTCCGCCATACAGCACATGGGCGATGGCACTTTTCTGGTGTTCCCGCAGGGTAATGGCCGGGTTCATGCCGCCAAAAGTGATATGGCTGCCATCATACTCGCGGGGACGGGTAGAGTTCATTTCTTCGTTATACTGGCGCACCAAAGTCTGGCGGCGCTCCGGGTCTCTCCAGATCCAGTCCCTAAAGGCTTCCCGGATAGCCTGCTGTTTTTGAGCACCCAGGGTGGTCTCCTTGGCATTCAGCACGCGGCGCTCTTTTCCATCCGCGTCCTCTATGGTGTCATAGATACGGACATCCCGCAGGTTCAGACTGTCCTCCAAAATCTTATAAGCATTGGCGCGGCTGGTCCCATAGGTGGTATAAGCTGCCACATCGTTGTAGGATACGGAAGATTTCCCCTTGATCTGCCATTCAGCGGTAAAGGACGAATAGTTGACCTCGATACTGCGCTGGAGATAAAACGGGGTGTTGAAGGTCTCGTACATAAACTGCTGGATATACTCTTTGTCGATCCAGGTAGCGCCCAGACGCACCTCAATCTCCGACGCATCCAGGTCTTTGGGCTGGGCGGCGGTAAGAGCTTCCACATTGACTGCAAAAGAAGGGTCCTGCTGTGCGGCCCGCTGCGCCTGACGCAGTTTGCGGCGTACATTGCCGGAGAGGTATTCATCAGCAGTCACATAATGGGGCGTTCCGTCCTGCTCCAACTGTCCCGGTACACGGAAGATCACGCCTTGCAGCTCTCCGGCCAGTTCTTCTTTTGTTTTTCCGGTAAGCTGGCTCATATAGTCCATATCCACGCAGGCTTTTTCCGAGATGGACACCGCCAGTGCTTCACTTGCCGTATCCACCACAGCCACCGCCTGATGGGGCTTGATGGTCCGCTTGGTGAACATATCTGCCTTGCGTTCCAGCTTTCCATCCTCGTCGATGACTTCCAGCGCACAGAGCAGGTAATAGGAAGAATCGTCTGCATAGGCCAGTCGGTTTGCACGGTCATTGATGAGACCGTATTTTGCAGAAAAGCTGTCATAGAGGCTGTTCAGTTCCGCCTGCTTTTGGGTAATGGTGCTGTCCGGAACCGCTGCATCCATCTGAAGGTCGATCAGTTCCTGCACACAATCACGCAGTCCCACAAGACCTTTTACACGGGCTTCGGCGGTGGCGTTGAGGTCAGGGCGCACCATACGGCTGTTTTCCCGGTAGTACACCTGCCCGTCTACAATGGCATAGGAATAGTTCTTCACATTGGGGTCGGCAGGAATGGAGGTGTCAATAGCTTCGCCTTCGCCCAGCTCCGGCAGCTCTGCCTCCTGATAAGTGCCATGAATGTACTTCACCGCATCATGCAGCTGGTCGGAAAGCTCCAGTCCCTCGATAGGGTTCACGGTGTAGTCCATACCATGAGCAGTGCTTACCGGCTCCTGTCTGCCCAGCACCATTTCCGGGTGGTCGATAAAATACCGGTTGATGGCAAACCCGTCCTCCGTCTGTCCGGTCTGGGTCCATTCCGGCACGATGTCCAGCGGGCGGTCCCGCTTTTGGAGGAAGATGATGTCCGATACCACCTCGGCACCGGCATTCTTTTTGAACGCGTCATTCGGCAGACGGATAGCTCCCAGCAGTTCAGCACGCTGGGCAAGATAGCGGCGCACGGTGGAATCCTTGGCGTCCATGGTATATCGGGAGGTCACAAAAGCTACCACGCCGCCGGGACGCACCTGGTCGAGTGCTTTGGCGAAAAAGTAGTTATGAATACTGAAATTCAGCTTGTTGTAGGCTTTGTCGTTGACCTGATACTGACCGAACGGTACATTGCCGATGGCAAGGTCAAAGAAGTCACGCCTGTCGGTGGTCTCAAAGCCGCCTACTGTGATGTCCGCCTTGGGATAGAGCTGCTTTGCGATGCGCCCGGAAACAGGGTCCAGCTCCACGCCGTACAGACGGCTGTTTCGCATTTTCTCCGGCAGCATACCAAAGAAATTGCCCACACCCATAGACGGCTCCAGAATATTTCCGGTCTCAAATCCCATACGGTCCACCGCTTCATAGATGGCCTGAATGACCGTAGGGCTGGTGTAATGGGCGTTGAGGGTAGAGCTTCTGGCGGCGGCATATTCCTCCGGGGTCAGCAGTTCTTTTAGCTGGGCATACTCTAAAGCCCATGCCGGTTTCTCCGGGTCAAACGCATCAGAGAGACCGCCCCAGCCCACATATCGAGAAAGAACCTCCTGCTGTTCGGGGCTTGCCTGCTGTCCGGCAGCTTCCAGCTCTTTCAGCAAACGAATCGCATTGACATTTGCCTGGAACTTGGCTTTCGGACCGCCTTCGCCCAAATGCTCATCGGTAATGCGGAAGTTTTTTGCATTGCGGCGCAGGTTAGCCTTGTATTCCTCATAGGAGGCTTCCTCGGCAGCTTTGGCATTGGGGAAGGTCTGCCACTGGCCATTGACCTGAATGGAAACCGGGTGTTCGTCCAACACTTCCTCAAAGGTTTTCTCCGGCTCTGTCACAGGCGCTGGTGGCTCCGGCTCCTCGATATGCAGTCGTTCCACCACCACATCATAAGGCAGATTGTTCTTATCGCCCGGATAGACGGCCATGGTCTCGGAATGGAAGGTCGGGGATTCGGTAGCCGATTGGGGCTGTTCCTGTCCAAAACCGTCCTGCTGACGGGCATACATCCCGCGCAGCAAAGGCGCAACCTCATCCCAGCGGAAATACAGCACAGCCAGACGCTTTTCCTCTGCATCCATGACTTCCAGTTCTATGCCCTGTGCCGTGGTACGGTAATCGGCAATATCGCCGGTCTCCAGATTCAGTGTCTCGATCTCACCGGAATAGGCTCTGCTCAGCCAGTAGGCGATCTCGCTGTTGCTCCTGCCGGATTGCAGCAGCGTGGAAATCTGCTTTTTATCCGCTTCATCCATCAGTCCATGAGCCAATACATCCCGCAAGTCCTGATCTGCCTTGTCCGGGTCAATAGGAAGAAACTCGGTATAGTAAGCATTGCGGCGGTCTGCCCGAAGCAGCTGCTCGAACTGTTCTTTGCGCTCTGCCCGGTAGATGGGATATACCATCCCGGTGGGCAGAAGCTGTACGGTGTCCTCCCGCAGCTCGGTGATCTGATAGGCGTCATCCTCGATATACACGGTATCGCCCACGGCATAGACCGGGGCGGCTGGGTCATAGGAGGTTCTTTGCGAAATTGGGCGGCGAACTGCGTCATATTCCTCATCGGAAATGGAAACTTCGGAAGTCTGCTCTATCTCGGCATCTGCGATCTGCTCTGCATCTGACATCACCTGTTGGATAAACGGGGCATTGTCCAGTTTTTCCGGGTCTGCCACCTGTCCGTTGACGATCCCTCTTTCTTCCAGGGCTTCCCGGATGGCGATTGGGTCGATGTCGTCAAAACGGTTCTGTTCTTCTTCGGTATAGAACCGGTCCTCCTGAATGAGCTGGGCAATCCTGCGCTGTACCTTCGGCCAGGGCAGCTGCGTTTCCTCCGGGCTGCCGGCACGGACAACAAACAGGCTGTTGTTGTTACTGCCGCCGTATTCCTGAGCCAGCCATGCGGCGGTATCTTTTTCTCTTGCATGGTCTTTCATATAGCGGACAACAGCGTGTTTACTCTCAATATTGCCGTTCCATGCACAAAGGGCAGTATCAATATCTTCCTGAGAAAGAGGGCGCAGAAGCTCATGGAGCTTTGGATAGGTCTCGTCGATCACTTCCCGGTGCAGACGCTGGCGGAACTCCGGCACATCCGAATAGAGCCGGATCAGCTCCATATCCTTAGAACCAAGAACCGCACGGCGCACAGCGGCATTGCCCTCGATGACAGCATTTTCACGGTCGGAATGACCGCAGGCATTTCGATATGCCACATCCTCAGATATGGCGGCAGTCACCACAGGCTTATACTGCTCAAACTGCTCCCGAAGGGTAGGCTTTGGCGTTTCTTCCTCTACCTCCGGCTGCTGGGCTTGGATGGCATCTTCTTCTGCCAATTCCTTTTCAGCCTGGATCTTGTCATACTGCGCCTGTTCCTGTTCGGTAAGATAGCGGCCTTTCTGGACAAGTGAGGTAATGCGCTTGGCAACCTTTTCCCAGTTCAAGTGAACATCCGGGCAGTCCTGCTTTTTATAGTGCAGTCCTTTCCCATCGTGATCTTCGCCGCTGTGTGTTGCGCCGGACAGGGCATGAGAGCGTCCGCCAATGCCATACTCGTCTTTAAGGAATCTCACTTTCTCCTTATCCGTATGGTTTGCCATGAAGAACGCATAGATACGGCCTTTTCCTCCGGCAAAACTGCTGCCGCCGGTCATGGCGGCGTCGATCTCATCCTCGGTAATGAAGTGCTGGACGGTTGGCACTTGGGAAAGGTCTGAAGAAAAGGTCCTGCGGGGCAGGTCAAGGTCCTTCAGGTTCTCCCAGATCTCCCTTGGCCTGTGATAGTGAAAGCGCAACAGGTCACGGTCCTGCTGATAGGCAGTCCAGAAGGCGGCGTATTCTTCCTTGAGGGTCTGGCGGAAAGCCGGGTCACTCAGCTGCTCCGTCAGGCGGCGGGTCTCCTCCGGGAACCCATTGCCTTTGATCTCTGACAGGCAGGACAAATATCCGGCTTCTCTGGCACCCTCACTGAGATCGTGATACAGATACCAGAGCTTTTCTGCAAGGAGGGAGCGTTCATAGCCTGCCGCTTCTGCAAGCTCCACATTGGAGGCAAACTGACCGCTCTCCAAAAGCTCCCCGATACGCTCTGCGGCGCTCTCCCAGGAAATGACCTGGGCAGACCTGTCATAACGGACAGACTTCCCGTGGGAAAGATGGATGCCATCCTCGGCATACCATACGCTCACGCTGCCAAGGCCGTTGCCGCCGTGGTACAGCGTTTTCAGTATCTCGGCAATCTCAGCGGTGGTTTTCTGCTTTTCAAATGCTGCAACCACACGCTCCCTCTGACGATCTGTATTGCCTCCCAAACGCAGCACATGGTCAATATCATTTTGGGCAAAAGAAAAAGCAGAGGATGTATGCGCTACATTCTCTGCTTCATCTATGGATTGGATCTGCTCCGCTTCGGAGAGGAACAGGTTTAGGGTCAGCTGTTGATAAGCTCCGCCATCAGGATCTCCTCTGCCTGGGCTTTGCAGGTGTTCATCAGGCCCACCCACTTCATGGGATCGCTGGCTTTCAGTTCCTCGGTGGCTCCCGCTTCCTTCGCCAGCTGGAGCATCATCTGTTCCAGTCTGCTCTGGGCGGTCTCGTCGATCTCGATGAGGTGCGGGTACAGCTTCTCGCTCAGCAACATCTGGTTGTAGAGGATGGGACGGTGTTCCTTCAGGTAGGTTTTCCTCATCCTGCCGTACTTGCCCAGGGGTTTCTCCGGCTGCTGGCTCAGCTTCAGGTCGGGAATCAGATAGTCTCCGTTCTGGATGTAGGTCATGGGATTGTTCATCTTGCTTGCTCCTTTCTTGGTTGGCTTCGCGCTCTGCATTTCGGACGGTAACGCCGATCTGCCGCAGCACCTGCTGGTTGATCTGGCTGACCGCTGTTCCCAGCGCCCCGATGGTGGACGGGGTGTTGAAATCAAAGATCGCCATGAAATCTTCGTGGTCGAAGTAGCGTTCCGGCTCCAGTCCACAGCGGGACATCAAAGCGTAAGTGATGCTGACGGTGGCGGCTGCCTTGAACTGCACTCCGATGTTAAACTCATCATATTCCTCCAAAAAGGAACCGTCAACGATATAGAAGAAGTCCTGCTGATGCTCCGTCCAGTATTCCTCAGCCAGTTTTCCGGCTACCTCCGTGAGCTGTCCGGCAAGGTCATCACCGGAAACATCATAGGTGCGCTCCAGCATGGCCTGCACGGAATCCAGATGGCGCTCCTCCAACTGCCACAGCCAGGGAGTGCGGGAATGTTCACGGGTTCCGGTGTCGGAAATGTCAAAGACATAACGCAGGCGAGGTCTGTCCCCGGAATCATCCACCAGAGCGATTCCCTTGGAACCGCGCCTTACATAACGGCCCATCTTTTCATTCCACAAATCGTACTCCGCACAGGCGGTGGCGTCCGGTCGCTGGGCATAGATCATCAGCTGCTCATGGAACGGGTACTTGTAAAGGCGGGAAGCAGTAGTGAGAAACCCTGCCCATTCCTGCCAGCTCCCCGTGAGCTGTGTTGCCACTTTGTCCGCCATCTGTGCATATAGTTCAGCTTTGGTTGGCATAGTGTTCTGTCCTCCTTTCAGTTTTGGGGTAAAAAGTGGGGTAGCATATTGCCACCCCATCCCTGCGACTATGGTGTTTACTGCTCAAAATCCGGGTACAACTCCAGCTCGGCAAACTCGGCATCACTCATGGCCTGGAGCTTGCCCAGTGCGCTGTCTGTCAACTCCCGCAGCTCGGTTTCCTCCGGGGCCAGCTCGCCGCGCATCTCACGCAGGCTGTCGATCAGTCCGGTGCGGCTGCCGGTATTGTAAATGCACATCAGGTTCATTTCCTCAAAAGTAAAGTTTCCCATATCAAATCTCCCTTTCCGCACTCTTTTTGGGTGCTGTCTTTTTGTGTTCTGCCTTGGGCTGGCTTTTCAGCTGCTCCATGACGGACTTTTTCTTTTCCCGTTCCTCCCGATGGGCAGCGGCAGCCAGATCCATCAGGGAAATGGGCTGACCGCTTCGGGCCTGCTGTTCCAGCTCTGCCACCGTAGGCTCTTTTGCGCCATTGTTGATGATACCGTCGATCATGCCGTAATCGTCCTCCAGGGCCATCTCCGCATTTTTCAGCGGATTTTCCGGCAGGAATCCGGGGATCTGGGTAAAACCAACACTGTCACAGTAATGACAGGATACCTTACCGTCCTGTCTGATCGCAACGATGTCGCTGACGCTCATGGAGGGACTGTGAAAGTCCACGGGCTTTTCCAGATTGAATTGCTGATAGAGTTTTTCCAGCTGCTCCGGCACAGTGCCAGACTCCCTCAGAGGAGCTGTGTAAATGAGGTCATAATTGCTGCGGTCTATGGAAATGTCATGGGACTTTAACCAGTCCAGATTCATAAAGCGCACATTCTGCGGATCGTCACGGCTTACCTGATAGATGGCAAAGCAATCTCTGTTCTGGGAGAGAAATGCCTGTTCTCGTTCCTGCTGATGTTCCTGACGCTCCATGACCTTTTCGTGGAACTGAGGGCTTTTCTCCCATTCCTCACGGTCCACACCAAAAAGACCGCCATGATCCATGATTTCCTGCGGGTCAAACACCATGCTCTCCGTATTGTCCTCATGCAGCACATAGACGGTCAAACCGGCGGCATCCAGTTCCAGCGCCCGTTCTCTGGTAACAGGGAGCATCCCATCATAGGAGTAGCCATATTCCTGCATATCCGGTGTGGATACCTGCTCATCCGGCATGGGGTATTCATCCAGTGCCTGCTCCTGCGCTTCCGGCAGCTGGGAAGAGGTAGTCATCTGACTGGTCTCTGCCTGCATCTGCTGATAGGCCGCTTCCTGCAAGGTCTCAACCATAGACAAGGGAGCGCGTCTGAGCGAAGTGCTGTCCAGATCGTTATCATCACAAATCTGGAGAACTGCCTTCATGCAGGAAAGCTCCGGCATATCCAGCTGACCACCATCCAGCTCTTTCATGGACGCAGCATCGTAAAGAGTGTAGTCCCATCCGCTGTCACAAGGTTGGATATGAAGATAGGTAGTATCGTTGATCAGAAACAAAGCCTCCTGCTGGTTGGCATCCGCCCCCAGTACCTCCATTTCCGGCATGGTCGCAGCCAGTTCCTTTACCGCTTTCTGTACCAGCGGATTGTCACGGTAATAGTCGATTGCCTGAATAGTGTCCAGGTCAATGGTCTGCCCGGTCAAAATCGGAAACGGTCCTTCATAGTCGCTTCCGTCTTTCAGCTCAAAACCAATGCCCTTGATCCCGTTCATTCGCTCTGCCGGAATCTCCTGATAAATGCGGACAGCTTCCTCCAAAGACAGGTTATCGTGGTATTCTCCGAGGTTTGGAAACTCCATGCACTCTGCCACATAGTAAGTCAGATTGCCGGTTGGCTGCTCTATCGGGGCGGTTTCCGGCTCTGCCTTTGCATGGGGATCAATCCCACGCTCTTTGCAGATTTCCTTATAGTGGCGCTCAATGTCAGAGATCAAAGTGC
>ERZ1673702.2230-NODE-2230-length-17657-cov-5.129474_pt1 | contig 17657 bp, 13 predicted proteins | sample MGYA00580232_ERZ1673702 | MGnify/ENA primary metagenome ERZ1673702 (study PRJEB41218, sample SAMN15661792) | gut metagenome | host: Homo sapiens | place: Canada: London | collected 2015-08-20/2019-03-30 | study: EMG produced TPA metagenomics assembly of... | reverse complement strand
ATCGCGGACTTTTACTATATCATTACGGGCTCGGAAATAGACGCTCTGGCGCTCGAAAATAACCTCATCAAAAAATATAAGCCGAAATATAATATCCTTTTGAAGGACGATAAGACTTATCCTTATATCAAGGCACACACAAAAGAGGATTTTCCTCGTTTTTCCATCACCCGAAAAATCAAAAAGCGGGACGGAAAGTATTTCGGCCCGTTTATGGGCGGAATCCGCTGTAAAGATATTCTCGACGTAGCGGCATCCGTCTATAACGTCCGTCTGTGCTCGGTGACGATCGGCGAAAAACCGAAAAAGCCCTGTCTCGCATACCACCTTCACCGTTGTCTTGCTCCGTGCGCGCATTTGTGTACGCAAGAAGAATATGGCGAACGGGTAAAGAAATCTTTGGCGTTTCTCGACGGCAACTACGAGGAAGCGGAAAAAATCCTGAAAGAAAAAATGATGCAGTTTGCGGCGAACGAGGAATTTGAACTCGCCATGGAATACCGCGAAAAGCTGGCTATGCTTTCCAAATTGAAGTTGAAGCGTATCACTTCTCTCAATCGCTGTATCAATGCGGATATTATCGCCTTAAAGACGAATAATCTCTATTCCGCGGTCAATATCCTCATCACGCGCGGCGGAATCATGCAGGGCGGAAGCAATTTTGCTTTGGAGGACGCCTCCCTTTCCGACGCAGATGCACTCACGGCTTTCATTGTGCAGTATTACTCTTCTCATGAGATTCCCGAAGAGATTATCACGTCGGAATATTGCGAAAAAGAGCTTCTCGAAAATTTCTTTTTGGAAAACTTTGAAAAGAAAGTGGACGTCGTCTTTGCTAAACAGGGCGTTAGGAAAAAGCTCCTTGAAATGGCGGAGAAGAACGCCGAGGAATATCTTTCCAAATCCATCGATAAAATCAAGCACAAGGACGACATGACTAAAAACGCCTGTGCCCGCATGAAGGAAATTTTAGGACTTTCCCGCTATCCCAAGCGCATGGAATGTTACGATATTTCCAATATCAGCGGGGTGGACAAGGTGGGTTCCATGGTCGTATTTTCAGACGGTGAGCCCGACCGAATGAGCTATCGGCGTTTCAAAATCAAGACAGTCGAGGGGGCTAACGACTTTGCGTCTTTGCAGGAGGTACTTAGACGACGGCTTTCCAAGCTGAGAACAGAGGAGGAATCTCGTTTTCCAAAGCCCGACCTCATCATTATCGACGGCGGCAAGGGACAGCTTTCCTCGGTGCAGGAAATCTTTGACGAAATGCATATCGGGGGAATCGACCTCATTTCCCTCGCCAAGCGGGAAGAGGAAGTCTTTACTTCCTTTTCCGACGAAAGCATAAAAATCGACCATCGGGATTATGTCCTCAAAATGCTCCAAAGAATCCGTGACGAAGCGCACCGTTTTGCCATTACCTATTTCAGGAACCTCCATTCCAAGAGAAACCTCGCTTCCGTGTTATCGGAAATCGAAGGCGTAGGTAAGAAAAAACAACTCGCGCTCATGGAGAAATTCGGCACGATAGACAAGATTATGCACGCAAGCCTTCAAGAACTGTCCGAAGCGGAAGGAATCGGCGAGGAACTTGCAAAACGCATCAAATTTTATTTCGAGGAAAAATTATAACTTATGCGAAAGATAAATTATCCTTTGATAATTTCCGATTTTGACGGAACCTTGCTCCGCACCGACGGAACAATCTCTGCGGAGACGAAATCCGCAATCGACGGCTATATCGCGGCGGGCGGTACTTTCGGTATCTGTACGGGAAGAATGACGGGCTCTATTTTGCCCCGCGCCAAGGATCTCGGTCTGAAAGGACTGGTAGCCTCCTATCAGGGCTCAGTCATCACGGACATCGAGAGCGGAAAATTGCTTGTAGACGGTTATATTCCCGCCGAGCATGCCGCCGAAATCTGCCGCGTGTTTGAGGGGTTAAAGCTCCATACGCACGTATACACACTGGACGAATTTTTCGTCAATATGCAGGACGAAGCGCTTGAAATGTATGAAAACGTATGTAAGGTCAAGGGTAACATCATCGCGAATGAGCCTCTTTCCTCCTTTGTCCTCAAAAAGGGCTTCAAGGTACGCAAAGTGCTCGCCATGGTATACCCCGAGGAGAAGAAACGTATTTTCGGCATCGTCTCCGAAGCGCTTGGCGACAAATTTTACGTCACATACAGCGCCGCTAGCTTAGTGGAAATCACGAGCAGGCAATATTCCAAAGGCACGGCCGTCAGGTTTATGGCGGATTATTACGGCGTTCCCGTCGAAAGGACGATAGCCGTGGGCGACAGCCTGAACGATTTGCCCATGCTGGAAGCCGCAGGGCTGGGAATTGCCGTAAAGAATGCCGACGAAGCGTTGAAGAACAGGGCTCTCGCGTTCGGATATTCCAATGACGAAAATGCTATCGGAAAAATCATTGAAACGTATGGATTTACGGGAGAAAAAGAATGAATGACCGCGTGACGGAAAGCGTAATGCTCGATAAGCTGGCTTCCGATTTGAATCTCGAAATTGTCTATACGGGAAGGGGAGTAGTCACCCTTTCCAGCATGAGCGTGGAACGCCCCGGTTTACAGCTCGCGGGCTTTTTCAGCTATTTCGACCCTCGTCGTATCATGGTGCTGGGGCTTTCGGAGCATGAATATCTCCGCGCATTTACGCCCGAAGAAAGGACGGCGAAAATTTCCCGTCTGTTCGACTACGGGGAAGTTCCCTGCATCATTTTAAGCCGCGATTTGCCCGCTCTCCCCGAATTGATGGAGACGGTCAGAAAGGCTTCCTGCCCGCTGTTCAGAAGCCATAAGGTCACGACCGACCTCATGAGCGATTTATATATCTACCTCAACCGCATGCTGGCGCCTTCGGTAACGGAGCATGGCGTTTTAATGGAAGTCTTTGGGGTAGGCATGCTGCTCACGGGCAAGAGCGGGGTAGGAAAAAGCGAAACGGCGATGGAGCTCATCAAACGCGGACACAGGCTGATTGCCGACGACAGCGTTATTATCAAGGAGATCGCCAATGAGCTCTACGGTACGGCGCCCGACATTATCCGATATTTCATGGAGCTTCGCGGCATCGGAATCATCAATGTCAAAAGCATGTACGGCTCGGGCTCCGTCCTGAACGAAAAGAAAATAGAAATCGTCATTCAATTGGAAAATTGGCAGCAAGGAAAAGAATATGATCGCGTGGGGGATACTTCGGCTTTTGCCGAATACCTCGGCATCAAAATTCCCAAACTGACGATTCCCGTCAGTCCCGGCAGAAACCTCGCCATTATCATAGAGGTCGCTGCCCGTAACTTCCGATTGAAGAGCATGGGGTATGACGCTTCGCAGGAACTGATTACGCGAAGCATCGGCCGCTAATATTTATGCGAGGAAGAGTACCATGCCTGAAATATTAGCTCCCGCAGGAAATACAGAATGTGCCGAAGCCGCAATAAATAGCGGCGCAAACGCCGTTTATCTCGGATATAGCTCCTTTTCAGCCCGTGCGGGCGCGCAGAATTTTGACGGGGAAGCTCTTCGTGTTATTGTCGAAAAGGCGCATTTTTCGGGCGTTCGGATTTACGTCGCCATGAATACGCTGATTAAGAGCGCGGAGACGGAGGACTTTCTCTGCACGCTGTTGTCTGTCTGGAATACGGGCGTTGACGCCATTATTATGCAAGACATACTTCTTGGGAAATTTATACATCGCAGATATCCCGACATCGTTCTGCATTTAAGCACGCAGGCGGGCGTCTGTAATTTAGAGGGGGCGCGCATCGCAAAAGAATACGGCTTTTCTCGGGTGATTTTAGCGAGGGAAACGCCGCTTTCGGAAATCAAAAAAATCGCGGAATTTATCGAAACGGAGGTTTTCATACAGGGGGCGCTCTGTACCTGTTTTTCGGGACAATGTTATTTTTCCTCCTTTGCAGGCGGTAACAGTGGCAATCGCGGGCGCTGTAAACAGCCCTGCCGTAAACTGTATTCCTACGACAGAGAGGGCTTTGAGGAGCGCTCGTATGCGCTATCTCTTTCAGACTTATGCGTGGCAGAGGACATTGAAAAGCTCCGCGAAGCAGGCGTGACGTCCTTCAAAATCGAGGGCAGAATGCGCCGCGCGGAATATGTTGCTGCGGCAGTGCGCTATTATCGTATTTTGCTCGATGAAAGACAAGGAACGGACGCGCTTGCGGCAAAGAAAAAAGAAGCTCTTTCCGATTTGAAACGGACGTATAACCGCGGGAATTATACGAGAGGACTCGCTTTCGGGCAGGATTCCCGCTTCCTTTCGCGCGATGTCCAAGGACACCTCGGAGAGAAACTCGGGACGATAAAAGTAATTGACGGAAAATATTTTGTCGAAACGAAATTCCGTCCCGTTTCGGGCGATGCCTTCAAGGTACTGCGAAAGGGACGCGAGGTCGGAGGGGGCAACTTTGGAAAGGCTTCCGGACGCGGATTTTTTCTGTCTTCATCTCAAAGACTCTTAAACGGAGACAGCATTTTCATTACTACGGATACTGCGGCGAACGCCCGCCTTCTGTCGGAGAAAAAACAAATCCCGATTTCCTTGAAGCTCTCTTTTTGCGAAGGAGAAAGGGCGACGGCGGAGAGCGGCGGAATCGTCGTTCGTTCTGAGAAAATTCTGACTTCCGCGCAATCCCGTCCTCTGACGGAATCGGAGATTCGGAATTGCTTTCTGAAAACAGATTCACTGCCGCTGAAAGTTACTTTTGAGCAAATTGAAATAAAGGGAAGCGTATTCCTTCCAAAATCCCGCCTGAATGCCTTTCGCCGCGCTTTTTACGAACGAATCTTTTCAGCCTTTACGAAAAACAAAAATATGCAATATGCTTATGACGGGAACATACAATGCGTTTACGAGTCCGTTTCCGATTTTGCACAAGGCGGAAAAAATGAGAAGACTGCCGTCATCGCGTCGGATTTTTCATGGCTCGAAGATATTGACGCAGCTGCGGATAATCTCGATATACCCGCAAGTAAATTTGACGCAGCTACCATAAGGAGACCTGACATAGCCATATATAAGCCAAACGATTACGGTGCGGAGCCTCCGAGGTCTTTTTCGGAAGGGAAATTTGAAAAATTTATCTATTATCCCGCTTTCTCGGATTCCGCCGATATTAGACGGATAGAGGAATTGATAGCGGTTTCCGGGGCACAGGGGATATATGCGGAGAATTACGGCGGCATCGCCTTTGCGAAGGAACGGGGGGGAGCCTTGTTCGCGGGCACGGGCTTTAATCTGACGAACGTGCTCTCCGTGAAGGAATTGCTCGAAGAAAACTGCGTAAAATATTACTCCGTTTCCAAGGAGCTCGACGAAAGGGAGCAGGCGGCTTTGAGCGGCGCAAAGGCGTTTGTTCTGTCGTCGGGAGACGTAAAATTGATGGATTTATGCTATTGCCCCTTCAAAAAGAGCTGTTCTTCCTGCGACAAAAGACAGATCTATCACCTTACGGACGAGTCGGGAAGAAATTTCCCCGTCCGCCGTTTCAAGTCCGTTTCGGGCGAATGTCGCTTTGAAGTGTATAATTGTGCAAAGCTCGTCGGAAGCGGCGTGCAGGGCGCGGGAAAAATTATCGATTGCAGTACGGGCGGGAATATCTTTGCCGCCGTAAAAACGGCGGATAACGAGGAACAGCAAAAATCTCTCTACGGAAACTATACTGCGGGGCATAGAAAAAAGAGCATGCTTTAAGGCTGTTTTTTGAGGATACACGGAATCATGAACGAAAAAGCCATAGAAAAGACGGAACTGAATAAAATTTTATCGATTGCGGCGGAGTATGCCGTTTTGGACGGGAGCAAAGAAAAAATGCGTACGTTGCAACCGTTGTCCGAGCTCTCCGAGGTCAAAAAGAGCCTCGATTTGACAGAGGAATGTGTAAAGCTCCTGTTTACCTACGGAGTGGGGAAGGTGGAATATTTTCCTCCCTTTTCGGACGAAATCGAACGTGCCGAAAAAGGCTCGGCGCTCTCGTGCGGCGAGCTTTTGAGCGTGGCAAACCTGCTTCGGGCTGCCCGAATCGCACATTCGGGAATATCGGGCGTTACGGACGAGGAAATCCGCCTGCTTCGTCGGCTTTCCGACAATCTGTATTTCGACGCCGCCCTCGAAGACGATATCGGGACAAAAATTCTCAACGATTCGGAAGTGAGCGATTACGCCAGCGACAAGTTGTACTCCATACGTCGGGAAATCCGCCTTTTGAACGAAAGAATCCGCTCCCGATTGGCGGAATATTTAACGGGGGAGGAAGGAAAGTACTTGCAGGACGGAATCATTACGATGCGCGACAACCGCTATGTTCTGCCCGTCCGCGCCGAATATAAACGCAACGTCAAAGGCTTCATTCACGACCGTTCCCAAAGCGGAGCCACCTTCTTTATCGAGCCCGAGCAGGTTCTCGAAATGAATAACGAGCTCCGTTCCCTCGCCATCGACGAAAAAGAGGAGGTGGAGCGGATTTTAGACGAACTCTCCCGCCGCGTCGGATTTATTGCGAAAGAGCTCGTCAGCGACATAAAGGTTTTGGAAGAAATCGACTGTTGCTATGCCCGTGCGGAGTACGCCTATAAACTCGCGTGCGTAAAACCGTCCGTTAACGCTTCGGGAATCGTTTCTTTCGAGCAGGGACGGCACCCCTTAATCGACAGAAGGAAAGTAGTGCCCGTGAATCTGTCTCTCGGCAGAGACTATCGTTTTCTGCTCATCAGCGGTCCGAATACGGGCGGCAAGACGGTCACTTTGAAAATGGTGGGACTGTTCTGCTTGATGGCGATGTGCGGAATGTTCGTTCCCGCACGGCGCGCGGAAGTATCCGTCTTTGACGAAATTTATTGCGACGTCGGAGACGCTCAGAGCATAGAGGAAAGCCTTTCCACCTTTTCTTCCCACGTCACGAATATCGTGGAAATCGTCGATTCCGCCGATGCAAAAAGTCTCGTTTTAATCGACGAGTTAGGCGGGGGAACCGATCCCGACGAGGGACAGGCTCTCGCGAAAGCGGTGGTTTCCTACCTTTTGAAAACGGGCTGTACGGGCGTGGTGACGACGCATTATTCGGCGTTGAAGGAATTTGCCTTTTCTACGGATGGGATCGAAAACGCCTGCATGGAATTCGATTCGGACACACTTCGTCCGCTGTACGTCATAAAAATCGGGCTTCCCGGGTCCAGCAATGCGCTGGCCATTTCCCGAAGATTGGGGCTCAAAGAAGAAATTTTGGCGGACGCGCTGGGAAATCTGTCCGAAGGCGCGCAGACGTTTGAAAATATCGTCCGAAGCGCGGAAGACAGCCGAATCGCAGCGGAAGAGGCCTTAAAGGAAACCAATCGCTTGAAAGCGGAGTGGCAGGAAAAAATTCAGCTTTTAGACGAGGAAAGAAACAGACTGCAAAAAGAAAAGGAAAAGCTGTTCACCTCCGCAAAAGCGGAATCCAGACGAATTATCAACGAACGGACAGCCGAGGCGGAAGAACTTCTCGGCGAAATTGAAGAAATTTTTGCCAAAGAAAATATTTCCGAAGCCGACCTCATCAAGGCGCGGACCTTAAAAAATCGCCTGAGCGATAAGGCCTATGATAATGAAAAGGAGGAATTTTCGCGTCCTCAGTACGTCGCCGCACAAGCGAATAAGTTGAAAGCGGGCGATAAGGTATTCGTCAAGAATATCAATCAGGAAGGAGTCGTACAAAGTGTTCGTCCGCCGAAAAACGAAGCGGAGATTCTTTGCGGAAATATCCGTATCCGAAGCAAAATTTCCGATTTATCCGTTTTAATTTCCTCTCGGAATACACAGAATGATAAAAAGAACGGGGCAAAAAAGAAAACAGAAAACGTGCAGGTCTCCAAAAATCTCGCGCCCAAACCGCTCCCGACGCTGGAAATCAATGTCATCGGCATGACCGTGCAGGAGGCTCTGCCCGACGTGGAAGCGTTTATCGATTCGGCGGTATGCGCCAATCTCGAAGAAGTGCGCATCGTCCACGGCGTGGGAACGGGAAAGCTCCGTGCCGGAATCCACGATTTTTTGAAAAAACACAGAAATGTAGCGGAATTTCGGCTCGGAAAATACGGCGAAGGAGAAACGGGCGTCACTATCGTAAAGATAAAGTGATAAAAAGCGTTTTCCGCACTGCGGAAAAGTGCGGAAAAATCATAATCTCGGGAAAAGAAAAATACAATAAAACGGAAACTTTTTTCGAGGTAAGCCGTTTTGAACAAACATCGCAACCGCGCCGCAGAAAAAGAGCGGCCGAGTAAAAACGTAATGCTCAACGTAGTCACGAACTGCGCTTTGGCGTTTCTCATTTTTTCCGTGGGTGTCGTCTGCCTGTTCCCCGTAGACAGCGCGGTGACGACGGACGGCGGCGAAAGCAACGTCTATCGCTGTGCGCCGGGAGAATCGGACGGAGTCTCTTTAATGTTTAACGTCTATTGGGGTACGGACGAGGTATACCGTATTCTCGATACGCTGGACGCCCACGAGGGAAAAGCCACATTTTTTATCGGCGGAAGCTGGGCAGACGACAACGTCGCATGCGTGAAGGAAATTTTATCCCGCGGTCACGAGCTCGGAAATCACGGCTATTTTCATAAGGATCATTCCGCGATGACCGAGGAAGAAAATCGGGAGGAAATTTCCGTCTGCAACCGTTTCATTCACCTGATGACGGGAGTGCAGATGACCCTTTTCGCTCCGCCGTCGGGAGCGTACGGAAAAGCGGCTCTGTCCGCCTGCGCGGCACTGAACATGAAAACGATTCTTTGGTCGAGAGATACTATCGACTGGCGGGATAAAGATTCTTCCCTCATTTACAGCCGCGCTACCAAAAACATCAAGGGCGGGGAGTTCGTCCTCATGCACCCCATGAAGGAGACTGCCGACGCTCTGGACGATATACTGACATATTATGAAACCTGTTCTCTCCGCGCGGTGACCGTTTCGGAGAATTTACAGGCAGGAGGATAACAAATGGTTTACGAAAAAAGATACGAAAACGGGCTCCGTCTGGTAGTCAAGCAGATGGAGGGGCTCTTGTCCGTCACGATGGGAATTCTCGTCGGGACGGGGGCGTCCGCGGAGACGGACGCGGAGGACGGAATTTCCCACTTCATCGAGCACATGCTGTTCAAGGGAACAAAGAAGCGCACGTCCTTTGAAATTTCCGATGCGTTCGACCGTATCGGGGCGCAAGTGAACGCCTTCACGGGAAAGGACATGACTTGTTATTATTCCAAATGTACGTCCGACCATACGGCGGAAGCGTTTGAAATTTTGTCCGACCTTTTCCTGAACAGTACCTTTCCCGAAGAAGAAATGGTTCGCGAAAAGGGAGTAATCGCCGAGGAAATTTCCATGAACGAGGATACGCCCGACGACCTCTGCCTCGATCTCCTTTCTTCCGCGTTTTACGGAAAGGAAAATTACGGGCGGAATATTCTGGGCCCCGTCTCTAACGTCAAAGCGTTTACGAGAGAGGACGTTTTTCGCTATAAGGAGGCGAGGTATTGTCCGGAAAATATCGTCGTTTCCTTCGCCGGCGGCATCGATATGCAGACGGCGGAAGCATTGGTTGAAACAATGCTCGCGTCTCTTCCGAAGGGAAAATTCGAGAGGCGGGAAAATCACATCTCGCTTCAACATCTCAGTTTGGTAAAGAAAAAGCCTATCGAACAGGTGCATTTCGCCATCGGCTATCCCGCGCTCCCGCGCGAGCACGCACTCTCTGACGCCTTGCAGACCATGAACAGCGTCTTGGGCGGCAGCATGAGTTCCCGCCTCTTTCAGGAAGTCCGTGAAAAAATGGGGCTTGCCTATTCCGTATATTCCTATATTTCCGCCTTTTCCGAATGCGGCTCGCTCGTCATTTACGCGGGCGTGAATCCCGCCAGCGCGGACAAGGCATACGAGGCAATCGGCAAGGTCATAAAGGAGCTGAAAGACAAGGGAATTACGGAAGAAGAATTTCTTCGCGGAAGGGAACAAATGAAGGCGGCTATGCTCTTTTCTCAGGAGAGCACTTCTTCGCAGATGCTCCTTTACGGAAAATATATGCTTTTCAACGACGCGCTGTTCGACTTTGAAGGCAAGCTCGATGCAATCAATAAGATTACGCAAAGCGACGTTGCCGAAACGATTTCTCTCGCCTTCGACGAAAAGAAAAAGGCGATCGGCGCCGTGGGCAATTTGGACAAGCCCTTTGAGCTTTGATTGCCGTGGACGAGAAAAAAGAGTCGGGATTTCCGCCCGTGTTCAATAGGGAAAGCAAGCTGCTTATTTTGGGAAGTTTTCCGTCCGTAAAAAGCCGAAAAATTCAGTTTTATTACGGCAATAACCAAAATCGTTTTTGGAAAACGGTATGCGGATTTTTCGGGGAGCCCGTTCCCGAAGCCGTCGAGGAAAAGAAGGAGTTCCTTTTCAGACGGCATATCGCGCTTTGGGATATGGCCGCGGAGTGCGAAATAGAAGGCTCGGCAGATTCTTCAATCAAGGAAGTCGTTCTCGCCGACCTCGACGTAATCTTCCGTGAAGCACCCATTGAAAAAATTCTTCTGAACGGAGCGCTCTCTTATAAGCTCTTTCTTTCCCGATATGCGGATATTTCCGTCCCGTATTTCAAGATGCCCTCAACAAGTCCCGCCAATCCCCGCTTCGACGAAAGGGCATGGAGGGAACAGCTCTGCTGTCTGCTTTGAGCGCGTTGTCCTTCTTTATCCGACAAAAGGGCCCCCATTTCAACCTAAGGAAAAAAACATGACTTACTCGGAATTTTTGGAAGAACTCGGCGCTTATGCCGAGCACGATTTTGCGGCATTTCAGAAAAAAATCATCATGAGCCCGTCGCAGGAATTTATAGGCGTGAGGACTCCCGTCATGCGGAAGCTCGCAAAGGCTCATAAAAACGATTTGGAGACGCTTTTCACCTTTCCCGATAAATATTACGAGGTGACCTTCATAAAGCTCTCAGCGGCGTCCTTACAGCCCTACGAAGGATTTGTACGCAATCTCGGCAGATGTATTTCGCTCATCGATAATTGGGCGCTGTGCGATTGCTTCAAGGCGGACTGTATCAAAAAGCACCGGGAAGAGTTTCTGCCCGTTTTGGAAGAAATATTTTCCTGCGGCGGAGAATTTTATCAAAGGTATGTCCTCGTCGTCCTGTTGGGAGACTACATAGAGGAAAAGTATTTGCCCGTAATCGAGGAATATTTGAAGCGTTCGGATACGGAGAAATACTATGTATATATGGCAGCGGCGTGGCTCGCGGCGGAAGTGCTCGTCAAAAATTACGAAGCGGGGCTGAAAATCCTCAAAAAGGGAATTTTGGACGCAAAAACGCACAACAAAGCCATTCAGAAGGCCAAGGAAAGCTACCGCATCACAAAGGAACAAAAGGGATATCTCGAATCCCTGAAAATAAAAATCTCAAAATAAGCTGTAAGGTATCACTATGGACATTTTACAAACGATCACGCAAGAATTCAATCTCACCGAAAACCACGCGAAAAATATTATTTCGCTCATCGACGAGGGGAACACGATTCCCTTTATTGCCCGCTACAGAAAGGAAATGACGGGAAGCTGCGACGATCAGGTGCTTCGGGAACTCAACGACCGCCTGACATATCTTCGTAACCTCGAAAAGCGGAAGGAGGAGGTCTCTTCCGCCATAGAGGAACAGGGAAAGATGACGGAGGAAATTCGTTCCGCACTCGAAAAGGCGGCCACGCTCACCGAGGTAGAGGACGTTTACCGCCCGTATAAACAGAAGCGCAAGACGCGGGCTTCCGTCGCCATAGCGAAGGGCTTACAGCCTCTCGCGGACGCGATTTTCGCACAGGATAAAACGCTCGATGTTAGAAAGGAAGCGGAGAAATACATAACGGAAGAAGCTCCGACCGCGGAGGAGGCGATTTCCGGCGCACAGGACATCATTGCGGAAATGATTTCCGACGACGCCGCCACCCGCAAAAAAATCCGCAATTTCTTTTTCAATCACGGGGAAATCAGCTCCTCTTACGTCAAGGGCAAAGAGGAAGAGGACGAAGCTAAAACCTATGAAATGTATAAGTCTTATTCCGAACCCGTTTCGGAAATCAAGAGCCACCGAGTCCTCGCTCTCAACCGCGGGGAAAAGGAGGGCTTTCTCAAAGTTTCCCTCGTCTGCGATACGGATTTCGCCAAGAGAATTGCGGCGGCTTCCTTTCTGAAAGACGGCGGGGAATCGACGAAAATCGTCCGCGCGGCTGCCGAGGACGGATATGAACGCCTCATCGCTCCGTCCGTGGAAAGGGAGGTGCGGGCACAGCTTTTCGACGACGCAAGCGAACAGGCGATTAAAATGTTTGAAATCAATCTCAAACCGCTTTTGATGCAGCCTCCCGTGAAAAATAAAATTACGATGGGCTGGGACCCCGCTTTCCGCACGGGCTGTAAAATCTGCGTCGTGGACGGCACGGGCAAAGTCCTCGACAAGACCGTAGTTTATCCCACTCCGCCGCAGAATAAGACGGAGGAAGCCAAAAAGACTTTGAAAGCGCTCATCGAAAAGTACGGCGTGGAAGTCATTTCCTGCGGCAACGGAACGGCGAGCAAGGAAAGTGAAATCTTCATCGCCGAGCTCATCAAGGAAATTAAGGCGGAAACGGGGCGGGAAGTGGGCTACGTCATCGTCAGCGAAGCGGGCGCCAGCGTATACTCCGCCAGCGCTTTGGGTGCGGAGGAATTTCCCGATTACGACGTCACGGCGCGCAGCGCGGTGTCCATCGCGAGAAGATTGCAGGACCCGCTCGCGGAGCTTATCAAAATCGACCCCAAATCCATCGGCGTGGGGCAATATCAGCACGACATGAACGAAAAACGGCTGGACAGCGCGCTGGGCGGAGTGCTCGAAGACTGCGTCAACAGCGTGGGCGTAGACCTCAATACGGCGAGCGTTTCCCTCCTCAGATACGTCGCGGGACTCAATTCCGCCGTGGCGAAAAATATCGTGGCTTACCGCGAAGAAAACGGAAAATTCATGTCGAGGAAACAGCTTCTCAAAGTTCCCAAGCTGGGCGAAAAGGCGTATACCCAATGCGCGGGCTTCCTCCGCATCGACTGCGGAGACAATATTCTCGACAATACCGCCGTTCATCCCGAATCTTATGAAAAGGCAGAGAAGCTGCTTTCCTTGTTTTCCTATACAAAGGAGGACGTCCGCGCCCGCAGGATTTCCGACCTTCGAGATAAGCTGAAAGCCTACGGCGTGGATAAGGCGGCAAAGGAGACGGAACTCGACAAGGCGACTCTGGCGGATATCGTCACCGAGCTCATGAAGCCGGGACGGGATATTCGCGACGCGCTTCCCGCGCCCATGCTCCGCAAGGATATCATGGGTATCGAGGACTTGAAGCCGGGCATGGAAATTACGGGTACGGTGAGAAACGTCGTCGATTTCGGGGCATTCGTGGACATCGGGGTACATCAGGACGGACTAGTACATATTTCGGAAATTACCGATAAATATATCCGTCATCCCTCGGAAGTTCTCAAAGTGGGGCAAATCGTCAAAGTCACCGTGAAGGACGTGGACATCAAGAAAAACCGCATTGCGCTGACGATGAGAAAGAAGAACAAATAAGCGGGAAAAAGCACTTGACTTTTCTTTCGTCTTGTATTACAATTATATCATAAATAAATATTACAAATCGAAATAACGGAGGAACGAAATATGTTGGAAAAGGTACAGGCAATGCTTGCGGACGCACTCAATCTCCCTTTGAGCAAGGTAACGCCCGAGGCGAAAATCGTCGAGGATTTAGGCGCGGATTCCTTGGATGTAGTGGAGCTTTTGAGCCGTCTCGAAGACGAATACGGCGTTGTTATTCCCGATGACGACGTAGAAAATCTGAAAACCGTTGCGGACGTCGCGGCGGAACTTGAAAAAATCATGAAATAAACCTGCTTTTGCGGCAGAAATCGCCCCCGAACGATATTCGGGGGCTTTTTCCGTATTTTTCGATAAAAATGCGGGGCATATTCGTTTGCCATAAACGGCGCGATATGGTATAATCTTCAAGGACTATAAATTTACAGAGGTATTCACATGTTACAGGTTTCGGGCGTAAGCCTTCAATACGGCAGCAAAAAATTGTTCGAGGACGTCAACCTCAAATTTACGAAAGGGAATTGTTATGGAATCATAGGCGCTAACGGCGCGGGAAAATCTACCTTTCTTAAAGTCCTTTCGGGCGAAATTGAACCGCAGAAGGGATATGTTTCCCTGGATAAAAACGAGCGTATGTCCGTTTTGCAGCAAAACCAAAATATGTACGATAAAGAGACGGTGCTCCGCACCGTCATGCTTGGCTATAAGCATCTCGTGGACGTCATGGACGAAAAGGACGCCCTGTACGCCAATCCCGATTTTTCGGAGGAGGACGGAATCCGCGCCGCGGAGCTCGAAAGCGAATTTGCGGAAATGAACGGCTATGACGCCGAATATCAGGCGGGACAGCTCCTCAATGCCTTGGAGATTCCGGAGGAACTTCATTATTCCTCCATGAACGAGCTCGACGCGAAACAGAAGGTCCGCGTACTGTTGGCGCAGGCGCTTTTCGGAAACCCCGACGTCCTTCTTCTCGACGAGCCGACCAATAACCTCGACATCAAAACCGTGCGCTGGCTTGAAAATTATTTAATGGATTTTGAAAATACCATTATCATCGTTTCCCATAACCGCCATTTCCTCAATAAGGTTTGTACGAACATTTGCGACGTCGATTTCGGCAAAATCAATATGTACGTGGGAAACTACGATTTCTGGTATCAGACCAGTCAACTCCTTGCCCGCCAGCAAAAGGAGCAGAATAAGAAAGCCGAACAGCGCGCGAAGGAATTGCAGGAATTTATTGCCCGTTTCGCGGCGAACGCTTCTAAATCTCGTCAGGCTACTTCTCGGAAGAAGGAGCTCGAAAAGCTTACAATCAACGATTTTAAGCCTTCCCTTAGAAAATATCCCTATATCGATTTCAAATTTGAAAGAGAAATCGGCAACGATATTCTCATCGTGGAGGGTCTGACAAAGCAGGGATATTTCAAAGACGTTTCCTTTACTGTACAAAAAGGCGAAAAAATCGGTATCGTTTCGGATAAAAGTACCACGCTCACTATGCTCTACGATATTCTCATGGGAAAGGAACAGCCCGATTCAGGTACCGTTATGTGGGGAAAAACTATTTCTGTTTCTTACTTCCCGCAAAATAATAGCGAATTTTTTGAAAATTGTGATTTGACATTGGTCGAATGGCTCTCTCAATTCTCTCAGGATCACTATGAAGAATATCTCCGCGGTTGGTTGGGTAGAATGTTATTTTCGGGAGAAGAGGCTCTTAAAAAGGCCAAGGTGCTTTCAGGCGGCGAGAAAGTCCGTTGTATGCTGGCGAAAATGATGCTCGAAGGCAGTAATTTCCTCATTTTCGACGAACCGACCAACCACCTCGATCTCGAATCCATTACGGCGCTCAATAACGGACTCAGTAATTATCGCGGTTGTATGCTGCTCACCTCTCACGATCAAGAGCTCATGAATACCGTAGCAAACCGTATTATCGAAATCGAAGCCACAAAAGTCTATGACAGACAAGTGACCTATGACGAATATATAGACGAAATCGGATAAGAAAAAAGACTTTTTTATGCAAATAGACAAATTTCGACATGCTTCAACAGAATAATGTAAAATAAATCAAAACTTTCGATAATTAATTTTGGTATTATGTAAAATATTGCTTTACGAAGTCTGTTTTTTGTAGTATAATATCCTTGTTAAATATGAAGGTCGACAAGGCCTGCAAATTTTTTCAAGGAGGAACGATATAATGCGTTCAAAAACAGTAGTACTGCTGGAATCCAACGGCGCGCTGCTCTGCGAGTTGAAGGAAGCTCTGGCGAAGAATGAGAACCTGAATGTTGCGTATGCGGGAGACGATGGGGAAGCGGGAATTCGGGAATTGCACCGATTGAAGCCCGATTTGGCCATCGTCGGAATGTTTCTGAAAGGAACAGACGGCTGCGGTGTCATTCAGGCGATACGAAAGGAGGAGACAGGAACAAAAATTATCGCGACGGGGGTACCGAGCGATACCCTTATGGAAAAGGCGATGAGCGAGGGGGCCGACTATTATCTCGTAAAGCCTTTTTCCATGCAAGGAGCTTTGGAACGGGTAGAAGAACTATTAAAAGACGCGCCTGTCTCCGGAGAAGGAAAGGAATACGCGAGCGCTAAACGTCGCCCTGTAACCTTAGAAGAAAAAATCAGCGATATCTTCATTTCCATCGGAATTCCGCCTCATATCAAGGGCTACGGATACTTGCGTGCAGGAATTAAAATGACGGTCGAACAACCTTACATTATCAACAATATCACGAAGGGGCTGTATCCCAGCATCGCTGAAAAGTTCGGTACGACGCCGAGTAAAGTTGAACGAGCCATTCGCCATGCAATAGAAGTTGCTTGGAATCGAGGCAGAATAGACGCCATTAATGCAGTTTTCGGAACTAGAGTTTATTTAGGCACGGAAAAGCCTACAAACAGCGAATTCATCGCTTTGGTTGCGGATAAATTAATCCTTGAAAATATGATATAAAAAATATAAAGACATCACGAAAAGGACTTGCGGTTTTGCCCGGGTTCTTTTTTCTTTGTTTTTACTTGACAAACTTCCTCAGAAAAAGTATAATATAAGTATGAAAAGTATAACTTTTCTTACTTTATATACCGGGGAGGTATCAAATGGAAAAGAAATTTCCGGAAGGGAAATTTATGTCGACCGTAAAAATCGGACCAAAAGGGCAAATCGTCATACCGAAGGAAGTTCGGGAGATGTTTGGGTTTCAGCCCGGGGATTCAGTATTACTTCTTGCAGATAAAGGGCAGGGAATAGCCATACAGCCGTTTGAGTTTGCGGAAGAATTTTGGAATCAAGTACAGATGCAAAGGGGAAAGAAAAGATGAACGCTTTAACCGTTTCAAATCTTAAAAAAGAGTATCCTTGTTTTCATTTGAAGGAGGTTTCATTTTCAGTCGGAAAGGGGCGAATCGTGGGGCTTATCGGCCGAAACGGAGCCGGAAAAACGACGATTTTGAAAAGTATTATGAACCTGATTTCCAGTGAAGGAAAAATCGAATATTTCGGACGTCCTCTTCGGGATAGCGAACAATATATAAAACAAAAAGTTGGTTATGTGAGTGGCGGCTTTGATTTTTACCCGTTAAAGACGTTACGTCTGATCGGCAAAACCGTAGCTGCATTTTATAACAATTGGGACGAACGGATTTATCGGGAATATCTTGAACGCTTTTCTCTCGATGGGAATAAAAAGGTTCATGATTTGTCGGAAGGCATGAAAGTCAAATTTTCCATTACTTTGGCTCTGTCGCACGGTGCAGAATTTCTTATCATGGACGAACCGACGAGCGGTTTAGATCCGCTTTCGAGGGAAGAGTTTTGCGACATTATTTTGACTCTTGCGCGAGAAAAGAATATCTCCGTATTATTTTCCACTCATATTACATCGGATCTCATGCGTATAGCGGACGATATTATATATATTTCAGACGGGGAAATCCT
>ERZ1673702.2223-NODE-2223-length-17726-cov-5.120763_pt1 | contig 17726 bp, 9 predicted proteins | sample MGYA00580232_ERZ1673702 | MGnify/ENA primary metagenome ERZ1673702 (study PRJEB41218, sample SAMN15661792) | gut metagenome | host: Homo sapiens | place: Canada: London | collected 2015-08-20/2019-03-30 | study: EMG produced TPA metagenomics assembly of... | reverse complement strand
TAGAAATGATAGAAGAAACCCAACATCCTGATATAGCCGACCAATACGACTATTACTATGTCCCGACTTTCTATGTGGATGGTGTGAAAGTACACGAAGCCGGAATTTTTAAAAATGAAATGGAAGCATTACTCCGTAAAGTAATCGAATAAACAAAGACATATGAAATATTTAGAAGTAACCTTTACCACTCACCCCTGCAATGAAACAGTAAATGATGTAGTATCTGCACTGGCAGGAGATATCGGATTTGAGAGTTTTGTGGAATGTGAAGGCGGTATACAAGCCTACATCCAACAAGCCTTGTTCAATAAAGAAGTACTGGATGAAATGATTTCGGAATTTCCCATCCCTAACGCAAAAGTAGAATATACCGTAAAAGAGGCCGAAGATAAAAACTGGAATGAAGAATGGGAAAAGAATTTCTTCCAACCTATCGTTATCGGTGACCGTTGTTGCATTCACAGTACTTTTCACAAGGATACTCCGAAAACAGAGTACGAAATATTGATTAACCCTCAAATGGCTTTCGGAACAGGACATCACGAAACGACAAGTTCCATCATCAGCGAACTGCTGGACGCCGATTTAAAAGACAAATCTGTACTGGATATGGGATGCGGTACCTCTATCCTCGCTATCCTGGCATCCATGCGCGGAGCCAATCCCGTTACCGCCATCGACATTGACGACTGGTGTGTAAACAATTCCAAAGACAATATTATTCTGAATCAGATTAATAATATTACGGTAGAATTGGGAGATGCCTCCTTATTAAAAGGACGCAAGCCCTTTGATGTCATTATCGCCAATATCAACCGCAATATATTATTGGCGGATATGCCTCAATATGCAGCTTGTATGCATGCCGGTTCCGAGCTTTACATGAGCGGATTCTATGTACAGGATATTCCTGTCATCCGGGAGAAAGCGGAAAACCTGGGAATGAAATTTATTCATTACCGGGAAAAGAATAATTGGGCGGCTGTGAAATTCATCATGCTATAAAAGTCAGCACATACCGATAAAATTAAAAAGCCGACTGAATTTCTCATCATTCAGCCGGCTTTCTTATTTATATAATTAACCCTATTATATAAAACGTTTATAGGATTTTAATAACCGGGATTTTGGTCATCAGCCAAAAGCGGATTCAAGTCGATTGCAGTTTGAGGAATAGGTCTCAAGTGCATACGCGGATTCCAACTCATAGTGATAATATTATCACCATCAGGAGCTGCAATTTCTACATTGTTGATATGTTTATTCCAATATTCATCACTGTAACGATACATATCGTCACTGCGGAACCCTTCTGCCGCCAACTCAATACGACGTTCGTTTGCAATCAGCTCCAACCCTTCTTCCTTGCTTAAGCTGGTCGGAACATCAGGCATACCACAACGATCACGCAATTCATTAAGAGCTGCCTGTGTCTGAGAATCAAATCCGGCAGTATGCGTATGCGCTTCGGCATATATCAACAATATTTCTGCATACCGAATGCAGGGATAGTCTCCTGTTGCTTGTCCCGACTGCTTTTTTTTATTTGTTTTTCATGCTCTGTACTTTATGTACATTACTCGTTCGGACGCTCTAAATCAACAGTAATGGGTTGATTATTAGCTATTTGTTTTCATTAGCGCAATATTAACCAACCCATACTCTTATTAAGATAATATTTTATATGCTTTCTTCAAATAGAACTGTTAATTTTTGACTTTAGCCCGATGTATAGGTTCTTCTATTGTTTCCAACAATTTTTTGCCAGTCTTTACAGGCGCCTTGATTAATTCTGGCAAGTTATAGGTATATGTAAAGGTATCATAAAAATCGGGCTCCTTCTGAGGTAATAGGAAAGGCTTACTAAAATGTCCTGTCTCGGGATCAAAATGCGCAAAAAACGGACGAGCCCACAACCCATCCAGACGTTTGCTGCTGAAGACCAGCCATCTTCCTGTTGAAGACCAGGTATGAAAACTGTCCACATTGTCACTGTTTATTTCCGCGATATTTCGTATATTACCTGTAGCCAAATTAAGCAGATATAAATCACTTTCAGGATGCCAGATGGAGAAATTGCCGTAATCAGACTGAGTAAATAAAAGGAACCTGCCATCCGGTGAAATTCTCGGAAAAGAGACAGTCTTACGAAGGGCTGATGCTTTATAGACACATTCCAATGTATGCAGTTTGGAATGTTCTGCGTCAAAATGTATACGATATAAATCATACCGGATACTGTCCAAAGACATTCCTTGACGATATCCTTCAGCACGACAGAAATAAATCTGTTTTCCATCAGGACTCCATGTTGGAAAAGTTTCCATATATTGTTCACCATAAACTAACGAATCAGTAAATGTTTCGTGAGTCTGTACATCATAAATCATTAAATCGGCAGCCAAATCAGATACTTCTATAGGCTTTTGTCCTGAGGAATGGAAGAACTGCTGTATCTCATTGGCAGAAAATGCAATATATCTGCCGGAAGGATGCCAGGCAGGATAAGTGGCTCCATGCCTGTATTCTTCAGGCTTAGGGTCGACTTTTTCCATCTCACCATTAAGGGAAATTAAAGTGCCCCCCTGTTTACCACGCACATGAACCATCATCGTATCGGGTGAATTTCGGTTAAACGTATGACAGTTAATGCATTGCTTCCCAAAATTTCTATTTTCAGCGATAGGAGTCTGCTCATACGTTGTCAGGTCACGTTGATAAATTCCCATTTCATTCCAAAGTTCATATCCGGGATAAAGCAGACGGTACGCTAAAAAAGGATCTATCGCATGAACGGATATACTATCCTGAATATCAGAATAACGTATCCATTTGCCATGCTGCTTAATAGTAATTCTGACATATATTTTTTTGCCGGCAGCTTTCTCCAACAGTACCTTCCACTCGCTTTCCGGTATACGGACTATTGGTTCGTCATCCTGAATAAGAATGTCATAATTTTCCTCTCCGCATCCTAATTCTGTCTGGAAAGCCTCTCCTTCCTCCTGAATTCTAAAATTAGGAGGTGCAATATTGATAGGGAAAGTCACATCCGTATAATCCGGATAAATTAACGGTAATCGGTCACTCATACTTTCTGCCTGATGATATTGCGTACATCCTGACAAAAAAATAATTAATGTATAGTAAAGCAGATTTTGTATTTTCATATAATTTCCCATTAATTAGCTATCACCTTATTACCATAAGGACTGATATAATTCAAATAAAACCAATACGTATTTCCGAACTCCTTTTGCAAAGTGCCTAACTGTTTGCTCTGTACAAGACTATAATATCGTTTAAACCGTTCTTCCGTTGCCGGACTTATTTTTATTCCTACCTTTGAAAACTCTTCTTCGCCAACACCTAATTTATAAATATAAAGAGCTTCTTCATAAATACGAGGAAGTTTTGTATAAGAAAAAGATGACATGAATTTCAAGTTATTCACAAAACGAACCACATGGTTACTCAGTAATAAGTTACTCATTAAATACTCAAAAGCCATTTTGTTGGTGCTGTCATTCTCACATAAATATTGCAATTCCGGCCCTATATTCAAGACATTGGCAAACCGTGCCGGAGTATCCACCTTTCCATCCAATGCATTTCTTAGTCCGGGAACTTTGCCTTCATTTACAATTTTTTCAAGTAGCAAAGCTTTCTCTCGATAGAAAAGAGACTGTTTTAGCTTATTAATAAAGCGTTGTGCCACTAACGGGCGGTGGTTTACAATGTTATATTGTGCCAAATTTATAAGGTGAGGTGCTGTTTCTCCCCATACTACCATTGACTCAAACTCCCAGCGTTGTGCCTCATTGATATACCCAAGTTCTTCATAAAGAATATGTCCGTATTCACTCTCACGACTGTCACTGTTCCACGGGAAGTAAAGTCCCTTGACTCCCTGTTTTTGTGGATAATCCAATAAATGATAAGGAAGCTGTCCTGTATGATAAAGTGCTAAATGATGAAAATAAGAAATGAGCTGATTATAACGTCCGGTATCTAAATATTTTTTTGTATACTCCAGCACACTTCTCCAGTCTTTGCTTTTTACAAACTGTTCGGCTTTTAACATTATACGCTCATTCCTATTGTAGTTATTAAAAAAATAGTGAAAACCATATCCTGTATATCCTAGTAAAAAAAGAGAAGTTAATAAAATACGTATTTTTTTATTTGATATGCCAGGCAGACGAAAGAGGGGAAATACGTTTCGGTAACGTTGAATAAACAAAAGAAGCAAATAGAGCATCAACAGGCATAGCAGACTTCCTGGTAATATAGAAAGAGAATGATTCGCTTCCATTGTATAGAAAAAAAGAATAAGGGAAGGAATAATGGACAATTGCAACAGATCATTCTTTCCGGTTATTATTTTTATAATGCTATTTGTCAACCAATAGACTGATGCCAACAAGAATGCCAAAATAGTACTTCCTAAAATAGGATAATAGAAAAATTGAATAATAAAGTTAGTAATATAGTTTAGCCAACCCTCAGATTGAACACATTGCAGAAAATAAGATTTAGAAAAAAGGAAAAGATGATGTTGTTCGTGATAGTAAAGCACATGCGACAACACTCCTTGGTAACATATATAATAAAGGATAAACAAAGCTCCAAATAGGGTATAGACCAATCGTTTCATCTTATATATTTATTTAATAAAGTAAGTGAGGACACTTACTATAAGACAATGCCCTCACTTAAATTATTGCTTGTAGATATTATAATGTTATTAATATCCCGGGTTCTGAGTCAGTTTAGGATTCAAATCGATTTCTTTCTGAGGAACAGGGAGTAAGTAGTTATGATCTTCATAATGACTACCCGCCAATTTTATATTTTCACCTTCATAAAGAATATAATCCACAATTGCCGGTTTGCCATCTACTACTCCTTCTACAGGTTTCATCTTCAATCCCAAGAACGGTGCATTCAAAACTTCTTTGGCAATGCCCCAACGACGAATATCCCACATACGTTTACCGCCTTCGAGTGCAAACTCTACACGCCATTCGTTTTGAATACGTTTACGAAGCTCATCTTGAGTAGCACAATATGTCGGTTTGCTTGGGTCTGTATTTTGTAAATCAGGCATACCTACACGTCTACGAACTTGATTGACAGCATCAAATGATTCTGCGCTCAACGGATGAAGCTCATTCATCGCTTCTGCATAAGTCAGCAGAACTTCGGCATAACGAATAACCACCCAGTCTTTGCCCATATTCCAACCTTCGCTTTGAGGATCAATACTTGGGTCTAACCATTTTTGCTGATAATATCCGGTTGCTGTAGCATCACCATGCTGTTCAATACCGGTTTTTCCACTTGATTTCAGCGGTTTGACTTTAATTGTAACACCATACATTTCTTCTCCGTCATGAAGTACATTGACTTCCAAACGAGGGTCGCGATTTTTAAACGGCTCCTTTTCATTATAAATTGTAGATTTACTGATAGGAGCACCGTCTTTATCTTCGAATGCGTCAACCAAGCTCTGAGTAGGATTCATACCTCCCCAACCTAAAGTAGGGAAACATTCCCAACCAATCAAGTAGTGAGTTTTATCAGGGTAGTTGAATTGTACATACAAGATATTTTCATCACATCCATCTGATTTTTCCCAAAACAACTCCTGATATTTACCGGTATTTCCGACATCATAAAGTTCATATTTACCTAAATCAATTACAGCCTTAGAAGCATCTGCTGCAACTTGCCAGTTACTATAGTACAAAGCAGCTCTAGCTTTCATAGCCAAGGCAGCTCCTTTGGTAACACGAGGAGTATTTGCGGCATCCCATTCTTCAGGCAAATATTCAATTGCCTTGTCAAAGTCCGCCATAACCTTTGCATACACTTCTTCGCGTGGAGTACGAGTGATATCTTCTACATCCGTTAAGTTCAATGGTTTATCAATATAAGGAACATCACCAAAAGAACGGATTAAATTGAAATATACAAATGCACGGAAGAAATAAGCCTGTCCTTCAATTTTTTTACGTGATTCGTCACTCATTTCGATATCTTTTACTTTTTCCAATACCAAGTTACATTGACGAATCGGAGTATAACTACCCGCCCAGCTTTGGTCCATCGGATCGTAAATACCTTTTGATATGTTACCGGCAGCCCATTTAATGCCATGAACTGCATTATCTGAATTGATATCTTCGTCTTGATCCCATGTAGGCAGGCAGCCATAAATATCAGTTACGGCCATCATCGCATCATTCTCTGTTTTCCAGAAACTGCTATCAGATAGCTCATCCAATGGATAACGGTCTAAGAAATCACTACATGAAGAAGTGAATCCTGCAAATAATAAGGCCGTTGCTATATGTAAAAATTTTGTTTTCATGTTATTTATACTGTTTTATTTGAAATATTAGAATGAAAGTTTTACTCCGACAGACAGTTTTTTAACGTTACTGTAAGACCATCCTCGTTCATTGCTTTCTTCCGGGTCGATACCACCGTCCAAACCTGTAAAAGTAAATAAGTTTTCACCGGTTAAGAATACCTTTGCATTAGCGATACCGGCTTTAGTTAACCATGCTTGAGGTAATGTATAGCCTAAAGTAAGGTTTTTCAAACGAACGTATGATGCATCTTGAAGCCAGAAAGAAGATGTTACAAAGTTTGTTTGACTAGAACGTGTAACACGGGGGTAAGAAGCATTGTGATTATCCGGAGTCCAACGATCCAAATGTCTTTTCAAAGCAGTTGCACCATTATAAAATGCATAAGCAGCTTCAGCGGTGTAGTATCCGTCTACATCAAATGCTCCTTGGAATAAAGCAGAAAGATCAAAATTCTTATAACCTACACTCAGATTCAAACCTCCGGTCCAACTTGGGAAATTCTTACCTATAACAGTACGGTCTTTTTCTGTAATTTTCTTATCACCATCCAAATCTTTGTACTTGATATCACCTAATTTTTCCTGACCGTCAGCCAAACGTTTCGGACAGTTAAGAAGATCTTCTTCTGTATTAAAGAAGCCATCGGCTACATAACCGTAGTAAGAACCGATAGGATATCCTTCCAGATTCCAAATCTTGTCGTTACTTGTCGGACCTTCTGTACCTGCCATATCCGTAATCTCATTCTTTACATAAGATACATTCAATGATACAGAATAGTTCCAGTCCTTATTAATTTGCTTGTTATGGTTAATCAAGAAATCAAAACCGGTATTCTGCACACTACCAATATTCTGTGCCGGAGCATTCATACCGATAACTCCCTGAATAGGAAGATACAGCAACATATCATTGGTTTTCTTCTTATAAACAGATAATTCAAAATTAATCATGTTGTTTAAGAAACCGGCTTCCAAACCTAATTCATAGTTAGTAACCGTTGCCCATTTCAAATTATTGTTTACATAACGAGCTTCATATATAGCTGAGTACAAAGTATTGTTGAATAAATATTTAGTAGCATTGTCAGCTATATTATATGTATATGTTGGTACTGCCGGATAAATATCATCGGATTTCAATTCCTCATTACCGGTTTTACCCCAACCAAGACGTAACTTCAAATTGCTCAGCCAGTCTACATTGTCTTTAATAAATGCTTCTTCAGAAATTCTCCATCCTGCAGAGAATGCGGGGAATACTCCCCAACGATTATCTTTCGGGAAACGTGAAGAGGCATCACTACGTAAATTAGCTTCAAACAGATACTTACCTGCATAATCATATTGGATACGTCCGAAATAAGACAAACGAGCCATTTCATAACCTCCGTCTTTATTTTTTTGTGAAGACTGGTCTAATGTATTCAGAGATTCAGGCAACTCATCACTACCGCCACCTTGACGAGTAGCTTCTGTATACTTATAAATATGTTCATAAGATTCAAAACCCGCTAATGCACTGATATTATGTTTGCCAAAACTCTTGTTGAAGTTAATCAAGACTTGTCCGGTGTAATAGTTGTGGTTATAATATTTATCATACCCTTCACGCAAACCGGAATCATACGCATTGCTTCCGCTACCATAAGTGAAATGCTTTTTAAAACCATCTTGGTTACTGGTATAATTACGTACTGAATATACACCTTTAATACTCAATTCAGGTAAAATCTGTATAGTAGCATGACCTGTAAGATTTATTTCCTGTTGTGTATTACGTTTGAAACCAGACTTGTCTCCTTGTATAGCAACCGGGTTATCTACACCGGAATAAGTATAAGAACCATCTTCGTTATAAACTTTATTAGTAGGCTTTTCGCGAGTTACACCTTGATAAACAGATACAAAGCCATTCCATGCATCATTAGAAACACCTCTATAACCGGATGCATTGATACCTACCTTTATATATTTATTGATTTCCGAATTCAAATTCATACGGGCATTGAATCGAGAATAATCATTATCAGCAGTCAAACCATCCTGATAAATATAACCTAATGAAGCATTGTACGTTGTTTTTTCAGTACCACCGCTGATAGAAACATTATGCATTGTTTCTATAGCACTCTTTTTAATAGCTGCTTCATACCAGTCTGTGCTGGGTAATGCTCCGGTACGATAGTCTTCTATTTCTTCCGGAGAGAACATCAATGTAGCATTAGGATTCTCATTTAAAGTTGCTTCATTATATAAAACAGCATATTCATAAGCATTCACTAATTCACGTTTTGCTACCGGAGAAGACCAAGATACATTACCGGAATAAGTTACGCGTGCCTTTTCTCCTTTTTTACCCTGTTTAGTAGTAATCAAGATTACACCGTTCGCAGCCTGTACACCATAGATAGCAGCAGAAGCAGCATCTTTCAAAACTGTAAATGTTTCAATATCATTTGGGTCAATTGTATTCATACTACCCGGTACTCCATCTACAATAACCAATGGACTGGCTGCATTGATAGAGTTCTTACCACGAATAGTAATATCAGCAGCTTGACCACCCGGAGCACCTGAACTCTGAATAGCTGTTACACCAGGCATTTGTCCTGCTATAGCTGCAGAAACACTTGACACGGGACGGCTTTCCAATGCTTTTGCATTTACAGTTGCAACTGCTCCTGTTAAATTAGCTTTCTTTTGTACACCATAACCTACTACGACAACTTCTTCCAATGTTTGACTGTCCTCTTTCAGGATTACATTAAGTGGTTGACCATTGAATTTTACTTCCTGGGTAACATAACCTACATAGGAAATAACAAGAATACTTCCTTCGGAAACTCCACTCAAGGTAAAATCACCATCGATACCGGTAATAGTACCATTGGTTGTACCTTTTACTACTACGGACGCACCGATGACTGTTTCACCCATAGCATCCTTTACAACTCCTTTACAGGTTTCGGTCTGTTGCTCAATAGCATTTGAGCTTGCTATTGCAGGAGCTGAAACAGCATTCATGCTTCCTGTAGATGCAGCCATAAGAAATAGCAGCATACTGACCGACTTGACTCTCTTTAACATAAAGTATTAATTTAAAGATAATAAATAAGTTACTATCAACGTAGTTCTTCTAGAACTATGTTTTTTCAATATGATTTAGATTAATGGCGCAAATATATAATATTTTTAAAAAAGACCAATCATTTTTGAAAACTATCTTTGTTTTTCTCTGTAATTTAACAATTAAACTATAAAAATATCTAATTAAAGGGGTACCCTAAAAAGACTTAACTATTTAGTTGGTAGAATTTTAGTAATATAATGATAATACATAAAACTTTTTTTTACTCATAATTTATATATGAGTTTCCATGTAAAGCCGTTATAAACAATAGTATAATGAAAAGGGGATTAATAAAAACGAATAGAATATCGGTAGAAATATTATCTTTTTTCCTCATTTATTGTGATTTACAGTATAAATAATCCAAGGATCTATTTAATACAAGCATTGATTATCAGCAGATTATAAAAAGGAATAGTTCTAGAAGAACTTATCCTTTTAGAACTTTGAATTTCAATCAAACACTTTAAAATTCAATATTATGTTAAAACGACTGAAATCAGTTAGCATGTTATTGTTCTTGGGAACATTCTCTACAGGAACCATTTCTGCTGTTACAGCTTCCGAAGTTAACTCTTCTGCTATCGTACAACAAAATGAAACATGTAAAGGTATTGTGAAAGACGCCACGGGAGAATCCATTATTGGTGCTTCTGTAATAGTGAAAGGAACCACCAACGGAGCAATTACCGACTTTGAAGGTAATTTCGCCTTAACTAACGTGAAGAAAGGAGATATCATCGTAATCTCCTATGTAGGGTATCAAAAACAAGAAGTCAAATGGAATGGTGGGACTCTCAATGTAGTGTTGAAAGATGACACAGAAGTCCTGAGTGAAGTTGTTGTTGTAGGTTACGGTATACAGAAAAAGGCTAACCTCTCCGGTGCCGTTGCACAAGTAAACAGCGATGAGTTAACCAATCGCCCTATTTCGAATGTATCAAGCGGTTTGCAAGGCTTGATGCCGGGTGTAACAATTACTGCAGGTCAGGGACGTCCCGGTGAAGACGGAAGTAATATCAGAATCCGCGGTGTAGGAACGTTGAATAATGCATCTCCCTATATCTTGATTGACGGTGTAGAAAGTGGTTCCATGAATGACCTTGACCCGAATGATATTGAAAGTATCTCCGTATTGAAAGACGCTTCTTCTGCAGCTATCTATGGTTCTAAAGCATCTAACGGTGTAATTTTGATTACCACCAAACGCGGAAAAACCGGTGCTCCCCGTATCTCGTACAATGGATATGTCGGTATTCAAAATGCAACGGCAACCATTGACCGTGTAAGCTCTGCCGATTATGCCAGACTGTACAATCGCATTGACGATGATAATAATAACCCACATCGTTATTCGGACGAAGACATCCGTTTATTCGAGAATGGTTCCGACCCATACGGACATCCTAATACCGATTGGAATGATGCTGCCTATAAAACAGGTGTTCTGCATAAGCACAATGTAAGCATCAATGGTGGTACAGAGAATGCAAGATATATGGCCTCTGTCGGTTATTTGGGACAGACCGGTATCCTTCCGAATTCAGAGCGAAGCCAATTCAACGGACGTATGAATTTAGACGTAGATATAACCAAGAAATGGCATGTGCGTATGAATTTGTCCTATATCAAGAATGATTATAAAGACCCTAACTCAAACTATGGTGGTGGTTCTTCAGACCAAATTATCCGTCAGCTCAACATCCTAAGCCCGATGATTCCTATCAAGAATGAAGATGGAACTTACGGTTCAACAAATGACGGTAACCCGATTGCATGGTTGGATTCAAAATCTACAGTAGATAAATATAACCAGAACTTTACCGGTATGTTGTCTGTTGATTACAAAATTTTGGATTGCCTTACAGCAACCGTATCGGGAGCTTATGTTAATGATGACCAACACTACAAGGCTTTCGTAAAGAAAATCAATAATGACCCGGCACAGGCCGCACGTCCTAACAGCTTAACTGAGTCATTTACAAACTGGACCCGGTATAACTTTGATGCTTTGTTGAATTTCGACAAGCAATTTGGTGATCACAACTTAAAAGCAATGTTAGGTTATCATGCAGAAGCATACGATGTACGCTACAATGATATGTACCGTGAAAATTTCCCAAATAATGAATTGGACGATATGAATGCAGGTGCAACTGCTACTCAAACCAATAGTGGTTTTACACGAGAATTGAATATGTTGTCATACTTTGGTCGTATCAACTACGATTATAAAGAAAAATATTTATTCGAAGCTAACTTCCGTGCCGATGCATCTTCTCGTTTTGCTCCGGGCAACCGTTGGGGATACTTCCCTTCATTCTCCGGTGCATGGCGCATCAGTGAAGAATCATTTATGGAAACCTTAAGAGACAGTTGGTTGTCAAGCCTTAAGATTCGCGGTTCTTGGGGTCAGCTGGGAAACCAGGATGCTTTGGGAGACGGTACTCCGACCGGAGGAGACTACTATCCATGGATGAATACATACAACCTCGGCGCCAACTATCCGTTCGGAGGTTCGTTAGTGACAGGATACTATCAAGGTTCATACAAAATGGCTTCTCTTTCTTGGGAAAAAGCTACCACTTGGGGTATCGGTATAGACTTCACTTTATTCAATAAGCTGACCGGTTCTATTGACTACTACAACAGAAAGACCACAGATATCATCATGAATGTCTCCGTTCCTAAAGAGTTTGCCTTGGGTGCATACAAAGATAATGTAGGTGCAATGAAGAATAGTGGTATTGAAGTTCAACTGGCCTACAACGATACATGGAACGATTGGACCTTCGGTGTTTCAGGAAACTTTGCCTACAACAAGAATACCATTGAAAATTTAGGTGGAGTAGACCGTATGGCTGACGGCAGTTTTATGCGCGAAGTAGGTTCTCCCATTAATTCATGGTTCGTATATCGCACAGACGGATTTTTTCAGTCTGATGAAGAAGCTGCTGCATGGCAAGCCAAATACTCTGCAATGGACGGATATCCTTTCGGACAAGATTTCAAGGCAGGTGACTTACGCTATGTAGATGCAAACGGTGACGGTAAAATCTCGGCTGATGACCGCGAGCTTTATAGAACCAAAGATCCGAAATTCACATTTGGCTTCAATATCAATGTTGGTTATAAGAACATAGACTTGTCAATGAACTTCAATGGTGCTGCCGGTGTAGGATATGCATTTACCAAGGAAGCATTCGGTGAATTCTCCGGTAGCGCAGGACATCCGTCAACTGCCTGGTTGGATAGCTGGACACCCGAAAACAAAAATGCAAGCATGCCACGCATAGCAGAAGCACGTGTATCTCCAAGTGAAGCTTCGAATGTACTTTCCGATTTCTGGATTATGGACACAAGCTATCTCCGTATGAAAACCATACAATTAGGCTATACTCTTCCTAAAAATTGGATAGAGAAATGGGGAATTCAGAATCTGCGTGTATACTATTCAGCAGAAAACCTACTGACATTTGACGATATGCCAATCAATGTAGACCCTGAAACTGTCAGTGAACGTCTGTCTAGTTATCCTTTGAATAAAACACATTCATTCGGAGTCAACATTACATTCTAAACTTTTTATAATCACTTAATTAATACAGAATAATATGAAACGTTTATCAACATATTTATTAGCAGGTATCGCATTGCTGTCTGCTTCATGTTCAGATTTTCTGGATACAGCTCCGAAAGATGCCCTTTCTCCTGCAACAACCTGGAAAACAGAAACTGATGCCGAGAGTTTTGTAGTAGGTTGCTACAATGGATTATTAGATCCATCGTCCATTCTTTATTTAGATTGCGGTTCCGACATAGGTTACAATAATTTTTCATGGGAAGGATGGCGTCCTTGGGGAGACGGTTCCTTATCCAGCGGTAACACAGGTGCTTCATTCTATGATTTTGCCATTATCCGCCGTTGTAATACAGTGTTAGAAAACATCGACAATGTAGAATTCACTACTGCAGGTAAGAAAGAAGAACTGATAGCAGAAGCCAAAGCCATCCGTGCCTATAGATATTTCATTATGAACTGGTGGTATGGCGGTGTACCTATCATCGGTTCTTATACTACGGCCGAAGAAGCACAGGTACCGCGTAATACGGAAGCAGAAGTACGCGAACAGATAGCACAGGACTTGGACGATGCACTTACAGCCATCAACACCACTCCGGCAGCACGCGGACGTATTGCCAAAGGAGCAGTTTTGGCAACCAAAATGCGCGAAGCATTGTATTACGGTGACTGGCAGAAAGCAAAAGATGCAGCTCAGGCTATCATCGATTTAAAACAATACGAACTGGATTCTGATTATGAAAACTTATTCAAACTGACAGGTGTAGATTCTAAAGAAATCATATTGTCAGATCAACGCCTCGAAAGTGTCTTCGGACTGGGCGTTATCGGTCAAATGTATAATAATGATGATGCAGGATGGTCTTCAATTGTTCCTACTCAAAATTTGGTAGACATGTATGAAATGGACAATGGTTTGACTAAAGAGGAAGCTACAGGCTATTATGATGCCAAACATCCTTTTGCCAATCGTGACCCGCGCATGGATATGACTATTCTTTATCCCGGACAAGAATGGAGAGGAAAGATATTAAATACACTGGATGAGAAGCTGGCAGACGGTTCAAAAAACAAGAACTTTCCTACTTATACAGACAATGCCTCAAAAACAGCTTTAACATGGGCCAAATATCTAGATCCATACGAACAGTATTCTAATATTTGGAATACAGCTGCCTGTGTTATCATATTCCGTTATGCAGAAGTACTGTTAAGTTGGGCAGAAGCCGAAAACGAATTAAACGGTCCATCAGATCAAGTGTACAACTATATCGACCAGATTCGTGAACGCGTAGGTATGCCTAAAGTAGTCAGAACTAAATATGATACTCAGGATAAATTACGTGAATTGATTCGTCGTGAACGTTGCGTAGAATTTGCAGGTGAAGGTTTACGCCGTGCAGATATCCTGCGTTGGAAAGACGCCGGTGGCAAGATGTTGGCAGAAACTTTAATGAACGGTGATTTAAAACGTATTACCGGTGCTATCAATTACAGTGAAAACGATCCGTACAAACGTGCAGAAGTTACAGGCACAGCAACAATTGAAACACGTAAGTTTGCTCCGAAGAACCGTTATTTGCCATTCTCTCAAACAGATGTACTCGACAAGAATCCGAACATCAAACAGAATCCCGGATATTAGCATTTATCATAAAAGAGTAGAATAGCATTCATAGAAAAAGGGAGTGTGCCAAAACTAAACCGGCCTATCCCATCGTCAGCTGTAGGGGCAGGGTTTGCCTGCCCGAAGACACAAAGTAAACTGTTTTCGGGCGAGCGAACCTCGCCCCTACGAACTAAACGACAGTATTATTCACGTTTTGACACACTCTTTTTCTATGACAGCACGACTTAAACTATCTCTTTCCCGAAAGGAGTAAGTGCCAGTCCAGCCAACTTGAAATGTTGCAAACCAAATGGAATACCGATAATAGTGATGCATAATAACAAACCAAAAGCTAAATGAGACAAACTTATCCAAATACCTCCTACCAATATCCAAAGTATATTCATCAAAACACTCAAGCAACCCTCACCGCCGGGGCAACTGCGCACCTGCATACCAAACGGACAAAGTGCCAAAACTGACAGCTTCAATGTCTGCAGACCAAAAGGAATTCCAATGATGGTGACCATCAACAACAGGCTCGCTATAATGTATTCTATACAAATAAGCAGTCCGCCCAAAACAATCCACAATATGTTCATTACTATATTCATACGGCAAATATAAAAACATTATTCGTCTTTCAGTGCTTCTACAGGAGATATTTTACTGATATTATAAGCCGGTATCCATACTCCAATCCATGTTACTATCATCATGATAAGATATACAATCAACGACACTATCAAAAAATGAACTGTAAAATGATTAGTAATATAACGCATATTATCACCGGGCGTCATACTCGACAACACATAAAATCCATCTTTCAGCACCCATTGAAAATAAACAAGACAACCTATCAATACTGCTATAGTAGTCAACATACCGGCTTCACCCAATAATAAAAGACGAATATGTCTAGGAGACGCCCCATAAGACAATCTCACTCCCATTTCCTCCCGACGTGTACGGGTACTCAACCAAAATGTCCCGCTGACTCCTAAAAACAAATTCACCAGAAAGAAATAGCAAAGGGCATATTTAATACGAATCTCACTGGTAGCTCCTTCTTTTAAATCACTTTGCTCACGTACTTTACTGAAAGGTTCAATCTTGCTGATAAACAACCTCCCCACTGCCAAATACTCTTCCATCCAAGGAATAAAATCCTCAATGAAGCGAGTTTCCGCAACTCCGGGTTTTGTACGGGCAAAGACAATCAAACCTCCCTCATAGGCCCATGACGGAATGCCGTCAGTACGTGCATTGAGACGAAGATAATAAGGCTGCATACAACTCTTCATTTTGACCGGTTGAATCAACGCCGTTACCTTCAGAGGAACACTATCTCTCGCATAAACCACACCTCCGGTCAGATCTTTATCGGGCGAAAGACAAGCAGCAGCATCCGAAGTCATCAAAATACTATTCACCGTATATTCGGCATTTTCGAGACTTTCCCAAGTACCGTCTTTGACCGAACGTATTCGCCAGGTTTGAAAGAAATCGGTGTGCGGAACAAAATCCATAAAAGCAACACGAACACTCATTGTGTCCAAAGTAAGATTATTAAAACTGTTTCCACGCGAACAAGGATAGTGGTTATTGACTACATAAGTAGCCGATTCGATTTGCTCATGACTTCGAAGCCGTTCCATCAATTTCCGGAAATCTTCCGGGCGAATTTCTTCATCAGAAGGAACCACAGAAAGCTGAAGCCTGTACAACCCATCTGCCTCATAGCCATCCGGAATCGACTTATTATAGAAAATAACAAATAAGGGATCGATTACCATCCAACATACAATGGCAATAACAATCAACTCCAACAATATCCACACATTACGCTTACGCGAATTCCAAAGGTTTCTAAATATATGATGCCACATAACCTCTTATTTTTGTTTATTAATGGAATACACAATATCTTTTCGCAGAGAAAGATATGCCGGAATAACGGCTGAGAACAAATTTATCATCACACATATCAGGAAGACAGCCATAAACAGAACAGGACTGAACAGCATTTGAGGAGTTATACTCACACCTACCCCATCAGGTAACGCCGTCACATTGTCGTCCAGCAAAGTAAGCAGCCAATTTTTAGATAATAACACCATTCCATAAGATATAATCAAACCCAGACAACCGCCAATAACAGTCAAAATCAGGTTCTCCCAGATTATTTGTGAAAATAAGACACAAGACGTTGCTCCAAATGCTTTTCTCACTCCTATCTCGGGCAAACGTTTTTCCATTCGTCCCGATATCATGCCCGATAAATTCAATGCCGGCACTAATAACAGCATCAGCAAAACAGCTCCTATCTGACGGAAAATCTTCATAAAATCCAAGTCCGTCATAGAGTCCACACGGAATAATGTTTTCCAGTAAGCATAAGGCTGTCCATGCCAAAGCAGTTTATAGCCATCATGAGAAATAGCATTAAACTTTCGAGTAAATTCATCTACCTGAGCTTTTATGCTGTCAAAATCGGAAGAGGAACGTGCCAATATGACTACTTCATAGGCACCTAGCGCATCGTATTGATTATACTTATCATACCCCGGAAAACAAGTATATGGAATCCATACTTGTGCATAGCTCAGTTCCGTGGCATAACTGGGGGTTTTGACAACTCCACATATTTTATACTCCACAAAATCTATCGTAAGATACTTGCCCACCACCTTCGAAGTATTAAAAATCCGTTGCGCCACTTCCTCTGAAATGACAATGTGATGAATGCCACTGGCAAAATCGGATTCGCTAAAGGGAGCTCCATCTACAAAGTCAAAATCGAAAACTTTCCAGAAGGCAACATCCACTGCTTTTTGAACTACCGGTATGCGATGTTTTGAAGAAGGCAACTGAGCATAACCATCTCCTGCCACATAAGTTCCTATAGCAGAAACCGCTTCTGTACCTTTCAGATTGTAAAAAAGGTCTTTCACTATATTGTAGGCTATCAGACCCGTCGAATTAGAATTGGAATTATCAACACTCTGCATGTGCA
>ERZ1673702.2200-NODE-2200-length-17885-cov-12.880034_pt1 | contig 17885 bp, 10 predicted proteins | sample MGYA00580232_ERZ1673702 | MGnify/ENA primary metagenome ERZ1673702 (study PRJEB41218, sample SAMN15661792) | gut metagenome | host: Homo sapiens | place: Canada: London | collected 2015-08-20/2019-03-30 | study: EMG produced TPA metagenomics assembly of... | reverse complement strand
CGCCATCAAGACCACCTTCACCGAGGAGACCGAGACCGATCTGTTCGGCGAGCAGGACGTCCTCATGGGTGGCATCAACCACCTGTGCGATATGGGCTTCGATGTGCTGACCGAGGCTGGCTACCAGCCGGAGATCGCCTACTTCGAGGTGTTCCACGAGCTGAAGATGCTGGTCGACCTGGCCAACGAGGGTGGCCTGAACAAGGCTCGTTGGTCCTGCTCCGACACCGCCCAGTACGGCGACTACACCTCCACGGTCATCACCGAGGAGACCAAGAAGCGCATGCAGTACCAGCTCAAGCGCATCCAGGACGGCTCCTTCGCCAAGGAGTTCATGGATGACCAGGCCGCAGGCGCTCCGAAGTTCAAGAAGCTGCAGGAAGAGTACAGCCACCCGCACCTGGAGACCGTTGGCCCGAAGCTGCGCGCCATGTTCTCCTGGAACAACCAGGTGGACGCCGATGCCGATATGGCCGAGTCCTTCAACGGCAAGATCGCTCGTACCCAGGTTCAGTGAGATTGCTTCGCTAGCTGCATAAGCTATTTAGCGAATTAGAAAGCGTCGCCCGCTTCATGCGGACGGCGCTTTTTGCATATCGTCGTGCGTGCGACGGTTGCGTACGTTCCGGTATAACGAAAGGCCGCCACCCAACTTGGGCGGCGGCCTTCAATCGCAGTTAATGCGATTAATCGCAATGAATGCGAGACGTTACTCAGCCACGGGCGATCTTGCCGGTGAAAGTGGCCATGTCAGCGTCGTCATCCTTGCCGTTGTTCCAAGAGAACATGGCGCGCAGCTTCGGGCCAACGCTCTCGATGCGCACGTTGCCATATTCTTCCTGCAGCTTCTTGAACTTCGGTGCGCCGGCATCCTGATCGTCGATGAACTCCTTGGCGAAGGAGCCGTCCTGGATGCGCTTCAGGTGGTACTGCATGCGCTCACGCACGTGCTCGTCGATGCAGGTGTTGGTGTAGTCGCCGTACTGGGCGGTGTCGGAACAGGACCAACGGGCCTTGTTCAGGCCACCCTCGTTCATGAGGTCGACGAGCATCTTCAGCTCGTGGCAGACCTCGAAGTAAGCGATCTCCGGCTGGTAGCCAGCGTCAGTGAGGACCTCGAAGCCCATTTCAACGAGCTTGTTCACGCCGCCCATGAGCACGTTCTGCTCGCCGAACAGATCGGTCTCGGTCTCCTCGGTGAAGGTGGTCTTGATGGCGCCTGCGCGCAGGGCGCCCAGAGCCTTGGCGTAAGCCAGGGTGATGTCCCAAGCGTCGCCGCGCGGATCCTGTTCGACAGCCACGACGACCGGGACGCCACGGCCGTTGGCGTACTCACGACGCACGATGTGGCCCGGGCCCTTCGGGGCGACCATGAAGACCGGGTGGTCCTCGGTCGGCTTGATGTAGCCATAGTGGATGTTGAAGCCATGAGCGAAGGCGACGGCGGCGCCCGGCTTGATGTTCGGTTCGATGTCGTTAGCCCAGATGGTGCGCTGGTACTGATCGGGAGCCAGAATCATGATGATGTCGGCCTCGGCGGCGGCTTCCGGAACGGACTTGACTTCCAGGCCCTGCTCCTTGGCGTGCTCGACAGACTTGGAGGTCGGGCGCAGGCCGACGACGACGTCGACGCCGGAATCACGCAGGTTCAGCGCATGGGCATGGCCCTGGGAACCATAACCGATGATGGCAACCTTCTTGCCTTCGAGGACCGAGAGATCGCCATCGTTCTCATACCAGATTTGTGCAGCCATTGTACTTGGCACTCCTTTTGTGTAGTGGGGTGAACGCTTGGAAAGCGTTCGGGTTTCTACCATTCGCAGATGAAATTCGTGGTTTCGTGCATGGATTTTGTCCTGCAAACTGGGGTCCATCCTACCGGAGCGGCCGTTTTGGTACGTATCCAGTCCACAAAGTGAGCCGCGAAATCGTAAAAAATTCGTCGCGGCGCAATCGTGATACCTTTCCTGCGAAACCCCTACGGAAGCGACGTTTCGGGCCGTTGGAATGTTGTTTCCGTTGGGAATTGCGATTAAGCCCCTACCGAAGCGACGTTTCAATCGCTGAAAATGACGTTTGTGTGGGCAAGCATGTGCTTATTTAGGTGACGCTTCACGCATTTTGGTAGGAAAGTGGCTTAGGATAGGCACGTAGGATTGTTTGATGAGGAAGCTGAAGCAATGGTCACTGCGACGGGGATTGCGCCTGGTTCCGAAATGACGGCGCAGATGGAGCAGGTGGAGGAGCGTAATGTCTCGGGCGTGCTGCATATCGCCTCGATTTTCGCCTCGCACATGGTATTGCAACGCAACAAGCCCATTGCGGTGTTCGGCGCATTGGCTGCCGATTGCGCCGGTATGGAGGTTGTGGCGGAAATACACGACTTTGACGGCTCCCTGATCGCGCAGGAACATGCTTATTCTTCGCAGAACGTGGTCAACGGCTTTTCGCAGTGGCGCGTGATGCTGCCCGCGCAACCGGAAGGCGGTCCGTACACGCTTCGTATCGTCGCGGGCAATGACGCCATCGAATTCGACGACGTGCTTATCGGCGAAGTGTGGCTCGCCGGCGGCCAAAGCAATATGGAACTTGAGTTGCGTAACAGCGAGCATGCCGACGAAGCACTTGAGGATTGCGCCGATCCGCTGCTGCGTTTCTACAATGTGCCCAAAACCGGTGTCATCAATCGCAATGCGGAAAATGCGTCGAGCTGGCAGGAATCGTCGCCGGAAAACAGTGGCGTGATGAGCGCCGTCGCCTACTATTTCGCACGCAAGCTGCGCTCCGAACTCGACCCCGATCTGCCGGTCGGCATTGTCGACTGCTATATCGGCGGCACGTCGATCAGCTGCTGGATGAGCGAGGACGCACTCAATTCCAGCGATGCCGGCCGCGACTATCTGACGCGCTACCAGCGTGCGATCGCAGGCAAGACGCAACAGCAGTTCGAGCTGGAAACCAGCGAATGGCAGTCGCAGATGGACGCATGGAACGCGGCTGTGGAAACGGTGCGTCAGACCAATCCGAACGCAACGAGCAGTGAGTTGAGCGAACAGTGCGGCACCTGCCCGTGGCCGCCGCCGCTCACCCCTACATCGCAGTGGCGTCCGTGTGGCCCCTTCCACGCCATGCTGGAACGTATCATGCCCTACTCGCTGGCCGGTTTCCTGTGGTATCAGGGTGAGGAAGACGAGCAATACAGCGGTTCCTACCGCGAGCTGCTCGGCATGATGATCGGCGAATGGCGTGCGCTGTGGAGCGAAAATCTGCCGTTCCTCATCGTGCAGTTGCCGCAATGGATCAACGGCAAGACGGCTGCGGACGGCAACGATCCGATGCGCTGGCCGGTGCTGCGTGAGGCCCAATGGGACGCCGCGCAGTCCATAGACAACGTATACGCCATCTGCACGATCGACTGCGGCGAATACGACAACATCCACCCGCTGGACAAGCGCACGCCCGGCGAACGTCTTGCCAATTGCGCGCTGCGGCAAATCTACGGCATGGATCGCGTTCCGGTGCACGGCCCGACGGTGCTGGGCTTCCGATGCGACCCGAACGGCCGCGTACGCCTGTTCTTCCGCTATGCGCACGGCCTGCATTTCGAAGGCACCACGCCCGGCGGCGGCGATGATTTCGATGGCCAGCTGCCGACTTTGGTGCGCGTGCCGGAACGTTCCGGCTTCGAACTGGCCGGTTCCGACGGTATGTTCCACCCGGCGACCGCCGCGATTTTCGTGGATTGCGACATCGATGATCTCGTCAATTCCAGAGTGAACGTGGTCGATTACAACGCCACGGAATTCGGCATTCCGATTAACAGCCGCAGCATCGGCACGATCACGCTGGCGACTCCTGATGTGCCCGAGCCGGTGGCGATGCGTTACGCGTGGCGCAGCTGGGGTCCGGCTCCGCTGTTCAACGACGATGGTCTGCCCGCGCAGCCGTTCCGTTTGGATTTGACCGACCATACCGCCCCCGTCGAGCCCGTCGAGCCCGACGGCACCGCTGACTGAGGCCGTCGGTCTGGTCGCGCCGGTCTAATCGCCCCGTCTAATCGCAAAAACGGCATTCCCATCCGGCTTTTGTTACCGTAACCAGCCGATTCGGGTTACAAAATGCGGATGGAGATGCCGTTTTGTGTTTCTTGCGATTACTCAGCGGTTGCGGCAGCCGCGTCGACAATCACCGCCGCGTCCTCGCCACGCTCGCTGCCGGACTTGCCAAGCGCAAGCTGGGCGGCGGCGAACAGCACCGCCAGCCAGATGACGCCGGCGATCACGGCGATGCGGTAGCTTGCGGAGAAGCACATGAGCACCACGACCAGCAGCATGAACGCGATCACCACGTACGGCGTCACATTGGCGAACGGCAGCTTGAACGCGATCTTGTCGAGCGCTTCCTTGCCCTTCAGCCCCTTAAGTTCGGCCGGGCCATCGCCAGCCGCAACCATGCGACGGAACTTGATCTCCGTAACCATGATCATGATCCAGTTGATCGCAGCCGCGATCGTGGCGATCGACATCAGGTAATTGAACGCGAATTCCGGCCATACGAACACGACGACAACGGCAATCGCAATAATTATCGCGGAAGTGATAACACCCCCGACCGGCACGCCTTTCTTGCTGAGCTTACCCAGGTAAGCCGGCGCGTTGCCCTGCTTTGCCAGCGAATACAGCATGCGGGAGTTGGCGTACAGGCCGGAATTGTAGACGCTCATCACGGCGGTCAGGCACACGAAATTGAGGATGCCGGCGGCCGCGTGCACGCCGACGGAATCGAAGATCTGCACGAACGGGCTGGAATCGCCGTCGATCTTGCTCCACGGAATCACCGCCATGATCACGCCGAGCGCGCAGATGTAGAAGACGAGAATACGCCAGATGATGCCGTTCGTGGCCTTCGGAATGGTGGTGCGCGGATTCTCGGTTTCGCCGGCGGTGATGCCGATGAGTTCGGTGCCGCCGAAGCTGAACATCACCACGACGAGCGCCATCAGCAGGCCCGTCCACGTGCCGTCGGCGTTGCGGGTCATCAGGCCGTGCGGCAGGAATCCGCCGTCCACGGTGAACCAGTTGGCGAAGCTTGCGCGAATGCCCGACGCGGTCGGCACGTTGGCGATCACGACATACAGGCCGCCGAGAATCATGGCCAGCACGGCCACGATCTTGATGATGGCGAACCAGAATTCGAATTCGCCGAACTTGTTCACGCCCATGAGATTCAGCGCCGCGATGGCCACGAGGAACACCGCCGCCGACACCCACTTCGGAATGTTCGGGAACCAGTAGTTCACGAACGAGCCGACCACGGCAAGCTCCACCATGGCCACCAGCACGTAGTTGAACCAGTAGTTCCAGCCGGAAATGAAGCCCGCTCGCCGTGACCAGTAGCGCGTCGCGTAGTAGCTGAACGCGCCAGCCTTCGGATCCTCGACCGCCATCTCGCTCAGAGCGCGCACGATCATGAAGATCGCGAGACCGCCGACGAGGTAGGCGAGCAGAATGGACGGGCCGGCCAGCTGAATGGATTCGCTGGAGCCGTAGAACAGGCCGGTGCCGATGGCGCCACCCAGCGCGATGAGCTGGATATGGCGGTTTTTCAACGATTTACGGAGCGTCGGCGGAACCGGCACGTCGTCGGTTCCACGCGGCTTCTTTGCGGCGGTGACGTCGCTCATGGAGATTTCCTCTTCTCTGTTTCCTTGCGATTGCGCGTTGTGCGTTGCGCTCGCTGCTTGCGTTGCGTGCTGTTGCACGCTTGCATGTGCTTGTTTTGCTTGCTTTTTTGCGATTCGCCCTTTGTGAGGGAACGTTTCCGATTGTAGCGGGAAGCGGCGGGCAAAGTGTTGGTTTGTTCGTTCCGGAATGTCTGGTTTGCTTAACGGGTTGTTTGGTTTAGAAGTTCGATTCGCGCGATTGCTGTGCGATTCGAACGCGCGATTTGGACACGTGTTGCGGATGTGCGGTTTGGCGCGTCTTTCCAAGCTTCATGGTGTTCAATGGAATGAGGGGCTACGAACGGAGGTCGACATGGCATTCGTCAAGGACATGCTGCGAATGTGGGCGCATTCGTGGAAAAGATTCATTTCCATCGCCATGATCACGTTGCTCGGTGTGGCCGTGCTCACCGGCATTTACGCGGGCTGCCGTGACGCGTTCCGCAGCACCGACCGCTTTTTCGACGCGCAGGGCCTGCACGACGTCCAGGTGCTGTCCACCGCGGGCCTGTCGAACGGCGATATCGCCGCGTTGCGCAAGGTGAACGGTGTTGCGAAAGTGCAGGCGGAACGGTCGCAGGAAGTGACGTTCGATTTGGACGGCCGCAAGTCGGCGACCATGCAGGAAATCGGCACGGACGGCATTGACCAGCCATACTTGCAGGAAGGGCGCATGCCGAAGAAAGCCGGCGAAATCGCGGTAACCAGGAAATTTATTCGCGATTCGGGCAAGCGTATCGGCAGCCGCCTCACCGTAACCCCCGAATCGGCTTCCTCCGATACTTCCGATACGAACGGTGCGGACGGCACGAATGAAACGAACGGCACGGACGAGGCGCCGAGCTTTCCGACCAGGCTCACCATCGTGGGCGTGGTGCTCGATCCGCGGAACCTGAGCAACCCGGACGGCTACTCCGCCATGACCTCGTTCCGTTCCACCGCCACCACCGACTACACGTTCTTCGCGCCGTCCGATGGCGTGACCGGCACCCTCTACACGTCCGCCACGCTGCTCGTCAAGGGCGCGGCCGCCGAAAGCACGTTCGACGAATCGTACGAAAACACCGTCAAGCAGGTGACCGACCGCATCGACGGCACCGTGAAAACCGACCGCCAGAAGGCCCGTCGGCAGGAACTGCTCGACGCGGGCAACAAGAAGATCGCCGATGCGCGTGCGGAAGCCGACAAGAAGTTCGCGGACGCGCAGTCGCAAATCGACGCGAATCGGCAGCAATTCAACCAGCAGGTCGACCAGATTGTCAGCATGCAGGCGGGCGCGGCGGCTGCGGGAGCTGCGGCAAACGGCGCGAACGCAGGTGCGGCGGCGGCCGCAGGTGCAACTACCCCCCAACTTGACGAAACCACGCGTGAAACAATGCGTGAAACCATCATCGCCGCTAGTCCCGAACTGACGCAAGCCAAGCAGCAGCTCGACCAGGCGCAATCGCAATTGAACGAGCAGAAGGCAAGTACCGAACATACGCTGAAAACCAAGGAAAACGAGCTGAAAACCAGCATTCCGCAAGTGCGCTGGTATGTGCAGGACCGGCAGTCGCTCGGCGGGTTCAGCGCGCTCAAATCCGACCTCGACTCCATCCAGTCGCTCGGCAACGCGTTCCCGATTGTGTTCCTGCTGGTGGCCGTGATGATGAGCCTGACCGCCATGGCGCGCATGGTCGAAGAGGACCGCTCGCTCATCGGCACGTACGTGGGGCTCGGCTACGGGCGGCTGGCGGTCGCGTCGCGCTACCTGCTGTTCGCGCTGCTCGCCTGCCTCATCGGCGGCGGCCTCGGCCTGATCGCCGGCTTCCTTGGCATTCCGGCATTTCTGCTGGTCGTATTGCAAGGCATGTATGTGATGCCCGGCCTGCGACTGGAATACGACTGGCTGTACGGCTCGCTCGGCATCGCGCTGTTCGTGGTCGGCGTGCTCGCCGCCACCATCTACGCGTGTGTGCAGGAAATGCGGCAGACGCCCGCCGCGCTGATGCGTCCGAAAGCGCCGCGCGCCGGCTCGCGCATTCTGTTGGAACGGATTCGGCCGGTCTGGAATCGCATCGGCTTCCTCGGCAAAGTGACCGCGCGCAACATCTTCCGCTTCAAGTCGCGCCTCATCATGACGGTCGGCGGTGTGGCCGGCTGCACCGCGCTGATCGTCTGCGGCCTGGCCATCAACGACACCGTCGCAGACCTCGGCATCAAGCAATACCGCGACATCTACCAGTACGACCTGATGGTGGTTTCCGACGATTCGGACGCGTCGGCGATGCGCACGAAAGTCGCGTCAGACGGGCGCGTCACGTCATCGCTTGACGTGCGCATAGAATCGGGCGATTTGACGGTTGCGGGCAGTGGCGACGGTGACAGCGGCAAGGCCGGCAGCAGCGGCAGCGAAAGCATCCAGCTGGTCGCGGTGCCGGAAAAGCATCTGTCCGATTTGGGCGAAATGGTCACGTTGCAGCCGGTCTCGTCCGGCATGCTGGGCACGTCCGGCGTCGGCAAAACCGGTTCGCTGAAACTCGATGACGATGGCGTGATCGTCGCGCAGTCGGCGGCAAGCGCGCTGGGCGTCAAGGCCGGTTCCAAGGTGCGACTGACCAACGGCGACGGCGTGCAGGCCACGGCGAAGGTGAGCGCGGTGAATCGCAACCTCATCGGCTCGGATGTGTATGTAAGCGAAACCTACTACGCCAAGCTTTTCGACTCGAAAGACGCGAAGAACACCAAGAATTCCAAGAGTTCCGAGGATTCCGAGGCTCTGACGTGGAACGCCATGCTCGCCAAGCTTTCCGGCTCCGACACTTCGCAAACCGACTATGCGGAATCGCTCGAAGAGGACAGTTCGGTGATGAAGGCCGTAAGTTGCGCGCACATGGCCGACAGCTTCAAATTCGACCTCATGGGCGCGGTGGTGGCGCTGATCGTGGCGCTTGCCGGCGGTCTGGCACTGGTGGTGCTGTTCACGCTCGCCAACACGAACGTGTCGGAACGCGTGCGCGAGATGGCCACGCTCAAGGTGCTTGGCTTCTTCGACCGTGAAGTGCACCATTACGTGAACCGTGAGATGATGATCCTCACCGTCATGGGCGTGATACTGGGCCTGCCGCTCGGCCGGCTCGTCGGCGGCATGCTGACGATGGCGCTCAACATGCCCTCGTTGTATTTCGAGGTGGAGGTCAAGCCGCTGAGCTACGTGATCGCGGCCGTGGCGACCATGGCCTTCGCGCTGCTCGTGCAGCTGTTCGTCAACCCCGTCCTCGACCGCATCGACCCCATCAGCTCCCTCAAGTCCGTGGAGTAGCGCCCCTCCGAAGCCCTCTCAGTTCTTCGGGTAGCGGTAGTTGTGGGGGAGTTGGGTGGTGAGCTGCGGGTCCAGGCCGAGTTCCTTGAGTTGGCGGTCGATTTCGAGGCGCGCACGTTCCACAAGTTCGGCGCGACGGCTGTCCAAACCGTTCAGCCCCTCCTGCTTTTCCAGCGATTCCAACGTCTCCGCCATACGCTTGAGCCGGTCCTGATGGTGCAGCAGCGCGCGTACCTGTACGTGCTCGCGCACGATCTCACGCCAATCGGATGGCGTGTGCGCGATCTCCCGAACCGCGGTGACGGGGTGGATGTCGGCCACCTGATATGTGATCGAGCCAAGCAGCGGCATCAGGAACACCGTGATCGCGCCGGCTGCGACCAGTGTCGACGCGGTGTCGCTTTGCATGGTGCCGACCTTCACCGCCAGCGATGTGACGGCGACGATGATCGGCAGGGCGGTCGTGCAATACAGGGCTACGGTGACGCGATGATGCGATGACAGCGGATTCTTGCGTTTGTCGAGCGATAGCGCAACATATACGGGCACCGCGCGAATCAGCATGAGCATGACGATGAACGCGACGAGCAGTGCGGGCCGGTCTGCCACGGCGCGCACGTTGATCGCGGCGCCTGACACCACAAAAAACACAGGAATAAGGAAGCCATAGCCGACGCCTTCCAGTTTCATTTCCAGCGACTTGCTACCGTCGGGAATGATGTAACGCAGGATAAAGCCTGCGGCGAACGCGCCGAGCACCGCGTCAAGTTCGAACAGTGCGGAAATGGTGACAAGAAAGATGAGCAGGAATGTGGTCAGTCGCATGAGCGTCTGCGATGACGTGTTCGCATTTTCCGTAAGGAAACGGTACAGGCGATGGCCGGTTCTCAGTGCTTTCGTAGGTAGCATCGCGCACAGTAGGCAGATGGCAAGGAACGCGCCGAGCACGAGCATGGTTTGCCAGCCGGTTCGGGTGGATAGCAGGATGGCCATGGCAAGGATTGGGCCGAGTTCGCCCCACGTTCCGTACGAGATGATGGCGTCGCCGATGGGGGTGCCTTCGAGGTTGCGTTCCTTGAGAATCGGCATGAGCGTGCCGAGCGCGGTGGTGGTGAGTGCGATTACCGTGGCCACGCCGTTGATGCCTTGCTTGGTGAAGAACGGAAGGAATGTCACAACCAGCCAGGCGAGGCCTAGCGTGATTCCCCATGTAAGCAGTCCGACTTTGCCTTGATGTCCGGCGAGTCGTTTGGGGTCGATTTCGTAGCCGGCGAGCAGGAACAGGAACGCCATGCCGAGCTCGTTCAAGAGTTTCACGGCGTCGTTTACTTCGATCACGCCTAGTCCGTACGGGCCGAGCGCGGTTCCGGCGGCGAGCAGCAGCACGGTTTGCGGAATGAACTTGCCCGGGATCAGCTGCGCCACGATTGGGCTGACGGCCGCCACCGCCATGATGATGGTTAATGAAACGAGCTCTTGCGTCATGTTTCCAGCCTAGTGAGTCTGCGTGACGGTGCTCGGATACGCGGTGACCCCCATGACGCGCTGGGGGTGAGGTTAAGTTTTTGTTAATTTTATGGGGTAGGGGGTTCTATAAGCTTTTATTATCCGTGGAAAATGGTGGAACTGTTTTGTTTGTAAGCGCACTAGGTAGGGTGCAAAGTCCGTCCGGAACGCCATATAATGTCCCTGTACTAGGTGGTTCAAGGGGGCTTAAACTGATGGCAGGCATTTTGCGAGGGGGCACGTGCGGCGGGTCGAGAAGCAGCGGGTCGCAAGATACACGCACCTACGTTCCGCCGACGTTCGCCGAGGCGACCGATGTGTCCGAAGAGATTCGCGAGCGTCGCGCCGACGTGGGTAGATCCATTGCCCTGCGTGTGCTTGCGGCGGTGCTGATTTTCTCCGCAATCGGCATTGGTCTTTTCCCGAAAGTGCTGCAATACCAGTCCGCGCAAAAGCTGGCGAGCACGTCCGCCCGTTCCGAGCAGAGCGTCGCGGGCTGGCCGTATCCGCAGGCCGACGAGGCATTCGCCGCAGCTGGGGCGTACAACAAGCGTCTCGCCGAATCGGGACAGCCGGTGATTGGCGAGGCTGAGGATCCGCTCGCCGAGTTGTACAACAACAATCAGTCCGACTCCAGCGACGGTTCCGGTTCCAGCTCGACGGGCGCAGGCGCCACTGGCGATGGTAACAAGGATTCCGCTAGCTCCAAAGACGCGGAATACCAGCGTTTGCTGGATACTGGCGATGGCGTGATGGGTTCCATCCGCATTCCAAAGATTTCTGTGGATTTGCCGATCTACCATGGCACGTCGGAGCAGACGCTTGCGTCCGGTGCGGGGCATTTGTATGGCAGTAGTCTGCCGGTGGGTGGCAAGGATACGCATGCGGTGATTACCGGACATCGGGGTTTGGTTGAAGCCTCAATGTTTACGCGTTTGGATGAGATGCGGGTTGGCGATTACTTCTATATCGATGTGATGGGCCATACGCTTGGCTATATGGTGGATCGTATTACCGAAATCGAACCTAACGACACATCGCAATTGAAGATTACCTCTGGCGAGGATCGGGTCACGTTGATGACATGCACTCCGTACGGTGTGAATACGCATCGTCTGTTGGTTTCGGCATTACGTTCCGCCATTCCCGAAGAGATTCCCGCGGAGGATGATGCGGCAAAAGATGTGCGTGTGATTGCGGGCGTGGTGTCAGCTGCCACGTTGCTGGTCGGTTTGTTGTTGGTTTGGCTGCTCCGCTGTCCGTGGTATGTCCGTAGGCATGCCGCTTGGTGGCCAAAGCGCAACTAGGGGTTGATGGCGTTAATGTTGCACTTGACAGATGCTTTTTTGTCGAGGAAAATTCTGAAAGAGGCATGACAACGTTTGCTTATAGTTTTTGCATCGCGATTTACGGGGGCAAGAATACTCTAGAATCGCGATGATATGTGCGATTTCAAGGAAAGTATATCCCCTTGATTACCTCGTTGGGAGGGTATGTATCCCTCTGTTTTTCTCCTTAAGGTTTAGGCAACGAAGCGATTGTCGGACGGTATGTGAAGCGAAGACGCATCAAATATACCGGTCGAAGGAGGAAGGTATTTCCCCGATCGCTTAACGGTACAAGGGGGTAGGCGTATGAGACACGTCTTTGAGCGAAACAGGGCGAGGGGCACAGGTCTGTTCACGCGTCGTGTCATTGCGGCCGTCGCGACGGTCGCAATGCTCGCCGGCGTGGGGTGCGTCACTGCTTCGTCAGCGGCGGCGGAAGATGCCACGGGAGCCTTGGAACAACAAATCGAGCAGCCGGTATTGCAAGAATCTGGGCAAGAGGATTCACAGCCGGTGGAACAAAATTTGATGGTGGGAGAAGAGCAGCCGTCAGAGCAAGAGCAGCCGTCAGATCAAGAGGCTTACCAGCAAGTCGAACAAGAAACGGAACAAGAAACGAAAGAAGAGACTGAGCAGTGGGTTGAGCAGGAGGTTGAACAACAATCTGAACAACCTGATGAGCAGCCAGTTACGTTGTCCGCTCAACCGATTGCGCGAGCAAATCGGGCGCAGTCGGTTGCGCAGAACGAGACTGGTTCTCAGTTGGGCGCTCCGGAGAAGCATAAGCGCATCAAGAAGAACGATAATGGCAGTTACACCGTGAACGTGGATGTGAAGGGCGCCGTCAACAGCACCACGGTCACCACCACCCAGCCGATCGACTTCACGCTGGTGCTGGATGTGTCCGGTTCGATGGACGATCCGATGAGTAAGACGGATCGGACCAGGCGGTTAGACGCACTGAAAGAAGCGGTTAAAGCATTTCTTGATGAAGCTGCGAATACTAATACGGAGGCCGGTTCCGAACTGGTTCACGTTGGACTGGTGAAGTTCGCCGGCGATAAAACGGACAAAATCGGGGATGACATGTACCGAAGTGGTGGGTACACCTACAACTACTCCCAAATCGTTAGCAATCTGACTGCGGATATGAACGGTCTGAAGAACAAAGTCAGCAAACTCAAAGCCGCTGGCGCCACCCGAGCCGACAATGGATTCAATCTTGCGGCCAAGATGATGGGCAGTGCTCGAACCGATGCGAAGAAGGTCGTTATCTTTTTCACGGATGGTTCGCCTACATCGTCTAGTGGCTTCGAGGGTAAAGTGGCAAATAAGGCCGTCGAAGCTGCCAAGGAATTGAAAGATGGTGGCGCCACGGTGTATTCCATCGGTGTTTTTTCCGGTGCTGATCCCTCCTCGATCCAAGGTAACGAGAACCAGTTCATGCACGCGGTGTCCAGCAATTTCCCAAAGGCAACGAAATACAACCAGCACGGTGAAGGGAATATCAAAGCCGGCTATTATAAAAGCGCGACGAACGCTTCGGAGCTGAATGCCATCTTCGACGAGATTGAGAAGAGCGAGACCACCACATCCGCATACACCAAGGTGACCATGGAGGACACGCTCTCCGGCTATGTCGAGCTTGCGGATAGCAACTACAAGGTCGTTGCCAAGGATGCTTCCGGCAAGGTGGTCTCCTTGACTAAGAATGTCGATTACACCTTGACGTATGACGCGAGCACGAAGAAATTCACGGTCGCATTCCTGAAGCCTCTGGTCAACAACGTGACATACACGCTGGAATACAACGTGAAACCCACGCAGAAAGCGTATGACGAGTATGCCGCCAACCTGAACGCCGGTAAGGATGGATATGACGGCGTAAAGGGTAACGCGAACACCGATCTGCCGGGAAACGCCACGTCCTCGAACCAGCCGGGTTTCCATACGAACGATTCCGCGTGCCTGGCGTACTCGGCCGATGGCGTGGATCATGCATGCGGCGGCAATCCGTATCCGCATCCGGTGATCCAGGTGGTTTCCTCGACGCTGCATATCGAAAAGCAGTGGAGTGGAGACGGTGACAAGCCGGAAAGCATCACGGTGGATATCAAACAGGGCAACGATACCTATAAGACGGTCACGCTGAAGCGTGACGATAGCGGCAAATGGTCCACCGACGTGATTATTCCGGCAGGCGCCCAAAAGACGTACACGGTGACGGAAGTCGAACCGGACAGCCACTTGTGGAAGGCTTCCTACCAGCACAAGGTCGGCGATGGAAATCTTGTTGACGGCAATGCGGTGACGGTGCCGGAATCCACGGCATCGCAGGAAGCCACGGTGATCATCACCAACACGTTGAAGCAGACCATGCTGACGCATGCGATTGGCGTGCAGAAGGAGCTGAAGGGCCGCGATTGGAAGGATTCCGACGAGTTCACTTTCAAGCTGAAGGCAGACGATTCCAATCCAGACGCGCCGATGCCAGCTTCCTGCAAGAACCAGTCGGCGTGCACGGTGACGGTGAAACGCGATTCGTCTGACGATCACGTTGCTTACTTCGGCGACATCACGTATGACGCAGGTGAAGCCGAGTACACATATCTTGTGACGGAGAACGCTGGTAATGCTTCCGCAATGTATTACTCGCAGGCGGAATACCGGGTGGTCGTGTCCGTGATGAAAGACGGAACGTCCGGTGAATGGAAGGCCGTTGTCGAATCCGTGACCCAGCTGAAAACCGATTATGGTGCCGCTGGTTCGAATTGGGACGAGACCCAGCCAATGCTGTTCACCAACCAATACATTTCGGCATCGTCACTGCCATTGACGGGCCGCATGGGTGCGGAACGATGGTGGCAGATTGCGGCCGGCGGAGTTGGCGTGCTGGCATTGCTCGCCGTCGCTGCGGCCGACCAGTGGAGACGTAAGAAGCGGCTCAGCTGAATAACACAGGATTTGCGGATCGCGGGGGCGCGTTGGGTTCCCGCCTCCCGCGATTGCAGAAAACAGTAACCAACAATCAAGGAAGAGGAGATTCTCATGAAGATGAGGAAGCTTTTCGCAGGGCTGGCCGCCGCGGCAACGTTGCTGAGCGGCATGGCCATCGGCGTCGCCGCCGCACAGGCTGATGATGCTCCATTGCTGCAAGTTAACCACGCACAGGAAGGCCATACGTACACGCCATACAAGTTTGCCATGTTTGAGAATCCTGGCGATGGCTCGGTCGAAGTGAAAACGGTTGACGCATGGAAGGGAGCTGTGACCACCGCTGCTGATGTGGCTGATGGAAGCCACAACGGCATCCCGACAGAGTACAAGGATAATCCAGCCGCCTATGTGGCGACGTTCACTGCGGATCAGCTCCGTGTCTTCGCCAAGACCTTGGCTGGAATTACTCCGCCGGCAGGACCTGATGGTACTGGCCTGACCGTAACCAAGGAGCAGGCAAATACGAGCCAGGCGGTCAATGTGGACGGAGAAGGCTGGTATCTGGTGAAGGATACGTTCACCAAGGCTGGCGAAACGACTGCGACGTCGGGAACTCCGGCTGTGGTGGCCACCACCGTCAATGGACTGTCCAATCTGAGGATTGCTGCCGATGCGACGACCGGTCAGGGCAACATCACGACTGAAGGCCAGTTCAACGCGAAGAACGCGAATCCGACCGACGAGCCGCTCAAGTTCGCCCGGATGAATGACGTGGATGTGAACGGTCAGAGCGTAAAGGTGGGCGACACCGTGGACTTCACTGTGGCCGCGGAGGTTCCTCATGCTGCGGCTGGCTGGGATGCGTACCCCTTTACCATTACCGATATCGCGTCCAAAGGTTTGCGGATTGCGGAAACGAGTGACTTCAAGGTCCAGTTCAGAGATCATACTACTGTGAATCCCGATCTGTACACGATAACGCAGGAAGGCAATGCTCAATCCGGCACCACCACGACCATCTATTTTGCCGATGCCACAACGCTGGCCGGTAGGACGATCGTCGTGTCGTACCAGGGCACCGTCACCAAGGATGCGTTGGATGGCTTGAGCGGCAGTGTGGACAACAAGGCCACAATCACCACCAAGGATGGTACCAGCGGTGAAGGCAAGACTGTCCTTAAGACCTACGGTTTCCAGTTCACGAAGATTGGCAAGGAAGGGAATGAGGCCAAGCCTCTAGCCGGCGCCAAGTTCGTTGTCAAGAATGCGGAGGGCAAGTTCCTTAAGCAGGCTGAGGACGGTGCGTGGTCGTTTGTTTCCGATCAGAATGATGCCAAGACGTTCACTACTGAGAATGATGGTTTGGTGAAGGTCGCGGGTCTTGCGGCGGGAACCTACACGGTTGTGGAGACTCAGGCTCCGACCGGCTACGCCCAGAACTTCAGGGTCACTTTCAATGTGGAGATCACAGATGAAGGTCTCATCACCTTCGAGCCGGATGCCCTTCGTCAGGTCCAACCGGTCGATAACACCACTGCGAATGCCACCGCTACCGTGCTGAACGTCAAGTCTGTCACTCAGCTGCCGCTGACCGGTGCCGCGGGAACCGTGTTGTTCACCGTCGTGGCGCTGCTGGTGGGTGGCGCTGGCGTGGCTGTGGCGGTCAAGAGTCGTCGCCGCACGTACTGAGCGCATGCGTTCGGTGTGAGTGAGTTGTGAATTGACTCACTCACAATAAAAGTCAATGCGGGCGGTTGTGGGTATTCCATAATCGCCCGCATTGATGTGTGACCGACCGGTTGAAGTGATATACGGTCAGCAATATTTGAAAAGCTGCTTGTGAGAAGTCGGATATACACTTGCTTCATCACGGGGTATAGCAAAGGGGGTAAAACGATGCGCGGTGGAGGATCATTCAGCATGGACGAGCTCCAAATGTTGCGGGATCTGCCGGCGGTGGCCAACGTATCGAAAGACCGCATCACGTACTCCAACGCTTTCAAACAGGTGTGTGTCATACGGTATCTTGCGGGGGAATCGCCGACCAAAATCTTCCGCGAGGCGGGATTGCCGCCGGAACTGATTGGGTATAAACGTATAGAACGAAGTGTGGCGCGTTGGAAGGCTGCCGTCCTCAAATCCGTGAGTGGTAGCAGTAACATGAGTAACGGCGAAATCATTACGGAGCTCGTCAACCTGTATGTTCATGCGGTGACGCGCAAGGAGAAACTCGACGACATCGCAGGAATCGCCAATCCCGATAAGGCGAACATTGGAAATGCTCCGCATCCGCTGGACGGGGCGAACGTGTCGGGGGGGGTATATATCCGCTGACGTGCCCGTCCCGTCCGATGCGGCTGCCATCGCCGTGCCGCCTGCACCTCTCAGCGCGAGCAGCGGCCTTGACAGCGAGACGGCGCTTGTCATCATCAAACAACAGGCTCGGCGCATCGACGAGCTGGAACGCGAAAACGAATCGCTCCGTGGCAAGCTGAAAACCTTGGCAAGCTGACTCCACCCGTCGCAAAGCGTTTTTTGGAAAAGATGCGAATCTGCCACATATAGCGCATTTCGCGGTGCGAACAACGGCGGAGATTGTGCGGTTGGCGCGGTAGGGTGTGAACATTATGACTTTTGGGAATACGAAAACCGGAAAAACTGGTACAAGCACGTCCGAAGCGACGGAAACCGCGCAAATCAAATCCGTCGAAAGCCTCGACAAAGGCAACGACATGGAACGCGGCCTGAAAAACCGCCACGTCCAATTCATCGCCATCGGCGGCACCATCGGCACCGGCCTGTTCCTCGGCTCCGGCAAGTCAATCGCGCTGACCGGACCGAGCATCATCCTCGTGTACATCGGCGTGGGCCTCATCATGTTCCTGCTCATGCGCGCCATCGGCGAAATGATGTACAGCGACCCCAGCCAGCACACGTTCATCAACTTCATCACCCGCTACCTCGGCCGCGCGTGGGGCAAATTCGCCGGCTGGACGTACTGGATCGTGCTCATTCTGACCGGCATGACCGAAATCACAGCCGTCAGCACGTATTTCGTCACGTTCTTCGGTACGTTCGGCATAGACCTCAA
>ERZ1673702.2191-NODE-2191-length-17941-cov-6.537348_pt1 | contig 17941 bp, 21 predicted proteins | sample MGYA00580232_ERZ1673702 | MGnify/ENA primary metagenome ERZ1673702 (study PRJEB41218, sample SAMN15661792) | gut metagenome | host: Homo sapiens | place: Canada: London | collected 2015-08-20/2019-03-30 | study: EMG produced TPA metagenomics assembly of... | reverse complement strand
AACGGAACGGGCGGAGAACGGAACGGGCGGAGAACGGAACGGGCGGAGAACGGAACGGGCGGAGAACGGAATGGGACGGAAAACGGAATGGGACGGAAAACGGAATGGGACGGAGGACAGGGGCGGAAGGGAATAAAAAAGGATACCCGCGATATTAACCGCGGGTATCCTTTTTTACGCTTCTTTTTCCTTTGCGCTTTTTTATACTGTAACGTTTCTCCGTACCGTCCGAAAAACAGAAAATAAATTCCGAATCGTTCATTTCTATTCTTTCCCAAACTTTTATGTCTGTATACGTATTCGGAAGGTTTTTGAATTGCTCCCATTTATCTTCTTTTTCTGTCATTTCAATATTCCTAATATGTATCAATTTTTGTCTTTTTTGATAAAAGTTAGGCATAATAAGTATGTTATGACAACGATGGAATTATTCAGCACAAGACTGAAAGACTTATTAGCCTATGACGAAAACACAAAGACGGAAATTTCCGAGGAAACTCTTGCCGACGCAATAGGAGTAGATGTTGCCATTGTTTACGGTTATTTGAGAAACGAACATCTCCCTTCTTACACGACGGCCCTTCGGTTAAGAAAATTTTTCCGCCTTTCCTTGGACTTTCTTTTCGGATTGAGTGAGGACGATTCTCCCGTCAATATTCCAAAAGAAGAAAAACCTTTCTCCGAAATTTTCAAAGCTATCTTACAAGAAAAACATATTTCCAGATATAAACTCAAAAAGGAAACTTCCCTCGCGAGACAAAGTATCGACGATTGGTATCACGGGAAAAGAATTCCGAAAATCGAAAGTCTTTTCGTCCTTGCAAAATATTTTGAATGTTCCTTGGACGAATTGACGGGATTAAAAGATTAGCACCTTATTCTACCGTTATTTTCCTCTCGTTTCCATTTGAAAATATCAGAATAAGCGAATTTCCTTCTGCTTTTACCTCCGCCTCTGCTTCATCGCCGAGAATGACTTTCAAGTAATCCAAAAGTTCTTCTTTGTTCATTTTTACTACTTTTTGATTTATTATATCTCTATTATAAGCCTAACATTTCCAAATGTCTAGCATTTTTGATATGAATTAGGCATAATTTTATAAAAAAAGAAAAATTATGGAAATTAATAAAATCTTTTCCGAACGGTTCAGCGAATTAGTTTTTGAAAGCGGTATTACGCCGAAAGAATTAGCGGCTGTATTAGCGATCGACCTGACGGACATTTACGCATATCTGAAAGGGAAAAATCTTCCGCGTTTAACCGTGGCCATAAAGGCAGCGGATTATTTTTGCTGTTCCATGGACTTTTTATTCGGAAGGAAAGACGAATTTGAGAAAATTCATTGTAAACCCGCAAAACCCTTTTCCGAGTGTTTTCAAAAATTATTATCGGAGCGAGGTTGCAAGCGGAGCACGCTGAAAAGCGCCAATTTATTTGCCAAGCAGACCATAGACGACTGGTATCACGGCAAAAGACTTCCGACAATCGAAAATTTAATCGATTTAGCCGAATATTTCAAATGTTCTCTCGACTACATTTTACAAAGAACCGACTGATAAGCAAAATTGACAAAAAGGGATTAAACAAATCATCCGTTTTATTTTGTCTATTGACTTTTACCGCCCGCCGTGATATAATGATTTCAATAAATTAATGGAAAGGAAATTGATATGAAAAAGTTTTTGGGAGCCTGTTTGACGGCCCTTTTTATCGGTTCTGTTCTGACCGGTGCTGTCGCCTGCGGCGACGATACCATGGAAAACGCACATAAAATCAGCGCGACGGGAAATGAAAATATCTGCGAGCATTGTGGGCAAGCTCTTTATGAAGGTGAAATCGAATATACTCTTTCCGAAAACGGAAAATATTATATCGCCGATATTGATTCCGCGAAAGGAGACGTCATCGTGCCCGGATATTATAAAGGGATAGGAGACAAAGACTATCTGCCCGTCCTGGAAGCAACCGCCGATTCCAGATATTCGCTGGGAAATGTGGAGCTTTCCGCAGTAGTTGAAAAAATAGACATCGCTCATGAACACGGAAACAACTGTTCTCAAATTTTTGTACCGGCGGAAAATCCTTACTATAAAACCATAGACGGAGTATTATTCAACAAGGACGAGACGAAACTCGTCTGTTATCCCGCCAAAAAGGAAGCTACTTCCTATACGGTACCCGATACCGTAAAAGTCATCGGAGAACGCGCTTTTTCTATGTGCAGTCATTTAGAAGAATTGATTTTACCGCAAAACGGCTCTTTGAAGGAAATACAGGAATGGGCGTTTTATGCCTGTGAAATTGTTTCCCTCGTCATTCCCGCAAGCGTAGAAAAAATCGGGAACGATATATTTACAAACTGGGGATTGGGTGATTTTACTCCCACTGTCTATATTCCTTTTGAAAAAGATCAGCTCCCCGAAGGCTGGGAGGCCGATTGGCTAAATATTATATGCAATATCGAGTTTGTCTACGGCTATACGGGAAACTGACAAATCATATAAAAACCAGCCGTCCGAATTTTCGGACGGCTGGTTTCTTCTTTTTGTTCGCTTATTTCTTCATCGCGGCAACCTGTTTTTTGACTTCTTCGTCCAGGTTTTCGCTCTTCTTTTCCAAGCCTTCGCCCATGACATAGAACACGAAACGATTGACCGCCGCGTTCCCCGCCGCTTTCAAAAGGTCGGAAACCGTCTTTTTATCGTCCTTGATGAACACCTGCTTCAAAAGGCAGTTCTCCTCATAGAACTTCTTGATTCTGCCGAGAACCATTTTCTCCGCAATCGCTTCCGGCTTGCCCTCGTTGATCGCCTGCTGTTTGAGAATTTCTTTCTCCCGCTCCAAAGTCTCTGCAGAAACTTCCTCTTCCGTAAGATATGCGGGCTTCGTGAAAGCAATCTGCAACGTGATTTCGTGCGCTACTTCCTTCGCCGCATCCGTCGCTTCGCCCTTCATGTCCAGCATGACGCCCAGCTTTCCGCCGAGGTGAATATAGCTCGCCAAAAAGCCTTCCGTCTTATATACCGTAAACCGTCTGACCGCAATCTTTTCGCCGATGATCGCAATCTGACCTTTCAAATATTCCTCTACGTTCGCCGCACCGTCGATTTTGCACGCGAGCAGCGCCGCCGTATCCGCAGGATTTTCCTTCGCAATTACCTTCGCGATCTCCGTCGCGATTTCCCCGAAACGAGGGTTCTTCGCCACAAAGTCCGATTCACAGTTGATTTCGAGCAATACGCCCGTATTACCGTCAATATAGCACGAAACAATTCCTTCCGCCGCAATACGAGACGCCTTCTTTTCCGCCTTCGCGATTCCGCGCTCTCTCAAAAGCTCCGCCGCCTTCGTCATGTCTCCGTCGGCATCGGTGAGCGCTTTCTTACAATCCATTACGCCCGCGCCCGTTCTCTCGCGCAGCGCCATTACATCCTTTGCTGTAAATGCCATTTTCTTTATTCCTCCTGATAATTACGCATTCGCTTCCGAAGTTTCCGCCGCCGGTTCTTCCGCTGCCGCGACGACCTCTTCGATCGATTCGGGAGCCGCCGGCTCCTCCGCTTCCGCAACGGGCGCAAGCGCCTCGGCACCCTGATTCGCTTCGATCACCGCGTTCGCCATGACGGACGAAATCAATTTGATCGCGCGAATGGCGTCGTCGTTGCCCGGAATTACATAGTCGATTTCATCGGGATCGCAGTTGGTATCCGTAATCGCGACTACGGGGATTCCCATCTTTTTCGCTTCTTTAACCGCGATCTCTTCGTTGTGAGGATCCACCACGAACATTACGCCCGGAAGGCTCTTCATCTTCTTGATACCGCCAAGGTTGGTCTGCAATTTCGTCATTTCCTTTTTGAGAAGCATGACTTCCTTCTTGGGAAGAAGGTCAAATTCCCCGTCGGCTTCCATTTTTTCGAGTTTTTCAAGTCTCTCTACGCGCGAACGCATGGTCTTGAAATTCGTCAGGCAGCCGCCCAGCCAACGCGCGTTGACATAGAACTGACCGCATCTTTCCGCTTCTTCCTTGATTGCGTCCTGCGCCTGCTTCTTCGTGCCTACAAAAAGAACCGTCTTACCCGCTTTCGCGCTCTCGCATACGAACGTATACGCTTCCTCGATGAGAGATGCCGTCATCTGCAAGTCGATAATGTGAATATCGTTTCTCGCCGCAAAGATGTACTTCTTCATCTTGGGGTTCCATTTTCTCGTCTGGTGTCCGAAGTGGACGCCTGCTTCCAGAAGCTGTTTCATCGTGATAACTGCCATAATTCAATACCTCCGTTGTACCTCCCCGGTTGGCGTTACAGCCGCAACGATATCCGCACTCAAAAATTTTACGGACACGGAATGCGCGTCAAAGTCCGGGTGTGAATTTTTAGCGTTTCTATTTTACCATATCGGACGAGCCTTGGCAAGCTATTTTAATGGCAATTCGGCACTTTTTTCCGCTTTTTCTCAATTTTCCGCCGCGGGCGGGGGCTGCGATATGCGCGAATACTGACTGTTATAGAGCTTCGCGTAAAAACCACCCTCTTCCAGCAGCTCTTTATGGGTTCCGATATCGACGATTTTTCCGTTATCCACCGCGATGATCATATCCGCATTTACGATCGTCGACAGGCGGTGCGCGATGACGAAACACGTCTTGCCTTTCATGAGCTTATCCATCGCTTTCTGAATGAGGATCTCCGTGCGCGTATCGACGTCGGAAGTCGCTTCGTCCAATATCAAAAGCGGTTTATCCGACAAAAACGCACGCGCGATCGTCAAAAGCTGCTTCTGACCGCCCGAAAGCGACGTCGAATCGGTGATCACCGTATCGTACCCCTTCGGCAGGAGCCTTATAAACCGATCGCAATAGGCAGCCCGACAGGCGGCCTCTACTTCCTCTTTCGTCACTCCGTCCCTGCCATAGGCGATATTTTCGTACACGGTGCCTTCAAACAGCCACGTGTCTTGCAAAACCATGGAAAATTGTTCGCGTACGTTCTCGCGGTTCATCTCCGAAATGTCAAAGCCGTCGATTTCGATTTTTCCGCTTCGGGGATCGTAAAAGCGCATCAACAAATTGACGATCGTCGTCTTGCCCGCGCCCGTGGGTCCGACGATCGCCACTTTTTCGCCGGCTCTTACAGAAAAGCTCAGATGTTCGATGAGCGGCTTTTCCGCGGTATAGGAGAAATCCACGTCCTTAAATTCCACGTTTCCCGCAATTTTTTCGGGCAGGAGCTCCGTTTCGACCGACATCTCCTCTTCGTCGAGAAATCCGTACACCTTTTTGGCCGCAGAGCCTACGTGCTGAATGGACGAAAGTCCGTTTGCGATCTGCATGAGCGGGCCGGAAAAGTTTTTGGAATACAGGACGACCGTGACGACCGTCGCCACTTCCAGCGTTCCCGACACCGCGAGGAGTCCGCCGAGCAGACACACCGCGATAAACGAGGCGTGATTCGTGAAAGAAATGACGGGCTGAACCGCAGAGGACAAAAATACGGCACGGCGGTTGACTTCCGTGAGTCCGTCGTTGATTTTTTTGTGCTTTTTCTGCATAGTCTCTTCCATGTTATAGGATTTTACGGTCTCTATTCCGCCGTAATCCTCCTCGACACAGGAATACAGTTCCTCGTAACTCTTCCACATTTTATCGTAGTAGCGCATGCTTTTGCGGGCAATTACGGTAGAAATGACCGTGGACAGCGGAACAAGAAGAATGACCGCCAGAGCCATCGGAACGTTTTCGTAAAAGAGCATGACCGCGATGGCCGTGAGCTGCAAAACGCCCATTAAAAGCACGTCTATCGCCTCGTGTATGGAGTTTCCCATCATGGAGACGTTATTATTTACGCGGGCGAGAATTTCTCCCGTCTTGGTCTTATCGAGATAGGACACGGGCAGGCGGGAAATCTTATCCGCCATCGCAATGCGAAGCTGACACGTAAAGCGGCGGGAAACCACGTTATTGAGCGTATACATTTTCAGCCATGAAAAGAAGGAATACACCGCGTAAATCCCCGCCAGCACCGCGAGCGGGACCGCGAGACTCTTCAAAAACGCGGACGCATCGGCTCCGTCCGAGCGGATAAAGTCATCCGCTTTTCCGATGACGCTGCCGATAATCTGCGGGGAAAGAATATTACACGCGATGATGACGAGCGCCATTCCCACTACGGCAAAAAGCTGAAAACGGATTTTCGATACGTCCGCCAGCATGCGTTTCAAAACGCCTCTTTTCGAAGGCTTCTGCATTTCTTCCAAAGCGCTCACCTCCCCGTTTCGGACGCGCTTCGGCGCGTTTGAGAAAGATAAATTTCCCGATAAATCCCGCAGGAGCCCATCAATTCCTCATGCGTGCCGCCGGCGTCTATCCTTCCGCCGTCGAACACGTAAATTTTATCGCAGTTCATCGCCGTCGTCACTCGCTGCGTAACAATAATCTGCGTCTTGCCCTTCAAGCGCTCCTCCAAGCAGGCGCGAAGCCTTGACTCCGTGAGAAAGTCGAGCGCGGAAAAACTGTCGTCGAATATGTATACCGCCGCGGGCTTCAACAGCGCGCGCGCAATGGCCAATCTCTGTTTCTGCCCGCCCGAAAGATTTCCGCCGCGTTGGGTCGTAGGATAGTCCAATCCCTCTTTCTGCGCCTCCACAAAATCGATGAGCTGCGCGTCGGAAACGGCTCTGAGAACTTTCGCGTCCTCCGCTTCACGGCCCGCCAGAACGTTTTCCCGTATCGTTCCCGAAAATATCGTATCCCGCTGCAAAACACAGGAAATATTCTCCCGAAGGCGACGCTCGCCCAGCGTTTCGGCGGGGGTTCCGTCGAAGGAGAGCTCCCCGCCCGTCGGCGACGCCAGCCCCAGCAACAGGCGAACCACCGTACTTTTTCCCGAACCCGTACCGCCGATAAACGCTATTTTCTGACCGGGCAAAATTTCCATGTCTATCCCCGAAAGCGCGTCGTCGGAAGCGCCGGGATAACGATAGGAGACTCCCTTTAAGCGGATTCCGCCCTTCAACGGCGCCTGCCCTTCCGCACGCGTTTCGGGAACGGAATCCGCCGTCAGAACTTCGGAAATACGCATGCAGTTCACCTTGGCACGGGGAATTTCCGAAACGGTGAAGGAAATATTCATAATCCCCGACATAATCATGCCCACGTATTCGATGACCGCAAGAATACCGCCCGCCGTCAGACGACTGTCGGGCAGGGAAAGACGATAGGCTCCCACGTACAGAATGAGCACCGTCACGAGGTTCAAAACGAGCATACACACGGGACTGATGAGCCCCGCCCGAATATTCGCCTTGATGATGTTATCCGCCATGACGTGCGTCGCTCGGTCGATTTTCTGCTGTTCCGCTCCCTCGCGGTTGAATGCCCGCACGACGCGGATTCCCGAAAGGCGGCTCCTGATCAGCGCGTTCTGCTTATCCATGTATTCGTCGGAAATTTTCCACAGCGGATGAATACGCCGAGAAACCAAAAGAACCACCGCCAAAATGACGGGCACGAACGCAAACAGAATGAGCGCTAACACCCAATCTTTACGAAAGGCGAGCGCCGTGCCCAAAATCATGGTGAACGGAATGGCGGAAAGAGCGCTCAAAAGAGTGTTGATGACGTCCCCTACCCGATCCACGTCTTCGATGGAACGGGTAATCAACGCGCCCGTACCCATCTTTTTGAAAGTATCTGCGGGCATGGAATTGACCTTCGCGAAAATTTCCGCGCGAAGGTCGCCGCAAAAGCGGGCAGTCGCACCCTGTCCGATTTTATATGCGAATACGATTAAAATCACGTCCGCAACCGTGACGGCCGCCATGACCGCACAGGTCCTATAAACGTAAGAAATATTTTTCTCCCCGATTCCGTAATCGACGATATTCGTCATCAGCGTCGGAAGCGCGACCGAACACACGGTGGACAACACCAGCATGACGAACGCCGCAGAAAGCGGCAATCGGTATTTTTTAAGGCGATTGAGTATATCTTTCATTCTTTTTTCGATTTCCCGTTAATTTTGTTTCTCGTCATATTTTGCGGAAGAGTTGAGCGAAGCCGCAAAAAACAGAACATTCGGCAAGCTATAAATGCGAAAATTTGCTTCCGAACGTCCCGACGACGCAAAATATCGCTTCAAAAGGGTATGGAAAAAGCGTTATTTTTTCGCAGACGGTGTATCGGAATCGGGCGACATCGAGCCTACGCCGATCAAATTATCCACCGGCAGAGAAAACAAAACCCCGCCCGCGTCCGTTTTCAGCCCCGCAGTCTCCTGAATCGCCCGCATGATGGGCAGTTTTCCCTCGCGCTTCGTCAGAATCATCAGAATTTCCGTCTCCTCCTGAAACGTTACCCCGATAAGCTGCTCCGCTTTCCGATTGTTCAGCGTCGTCGCGTGTATGAGCGTTCCGCCCGCCGCGCCCGCTTCCCGAGCCGCATTCATCGCTTCGTCGGCAAAACCGCTCTGCATGGCAGCTATCACCAAATCGTAAATTCTCGAATTTTCGTTCATTTTTCTTTCCCTCCCCGCCGCGGCTTCCTTTGGCGCGGCTTTCAAAAGCCCGTTCGCGACGATACTCGATACGCTCGTCAGCGGCATGGTAAAACAAATACCCTTCCCTACGAGATACAGCTCCATTTCTTTCTGTATCCCCTCCAAAACCGTCCTTTCCGAGGTCTCCGGAATCAGCGAAAGCACCATTCTCTTGCTCGTCTCCCCGAGACCGAGATAGTCCAGAACCGCCGTGCGCGCCGTACCGTGCGCTTCAAAGGAATAACTCAATGCCGCGCCCGAAGCGTTGCAGAGCTCCACGACCTCCGCGGCGTCCTCCTGCCCCACGATTCCGACAAGGAGTTTCAACCGCGGCGGCTGTCCGCCCTTTGAACGCAACGGATTCGAACCGTCTTTCTCCCGCGCTACGCGCAGCTTTTTCAGCTTTCCGCCCGCAAACCCCTTTTTCAAAGTCAATCTTTCAATCCCGCTCATGTCAGTCCACCTCGTATTCTACAACGTCGTCCTCTTCGGAAAGGAAATTCTTCTTATATGTCGCCGTCTTACGCCTATAATGGATTCCCAAAATCTGAATACTGATGAGCGGCGCCAGCGCTACGAGCGCCACGCATCCGAACGCCAGTGTCATAATCTCCGTCGGCGCAAGCACGGAGCACGCTCCGATTGCCATGGGCAGCACAAAGGAGGAAACCATGGCTCCGCTGGCGACTCCGCCGGAGTCGAACGCGATACCCGTGAACAGCTTGGGCGTAAAAATCATCAGCACCAGCGCCGCGGCATACCCCGGAAGCAAAAGCCACATTACATTGAAACCGAGAACGATCCGAAGCATGGAAAATCCCAGCGCCGCGCACACGCCGATACACAAGCCCTTCTTCATCGTCGAAGCGGAAACCGCACCCGCGGACATGTGCTCCACCTGTTTATTGAGCACGTACACCGCAGGTTCGGCCGAGACGACGAAATACCCTAAAAGCATTCCCACGGGCACCAGCAGCCAGCCGTTCCAAAAACCGGCAAGCGCTTTGCCGATTTCCCGCCCCACGGGCATGAACCCCACGTTTGCGCCCGTCAAAAAGAACGTCAGTCCCGCAAACGTATATACGAGCCCGATAATTACCTTTATGAGCTGACGGCGGGGAAATGCCCGCGTTATCAGTTGAAACAGCACGAAAAACGCCGCAATCGGCGACAGCGCGCGGAGCACTTCCAGCGCGTATTCCCCCAAGCCCCTGCCGTAATCGAGAAAGGCGCTCTGCGTCGTCTCGGGCGGCACGATGTCCGATACGGGATATTCGCCCCCCTGCGCCTTATAAATAATCCCCAAAACGAGCACCGCCAGAATCGGGCCGATACTGCTCAAAGCCACGAGGCCGAAACTGTCGTCACCGCTCTTTTTACCGCTCCTCACCGCCGCTACGCCTACGCCCAGCGACATGATAAAGGGCACCGTCACGGGCCCCGTCGTGACTCCGCCCGCGTCGAAGGAAATCGCCCAAAAACTCGACGGAACCGCCGTGAGCGCCAACGCGAACACCGCCGTATAACATATCGCCAGCAGGGCGGAAAGACTCACGCCGAACACGATTCGCAGCATCGACGCCATGAGAAAAAGCCCCATTCCCACCGATACCGTGACAACCATCACCATATTTTCGATGTCGGGAACCTGTTCCGCCAAAATTTGCAAATCGGGTTCCGCCATGGTCACGATGACGCCTATCACGAAGCTGACAAAGGCTATCAGCCATACTTTCTTGCTCTTGGTCAGCGTCGAGCCTACCCTTTGACCGATGACGAGCATGGACATGTCTGCGCCCAATGCAAACAGCGCCGTTCCGAAAATCAAAAGCAGGACCCCGACGGCGAACAAAAGAAATGTGCCCGTCTCCAAGGGCGTCAACGTGAGAGACAACCCCAATACGATGAGCGCTATGGGAAAAACTGCACGAAAAGCCTCTTTCAGTTTTTCTTTCAGCGCCTCCGACATTTCCTTGCGCCGCTCTTTGAGTTTTTCCCTATCCGCCATATTATCTCCCCTTTTCAAAATTTATTCTTTTCTTTGTGAAAAAACCGCTTGCCTGTTTCGGGCAAGCGGTTTTTGGAAAATAAAAATTTTGCAAGCAAAATCCGTATGCGGAAAACAATCAGTCTTCCGCCCCGTCCAATTTCTTTGCGTCTTCGCTGTCTTCATACTGCTCGTACTGATTACAGAATTCCGCAAATACTTCGTCCATCAGCGTTTCGTCTTCGAGCGGAAGGAGCTCCTGTTCGTCTCCCTCGCCTTTGAGCAGGAACATCACCACTTCGTCCTCCTCTTCCTCCGTCTCCGGCTCCGCTTTCTGGAAAAAGCAATACCATTCGCCCTTATATTCGATTGTCCCGATATGGAGATATTTCTCCACATTCCCTTCGTCGTCTTCGAGTTCGAGAATATTATCCTCGTACTCTTCGTCTTCCGTCAAGTTTTTCATGCCCATTTCTTTCACCTCTATTTATTCTTCTTCATGCGGAGCAGGTACCCCTCCAATATATACGACGCCGCAATAGAGTCTATCGTCTGCTTCCGCTTCTCCCGCTTCACTCCGCCTATGATCTGCACTTCTCGCGCCTGCATCGTCGTGAAACGCTCGTCCTCCAACTCCACGGGCAATTCGCTCGTCTCCCTGAGCGCCTCCACGAACCGACGGGTCTTTTCCGTCTGCACGCTCTCCGTCCCGTCAAAATTGACGGGCATTCCGCACACGATTACCCCCGCGCCCCTGTCCTTCGCAATCTTCGCTATCGCTTCCACGTCTGCCTGAAAATTGCGCGTACGGAAATACGTCTCCGCGGGAATCGCGTATTCGTTGAACGGGTCGCTCACCGCGACGCCGATCCGCTTGTCGCCTATGTCAAAGGCTATCGCCCGTTTTCCTGTCATAAAAGTATTATAGCACAAAACATTCCCCCGCGTCTATTGTTTTACGCAAACATTTTTTATTTTTTTCATTTTTCGCCGCAACGGACTTTACATAAAAACGCGGCGGTTAAAAACCGCCGCGCCGTTAAAAACATGGCCGAAAGAATTCATGCGTTTCGGAAAATCGCTTTCCGCATGGCCGAAAAAATTCGTCCGCTCGGGGGAAATTATTTTCCGCGCGATTTCTTCTCCGTCTTTTCCATGTCGCCTTTACTCTGTTCCCCCTCTCCGCTCTTTTCCGAAGATTGGGAAGAAAATATGCCCTTTCCGTTTTCAATGTCTTTCAGTTTCTCGTCCATCATCTCGTCGAGACGCTGTTTGACTTCCTCCTGCCCTTTTCTTACGAGCGTGCGCATCTTACAGCTGTTCGCCGCAAGCAACGCGCCGCCTACCGCACCGAGCAAAAGCCCGATTGTAAATTTCTCCATATTCAAAAAATCCTCCTTACGGAAAATTCGCTCCGCGCGGATTTCCCGTACAGTCAGTATGAGTCTATTTACTCGGATTTATTCATAATTTTCGACAAATTTTGACAAACAAAAACTTTATCCCCTCAAAAAGACGGCGATGTTCTTTTCAAAAGTCAAGATACAGAAATACGTCTTTCCGTTCCGTCGGAAAATGTAATAGAATATCTGAAAGCAAGACTTTCAGATATTCTATTACACTCTTAACGTCCATTATTTCACCTCCTTTTTATTATTATAAATGATTATTACACATAAGTCAAGCAAATAATGATTAATAATCATAAAATATAAATACATGGAGGAAATAATGATTACGCTTGAAAACATTCAAACCCGACTTATCCAAGCGATTAGAGAAAGCGCCTTAAAGCAAAAAGATATTGCGAAACAGCTGAACGTTGACCCTTCCAATATTTCCCATTATGTAAACGGAGATATTTTACCCTCTTTGGATACCTTTGCAAATCTATGTAAAATCATCGACGCAGACCCTGCGTACATTCTTTGTCTTTCCGATAGATAACGTCGTCAATTATGAGCAATAGTCATTATTGCAGAAATCAAATGATTCATGCTCATAAAATAAATTTGGAGGGTTTGATTAAATGATTACACTCGAACAAATTCGTAAACGATTGATTGAATCAATTCGGCAAAGCGGCATGACGCAGACGGAAATCGCAAAAAAGTTAAATGTTTCTCAATCGAACATCGCACATTATATCCGTGGGGATATTATGCCCGCCCTAGACACGTTTGCCAATCTTTGCGATATTTTGGACATCGACCCGGCTTATATCCTTTGTCTCGAAGATTGACGATAAAGCGAGGGGGCCCGGAAGAAAATTCTTCCGGGCCCCCTCGCTTTGAATTTTTATATCTCCCTGAACGTGGAACGGCGGCGCAGAGCCTCGTTTTCGCGCTTCAAACGGGAATTTTCCGCCGAAAGGCGCGCGTTCTCCTCCTTCAAAGACTGCGTCAGTCTGTCGTAAAGCGCGTTGATTTCATTCTCCAAGCGACGTTGCAGAAAATTTCTGTCCGTATCTTTTCCCAGACCCATTTCCGAAGCGATTGCGTCGATTCGTTCGGGCTGCTTTTTCAAAATATTCCTGTATTTATTCTGCAACCTCAGCATGAGCTTATCGTCACCTTTCGCAATGTTCGAAATCGCGCGGCGGACGGAAATCCCCTTGCTCTTTTCCGCAAGAATACTCCGAAGCGCTTTGTCCGTTTCCTCTTCCGTAAATTCACGGATCTGCTCCACCGAAAGCTGCTTCCCGTCCAAGAGCTTTACCACCCTTTCGTCCTTCTTCGGGTTCTTCATGAGCGCGTAATAGTAATTCCTTACGCTCCCTTTCGCTCGGCCGTGCTGCGCTCCGTATGTCTCGAAAAGATACGTCAGCGTCTTTCCCGCCTGCTTGCCTGCCCAAATGTATTCCACCAAACTTTTGGCCTCTTCTTCCGTGTAACCGTTGATCTTATTCATGAGTTCACCTCCGTTTTGAAGGAATTATTAACATATTTTCTTCGATTTATACATGTCCGACAAAATAAAAGAATATATTTAACTATGAAAATTTATTTTTTATCCTCCCGCCCCTGCGCGCTCATGCTCGGCGGAGTCTTTTTCGGCATGACTGACGGCTTTGAACGCTTCGCCGAAATCGAACCCAAAGACAATGTATTCGCCGAATTTATTCCCGAAGGCGCTCTGCCCGTCGGCTTCTTCATTACGGAAAAGCTCCGTTTCTCCCCGCCCGATCACTGCGAAGTCTATATCCTCAAAGACGGCATCGCCGTATTCGCAAAATCCTTCCCCCCTTCCGACTTCTCCTTAAAGCTCGTCGCTCAACAGCGCTTCCGCGAAAACCTCGTCACCGTATTCCGACAGGGCGACTTGCAAATCTCCATAGAAACTTCAAAAGGATTCTTTGTCGCTCCCCTGTCCCCCTGTTTCGAGCCGTGCAAAATCTTTTGGGAACACGGCCTGTTCTTCGTGGAGGGGCAAGGGGCGCTCGCCGTATTCAACGCCGCAGGTGAGTGCGTCCTCAACGAAAAAATTTCCGAATACAGGATAGAAAACGACGTTCTTTCCGCCGTTCTCCCCCTTTCCGACAGCCGAGGACGCTTTGCGGAATGTGCGTGGGCCTTGACGGATGACGCCTGCTTTCAGACCTCTTTCAAGGTTCGCCAGACCGCCGCGGAAAAAGACGAGGAGACGCTGCGCGACGAACTCATACCGTATGCCTTTTTCGAAAGCGTGCTGATCGGCGCCGATTTCTCGGAATTATTGGGCGACGAGCTCAAAGAACGGGCGCAGCACATAAAAGCCTTTTTGGGAGATTTCGTCTCCGTCGTCCTCACCGAACAGCCGAATACCTGCGGATTGGTACGAAAAAAGAAAGAACGGCTCTTCGAAGTGCATTATTTCACCGCGGAGGTCAAGGACGGGAAAATCGTCGATATAAGAGGATAAGAAAACTACGACGGCAAAAAAACAGCCGAAAATAAAACAAATCAAGAGCCGCCTTTCCCGACGGGAAAGGCGGCTTCTTCTTATTGAATATATATCGAATCAATAGCTCTTAACTTTTATAGATTTTATAATAATGGGCGTCTTAGGAACGTCATAGCTCGCAGAAATTTTTGCGGACGACATGTACGGGTCATTCTCGTCTACCAAAACCGTGGTCTCGGTCGTAAACTCCGCGTCTTCCTCTCCGTATTCTTCTTCGATATATTGATTGATGTCGTCTTTCAGCTCGTCCAAAACGTCCTTGCTGTCGTCTTCCAGCGTGGCAAACGTACAGTAATTGGAATTGCTCGTCGATGACGACGAAAGGGAAATATAGAACATGGACGTCGCACTGTTATATTTATAGGGCTTCCAATCGTAACCTTCTCCGTCCGCGCGTTGGGTCATGACCACGCCGTTATAGGTATTTTTGGGCGTGTAGTACATCGTCAAAGAACCGTATGTCTGTTTCAAGGCTCCGTTCGTTACCTGAAACCCGTTATCGGAAAATTCTCCGTACACGGTATTGACGGGGGTCGTTCTTTCCTCGTCGTCCCACACCGTCTGTGTGAGCCCCCATGTGGAAACCGTGGAAAAGTAGTCCTTTTCCACCAATCCGTTATTGTCCGAGACTGCCGCATCATAAGTGTATGCGCCCGTATACAGCGCGGAATCGGCCTGATAATCATGAATACACATGCCGTCGTAATAGCCCTTTTCCACAAGCTCCAAAAAGTGCTGAACGGTGGAAGGAGCGATTTTCCGATATAATTTATATTCCAGCGTATACGTTTTATCGTTAAAAGAGAGCTTCATTTCCACCTCGGGGTGGGAAGTGGTACATGCGGAGAACAGCGTCGCAGATGCGAACACACTGACGCCGATAAGCGCCGCGCTCATAAGTTTTTTGAAAGAATTACGTAACATTCGATTTCTCCATCGACGGATTTTTATACTTCTATATTTTACCCTTTATTTGCGTTTCCGTCAAGTACTTTTGAGCGATTGCCGCCGATTTTTACATAAAATCCATAATTTACACAAAATTACGGGTTCCCGACCAAGGAGAACCCGTTTTTTCATCATCGACAATTTACCCGAAAAAAAATTCGAAAAGCCCGCCGGCAATCGCCGCATAGATAAGAAACCATGCTAAATTCATCACTACCGCCATAAAAATACAGCCGGCTATCTTCAAGCCGAATTTTACGTTACTGCGCAAAATCGTCGCATTGATACCCGCGCACAACAGACAGAAAAGCACGCTTAACACGCCGCCGATTGCTCCGCCCAAGAGATAAAAAAGCATGCTCAATACACCGCCGATTGCTCCGCCAAAGAAACCGACTCCTATTCCGAGCAACGGCAAAACAATCAAAACCCATTCATACCATTTATTTTGGACAAGAACGATATTGTTTCCGTCTCCCTCTACCAATGTCACGCCCATAAGAAAATTCCCTTTCACCGTAATGAGTTCTTCCGCTCCGTCCCGATTGACGGCAAAAACCTCTCTGTTTCTTTTCTCCAAGGCTACGCCGTTTAAGGTCAATTCCTTTTTTCCCGTCCATATATTTTCCGTATAGGAATATAAATTCCCGTCTTTCTCCGCAATAAGATGCATTTTATGCCCCTACCTATTGCCTATATTTTTCTTAAATTATATCATTGTTCTTCAATATTGTCAATATCAATAACAAAAATTTTCAGGAAAATGTGAGAGCTTTCCCGTCTCGCTTACCACGCGGTAATTTTTTCAGCTTCATTTACCCTGTCAATGATTTTCGGGAAATTTACCGTTTGGTAAATTCCCCGAAAAATCTCCCCTTTGACGTGTTTACAGGGTGCGTTCGGGAAAAGAAAGGACGGCTGAACCCAGCCGCTCGCCGCACTTTACGAGCGTCTCGTCCCCTCTCGCCGTGTTTTCCAAAAGCTCCGCATCCAAAACCGCACGCCCCCTCTCTATCAACAGGACGACGGTAGAGCCGCCGAACTCGAAACGACCCTTTTCCTCGCCGCGGCGGCAGGCGCCCGCTCCGTCGTTATTGACGATCCGCCCCACCATCATCGCGCCCACCTCTACCTGCGTCATCAAGCCGAAATGCTCGGTTTCCATAGTCGTATATTCGCGGCAGTTTTCCGTGAATACCCTCCGCTTTTCTAAGGCCGCGGGCTGTACGGTATGCAGCTTTCCGCGGATAAAGACGTTTTCTCCCTTTATTCCGTCGTCGATATAAAAATATCGGTGATAATCCTCCACCGTCAGGCGAAAAACAAGGCACTGTCCCCCGCGATACCGATTTGCCAGCTCTGCGTTTCGCAAAAGGCTTTCGACGGAATAGGAAAATCCTTTAATTTCAAACCTGCTCCCCTCGTCCACGGGAAAAACGGACAATTTCGCGTCGCAGGGGGAAACGAACGCTTCGGGAGAATGGTCGAAGGGGCGAAGCTCCGGACGGATATGGCGGGTAAAAAAGGCGTTGAAGCTCTTATAGTTCTCTTTTTCGTAAAGAGACATATCGATTTTATGTTTTCTGATATATCGACGAATCAGAATACGGGAAAATCGGCTGTCCAAAAAACAGCCGACGACTTTTGAAACGGGGCGGCAGACGAGCAGGCGGAGAAAGAGTCCGCCGAGTCTGCTGCCGTATAAAAAACGCAGAGACGCCGCAGGCCGCAGCGCCTCTTTTTTCAGCACCTCTCTCATATCACGGCCCGCCTGATAAAGAACAGAGAAACGAGAATGACCGTCAGCACCGCCATGGCGATCAGCAATCCCTTGACGCCGAGCTTGGGCATCTTGAAGCGTATGACGAACGCCGCGGAAAGCGCGAGATACCCCGAAAGCATGACGGCGTTATACCCCACCGATTTGACCGCGAACATCGTGGCGACAAGATAGAAAATCGGAAGCACGAAAGCTACGTTCGTGACGGGCAGTCCCTCATAATAGCGCCTGCGGCCGCAATTTTCGTCGCTCGTGCGGATTTCCTCCGTCACGTCGAAATAGGCCAACCGAATGAGCGCGCACAATACGAATACGGCATACACGGGCATAAAATACCAACGGTTGAGCCGCATGCCGAAACCGATCATCGCAGGGGCGACGCCGAAGGCGATTAAATCGCTGAGAGAGTCTATCCTTTCCCCGAACATTCTGTCTTCCTTGGTCCTGTTTTTGCGGGTCTTGGCTACTGCTCCGTCAAAGGCGTCGCAGACGCCCGAAATCAAAAGGCAAATTACGCCGATTTCGGGACGCGCGGGCTTATTTCCGCCGACGGAAAAACACATTCCGACGATTGCCGCAATCACCGAAAGATAGGTAAGAATGACTCCGTAATGATAAAATCCTACTATTTTTTTACTCTGGTTTTTCATTTTCACTTTTCTCTTGCGGTATATTTTCTCTCTTTTTTCTTTGGCTCTGTCACAACAAATGGTTGATTTTTGACGAGAAATAGCGTATAATAATAG
>ERZ1673702.2176-NODE-2176-length-18051-cov-4.085630_pt1 | contig 18051 bp, 13 predicted proteins | sample MGYA00580232_ERZ1673702 | MGnify/ENA primary metagenome ERZ1673702 (study PRJEB41218, sample SAMN15661792) | gut metagenome | host: Homo sapiens | place: Canada: London | collected 2015-08-20/2019-03-30 | study: EMG produced TPA metagenomics assembly of... | reverse complement strand
GCAAATACTATTAGATTAACTATTACCGACAGTTTTGGGACACTTGCCACTAAGACATGGACTGTTACTATTGTAGAATTCAAACTTGAAAGCACATTTGATGATACTTTGTTATATACAAATACAGATGTAGTATTTAGATATACACCTTATGGAAACGTTAATAAGACTCTTCATTTTATTCTTGATAGTGAAGACTTAGGCACTGTTGAAACTCAGTCCTCTGGCAGAATTATGTCTTATAATATTCCTAAACAGGAACATGGCAGCCATTTACTCAAAGTATATATGACTGCGACAATTAACAATAAAGAAATAACCTCAAATACTATTTGTAAGGATATTATTTGTGTTGATCCTACAAATAGAACTCCTATTATTGGATGTGCTCAACAGGAATTTACAGCACAACAGTACCAAGCAACAAGTATTAAATATGTTGTATATGATCCTGATCACAATCCCGCCTCTGTAAAACTATCAATTGATGGTAAAGTACAGAGCACTCTTTCTGTAAATCGTTCTGCTCAAATCTGGAGTTATAAGTCATCCACTGAAGGAAAACATAACCTGACCATCTCATGTCGTAAAGTGACTAAGATTTTATCAGTTAATATCACTAAACTTGATATTGATGTTGAACCAATCACAGCCAACTTAGCATTTGATTTTAACCCTGTTGGAAAATCCAATGGAGATACCGACAGACTCTGGACCGATAAAAATAACTCTGCTATTACTCTTTCAGTATCAGATAACTTTGACTGGGATAATGGTGGATACCAGATTGATTCTTCTGGAAACCAGTATTTCTGTGTAAAAGCTGGAACAACTGCTCAGATTAATTATAATCTCTTCGGAAAAGACCCGAAACAGACTGGTTCTGAATTCAAATTTGTATTTAAGACTCAGAATGTTCGCAATGCTTCTGCTACTTTCTTATCATGTATTGATGGTACTGAAGGCTCTGACGTAGGTATTAAAATGGATGTTCATGAAGCATACGTGAACACTTCTACTGACAGCTTATATTTTCCATATAGCGAAGAGGATATTATTGAATTTGAATATAATATCAATACAATTGATACAAAAGACACATCTGCAACTTCTATCATTATGACTTATGAAGACGGAGTTGGAGGAAGACCTCTTATTTATGATAATTCTCATAGACTGCACCAGTATTCTCCTACCCCAATTTCTATTGGTTCTCCGGATTGTGATGTGTTGATTTATAGAATGAAAGCTTATTCTGCTTCTCTCACAGATTCTGACATTCTTGCTAACTTTATTGCAGATGCTAGAGATTCAGATGAAATGATTGCAAGATATAATAGAAACCAGATCTACAATGACAACAATGCTCTTACTCCAGATTCTGTAGCTAATGCTTGCCCGAATCTAAGAGTAATCAAAATTGAAGCGCCGCATTTCACAAATGACAAGAAGGATTTTGTTAAAAATACTTCTATGGAATGTATTTATAAGAATGGGGATCCTAAATTAGATAACTGGAAATTTATTAACTGTTTCCACGCCGGACAGGGAACTACAAGTAATGAATATGGTTTTGCTGCCAGAAATATTGATGTTATTTGTTGTGCGGATGGTGTACATCAGATCAATAGTAAGATTCCTCTTGATCCTAACTATAAGACAGAGTTAGTTCTTGGTGATGGCACAAAATATGAGAACGGAACTGGTAAGATTAGTCTTACAAGAAACTCTGTTCCAAATAATTGGTGGAATTTTAAAGTAAATGTAGCATCTTCAAATATGGCAACTAATGCATTAGGACAGAAGAGATTCAACGACTTTTTACCATATGAAAGTCCTGCGGTACGTAGAGATCCTAAAGTTAAAAACTCTATGGAATTTGTCAACTGTGTAATCTTTATTAAAGAATCTGATCCTGATATTACTACTCATAGAGAATTTCAGGATACAGACTGGCACTTCTACTCTCTCGGTAATATGGGAGATTCAAAGAAGACTGATATTACAAGAGCTTATGATCCAGAGGATATGAAAGAATTCTGTATTGAAATCAGTGACAATACTCTTCCAAACTCTGCATTCCAGACCGGTATAACAAACCAAGATGGAACTATGAAATATCCTATCAGTAAAGCTGAATGGAAAACTGGTAATACAGCATATGATGCTCTGTATAATAACTGGGATGGATCATTTGAATTCAGATATGATTGTTGCGGCGATTCTAAGGATGGTTCTGCTCTTACTTCTGATGAAGCAAAAAAGAAAATACGTACAGATAACAAACAGATTTGGAGAGACTTCTATGAGTTTGTAATTACGTCTAGTGATAAAGAATTTAAAGATGGCTTGAAAGATTGGTGTATTCAGGATGCAATGCTCTATTTCTATTTAGTTACACTCAGATATAGTATGATTGATAATAGAGCCAAGAATGTTTTCCCGCATTGGGCAAAACATTATATCACTCAGGAAGAAGCTACAACTATGGGTGATAAAGCTAAATATTATACTATAGATGATGATGCGGCTGCTCTGCATAATGGTTATAGATTTGATCTATGGGCATATGATATGGACACTCAGCTTGGTATTAATAATTCAGGTGAGCTGTCATTCCCATATGGTAAGGAAGATACTGACTATAAAGAAGAAGGAAATCCTTCATCTGGTTATGTTTTCAATGCTGCTGAATCTGTATTGTGGTGCAGAATACGTGATGTATTTACACAAGAATTAAGAAACATGTATCAGTCTGTAGACTCTAACTGTTGGTCAGACTCCCACTTAATCAATGAGTATGAAGCATGGCAGAATCAGTTCCCAGAAGAACTGTGGAGAATCCACTATGAAAGATTGTATATAAGAACATATCGTGCTGGAACAGTAAGATTCCTTAATGAGATGATGAATGGACGTGGAAAATATCATCTCAGACAATGGGAACGTGACCAGCATATTTATATGGGAACGAAATTCTTACATACAGATGTAAAGTCTGATCAGATTATGTTCAGATGTAATACACCTAAGAAAGTTGTAGTTAAACCAGATTATACTCTGAAGATCATTCCTTATTCTGATATGTATATTTCTGTACTTTATGGTAATTCACCAGAAACTACTCAGGTACGTGCAAAAGCCGGACAAGAATATAAGATTACTACGGACTTAACAAATATGGATGATACAGCTATTCTTATCTATGCTGCATCAAGAATCGAGGCATTAAATGACCTCTCTGCTTGTTATATTCATGATAATGATTTCTCAAAGGCTTCTAAGCTGAAAACTATTATCATTGGTAATAATACAGCTGGATATCAGAATACTTTTATGACATCTCTTAATATGGGTAATAATACTCTTCTTGAGACTTTGGATATTCGTAATTGTCCAAATCTTACAGGATCTGTTAACCTGTCTGCATGTGAAAATCTTATTAATCTTTATGCTGATGGAACTATTGTAACATCTGTATTATTTGCTAATCATGGTAAGATTGCTCATGCTTCTCTCCCATCTTCTATCAACACTCTTACACTCAAGAACCTCAAAGACTTAACTGATCTTAAGGTTGCAGGATACGATAATTTACAGACATTTGTATGTCAGAATTCTATCGTAGATGCTCTTGCTATCTTAAATGCTGCTATTAATACTCTTCGTACCGTAACAATTACTGGTATCTCATGGAATCTTGATGATACTACGCTTCTTCTGAAATTATCAAAACTTGCCGGTATTGATGATAATGGCGCTACTACTGAGCAGTCAATTCTTACTGGATCTGTTCATGTTCCTGTAGTCAGACAGCAGGAATATAAAGAATTTGTTGGTTCTGAAGATGAACCTGGAATCTGGACAGACCTTGTTCTTACTTACGATTCAATCATTACTCAATTCAAAGTTACATTTATAAATGATGATGAAAGTAATACTATCCTTGATATCCAGTACGTAGATAAAGGTGGAAACGCTGTTGATCCTACTACAAGAGAAGTTAATCCGATTCCTATTCCTACAAAGAAAAGCACAATTAAGCTTGATTATACCTTCAAAGGATGGGAAGGTTCAATGACAGGAATCTTTGCTGACAGAACTATTACTGCTATATATGACAGTAAAATCCGTGAATATACTGTAAAATATGTTTCTAAAGGATTATCTCTTCAAGAATCTACTGCCCAGTATGGTTCTTATGTAAAATATACAGGTGATACTCCTGTATATACTGCTGAGGAATCTGCTTATAAGTACAATCTGTTTAAAGGATGGGATAAGTCAGGATTTGTCGATGGAAATAAAACGATCAATGCAGTATATGAAACATGCGAATACGTAGATGGATACTTTGATAGTAAGGATCTGGCCAATATGACACAGGTTGAGCTTTATACTCTTATGAAAATGGGACTTGAAGCAAAATCATTATCATTAAAAGATACATTAGATTTCAAACTTGGTGTTGATTATAGCTATGGCGACATTGAAGAGCATGAAGTTATTTCAGCTGCGACTAAATTTGATGGAACAAACTATATTGACACCGGATTAAAGATCATGGAAAAAGACAGAGACTTTACGATTGCTATTGACTTTGAATTCGATACAGACAATAGTGTAAATTCTACTCTTGCACAGTGCTTCCAGGGTGATGGTTCAAATGGATTCAGACTTTGGTATTCTCAGGAACCTCGTTTCTCATGGAATACTGATAGTATAACTCCATCTGCTGGAACAAATCGAGAGATTATTGTATTCCGTCATGAAGCTGGAAGTCAGAAGCTTTATGTATACAATTCAAACATGACTGGAAAAGAAGTATCTTCTACTACTCTGAATGCGATCAGGATTCCAGAGCATAGTTCCACTCTCGTATTTGGATGTTCTAAAGCTGACGACGGAGCATATGAAAACTTTGCAAAAGGCACTGTACATTGGGCTAAAGTCTGGTACGCAGATCTTGGTGAAGAACAATGTATGGATATTGCTTCTTGGATTCATGAAATTATTCCAATGGAAGTAGCTAAGTTTAAAGGATATTATCTATCTGACGTTGCTTCAAAGAGAGCTAACATTACATTTGTTGCTTCTAATCTACTTGGTACAGAAAAACCTTATAATAATAAGAGCACAAATGCAGGTGGATGGGCTGATTCTACATTAAATACATGGTTGAATACTCGTATGGTTAAGGCAATCTCTCCTTTATGGAAAGCGTTGATCAAACCTGTAAAAGTATACTCTTCTGTCGGTAACAAGTCTAATGACACTTCTGTATCTAATTGCAGATTCTATGTTCCATCTCTGTACGAAGTTGATCCTACTGCTACTTCTGAACCATATATTTCTGAAACAAATGCTCCTATTGCTTATTTCACAGATGATGATACCAGAAAGAAAGCAAAACCTTCTACTCCTGCAGAGTATGAATCTTATTGGACCAGATCTCCAAATGCTACAGTTGCAAACTGGCTGTATACGGTTAATGAATCTGGTGCAACATATGGATTCTCTTATCCAGGGCAGAATTCTGGAATCTTACTTATGTTCTCAATTTCAAGTGAGGGGTAACCATTCCCATCTTATAAGGAGGATATCACATGTATTATAAAGTAATCAAAAATGATGAAGTCGTAGATGTCCTTAATCATATCCTGTATATCAAATATCAGGAGAAACATAGTCTGTTGCTTCTATGTGATATCACAGAAGCACAGGCTATTTTAAGTTCAGACGGAAAATATGGATGGCACATTGAAGGTCTCTATAATTTTCCGCCTGATAATGACATTTATGCAATAAAAGAAATTTCAAAATATGAATATGACAAATTGAAGAGGTGATCACAGCATGGCGTTAATTCCAACCTGGTATTCTGCATCAACTAAGCAAATTGCAGAAAAGGCTTTACAAAGAGGGGTGCTAAAATACCCAGGACTTTGTTACATCCAAGACAGTAAGAGTATAGCGTGGGTGACCATCGACAACACATTAGAATATGTCAAAGGAGATAAACAGATTACAGATGTAAAATGCATCGGATCAAATCTTATGTTTTTCTCTGGAGATAAACTGCTTTTCTCTTATGACATATCTATGACTGATGAAGATAAAGATCATATTATTGAAGAGGTCAAAAAAACAATCGGATTGGATAATTATGTCAAGTCTTCTGAGCTTTCTACTCTTTTAGATAATATAATCGGTAATCTTGAAGATAAGTCCACTGTTGTAGACTATATCAACAGCCTATCTTATAACAAATTATCTGATGTACCTATTGTAAATCTTATAGGTACACTTACTGTTCCTGTGAAGATATCATCACTCGATGATGGTATTTATAAAGTAAAAGGCCAATGTATCATTGGTGGAAACAATACTACTGTTCAATCTTCTGCAGACGATGTTCTGTATCTTGTATCTCATGATGCTGATACTTCCAGCACAACAATCACAAAAATGCAAGGAAAATCTATTACATTGTATTTCATTCAGCAGGATGGTGAATATACGACTGATCGTTATGTCACTGAAAGCTGGATTAATGAACAGAATTTTGCAAGTGCTGATTCTGTAAAAGAATATGTTTCAAATATCATTGAGGAAACCGTTTTAAATGTTTTAGATGATCATATTGACGCTGCTTTAGAAAGAAAACTTGGAGGTATTGATTCCGAAGATTTAACAAATATATTTCAAGGAGGAAACTAATTATGGCAAAATTACAGTTCGCTACACTTTCTAATCTTCAGGAGTTCTTAAATCTGCATAATGTACAGATTGACTCAAAAATCAGTGAAGCTGTTAAAAGCTCAATTAAAACAGTATCTCAGTCAGAAGACGGATACACACTTTATTTCTACACAAAAACTGCTCCAGTAACTATTGATGAAGCAGCATTCACTATTACTATTCCTCAGCCGACAGGAAAAGCTGACAAAGTAAAAGGTGCAGTAAAAGGTCATCTTGCAGGATTAGACGAAAATGGTAATCTTGTAGATTCTGGAAAGGCGGCTACAGATTTCGATGCAGCCGGAGCTGCTAACACAGCAAAAACAGAAGTAATGTCTTATGTTGGTACTATTCCTACTGGTGCTAAAGCTAAAGATGTAGTTTCTTATATTAAAGAAGCTGTAAAGACAGGCACATATGATGATTCTGCTCTGAAATCAAGTGTTGCAGCTAATACCGCAGCAATCAGTACTCTTAATGGAACCGGGGCTGGATCCGTAAAGAAAGCTGTTTCTGATGCAGTTGCTCAGATTGTTAACGGCGCCCCAGAAGCATATGACACACTGAAGGAAATCTCTGATTGGATTTCTTCTCATGCATCTGATGCAGCAGGAATGAATAGTCAGATTACTACCAATAAAGAGGATATCTCTAAGCTGAAAACACTTATCGGTACTCTCCCAAACACAGCAACATCTAAAGATATCGTAAGTTATATTGCTGAATATGTTTCTAAGGCTCTTGCAGATTCTGACCTTTCTCAGTATGCGAAAGCTGAAGATCTGACAGCCGCTGTAGGAAGAATTGATGCTATTGAAAAGAAATTACCTACATTAGAAGCTGCTGATAAAAAGAATGCTGGAGATATTACTGCTGTTAAAGGCAGAATGGATACTGCCGAAGGTAAGATTACTGCTCTTGAAAAAGATCTTGCCGCTGAAAAACCGAAGATTGCTAAGAACACATCTGATATCACCGCTCTTAAGGGGCTTGTTGGAGATGGATACGAAGCAATTCCAAGTGCGTCTATCAAAGGTTTATTTAGTGCGTAAAGTAAGGGGTTACTCCCCTTGCTTTCATTAAAGCGAAGGGATGTGCAGATAATGAAAGAACAATTTCTTAATTTACAAGGTCTTACTGAGCTTGTTGATTATATTAAAAAATATATAACTGATCAGCAAGAAGTCATCCCTTATGCATCTTATACATTGTTTCCAACAATTGGTAAAACAAATGCAATTTATGTGGACACAACCACAAATGCAATCTATAGATGGGATGATAATAATATCAAATATTATGCATTGGCATTTGATCCTGAAAAGGAATTCATCATGCAATGCGGTAGCTCGAAAGGATGATGTGAATGGCTACACAGACATTGAATACTCGTATTGCCCTTAAATCGGACACAACCGCTAATTGGGCGAAATCTACGCTTGTTCTATTAAAAGGTGAACAAGCGATTGAAATTACAGAATCTGGCGCTTACAAAATTAAAATTGGTGATGGGGTTAAAACATTTGCTGAATTGCCATATGCGACTATGACACCAGAAGAAATCTCTGCACTGATTGGTAATGGTTCAGTACAGAACGTAACTCTTGCTTCCGGTACTAACAACGGTACATTAAAACTGACTGTAGATGGAACAACTACAGATAATATTGCGGTAAAAGGATTAGGAAGTGCTGCATATACAAATACTTCTGCTTATGCAACTGCCGCACAGGGTACTCTTGCTACAAACGCAGTCCGTAAAGTAGTTTCTGGCACTGCGAACGGTACAATCTCTGTAACAACAGGAACTGGAGCAGCAACAGATATAGCAGTAAAAGGATTGGGATCTGCTGCATATAAAGGAGCTGGAGCTTCACAGGGACAAGTTCCTGTAAATGGAGCCGATCTTGGAACGACAGCCAATGTTCCTGTAGTAACAAATACTTCCGGACAGTTAGTTCCGCATGCCTCTGGTGCTCTTGGTTCTGCCGCATTTAAAGGTGCCGAGACATTTGCAACAGCTGCACAAGGTGCTAAAGCAGATAAATCAGTTCAGTCTGTATCTATTACTTCTGGAACTAATAACGGCACAATTAAATTAACTGTTAACGGCAATGCTACTGACAATATTGCTGTTAAAGGGCTAGGTTCTGCTGCTTACACAGCTTCAGGTGCCTATGCTACATCCGCTCAGGGTGCAAAAGCAGACGCGGCTATGCCAAAAGCCGGTGGTACATTCACAGGTACAGTAACGCTTGCAGCCGATCCAACTGATGCTTTACAGCCAACAACAAAACAGTATGTAGATGCCAAAATTTCAAGTTCTATTGCTGCTTCTGATGCAATGGTGTTTAAAGGAACACTTGGAACTAATGGTACTGCTACTGCTCTTCCTACATCTTCTGTTGTAATAGGCGATACATATAAAGTAATTACTCAGGTTTCTGTAGTTGCTGATAATTCTTATACAGGAGCTGCTGTGACAGCTAAGGTCGGTGACTTAGTAGTCGCTATGTCAAAGGATCCAAAATGGATTGTTGTACCATCTGGTGATGAAATCGTTACTACTGTTAAGTATTCCACTACAACACAGAATCTTACAACAAGTGCTAAGTCTGGAGAGATTACAGTAGGTGAAGCTGCTACAAAACAGGTAGATTCTTCTATCGCAGCTGCTTCTACTTCTACTAAGCTTCCAACTTCAAAAGCTGTTGCCGCTTTTGTTGAAGGAAAAGGTTACAAAACAACTGACCAGAAAGTAAAGAATACTCTTAATACTACTGCAAAGGCTTATGTAACTGGTACTACAAGTGCAGCAACTGGTATTGGAGAACAGGTATTTGATACAGGTGTATATCTTGATACAACTGCTGGAAAACTTGTTGCTACTACTTTTGCAGGTGCTCTTCAGGGTAACGCAACGACTGCTACTTCTGCAGCTGCTTGTACAGGTAATGCTGCTTCTGCAACAAAACTTGCAGCATCAAGAAATTTCTCTCTTACTGGAGGTGCCGTTGCTGATGCTGTAGCATTTAACGGTGGAGGAAATGTTGCTCTTAGTGTTAAAAGTTTAAATACTGATTATTTAACTAATGGAGCCAATACTCTTATTTTAAATTGTGGGACATCTGTTTAAATGAAAGTGGCCTCTTTTATGAGGCTGCTTTACTAAATATGAAAATTATAGATTATATCTATTTAAATAAAAATTAAAAAAGGGAGGTGCACAATGGGAGAACAAAATCTCAATATACGAATCAAACATAAATATGATACGGAAGCTAATTGGAATAAAAATAATCCTGTTCTTTTAAGTGGAGAAATAGCAATTACAAGTGATAAATTCGGTAAACATAAAGTGGGAGATGGAACACATAAATGGTCTGAACTATCTTATGCAAAAGCTGAACTTACAAAAGGCGATGTAACAGGCGCTCTTGGCTATACGCCTCCTTCAAGTGACACTTGGCGAGGTATTCAGGATAATCTAATAAGCAGCTCTACAACTGAGTCTCTATCTGCTGCACAGGGTAAAATATTAAAAGAGTTAGTTGACGGGAAAGCTCCGTCTTCACATACGCATACTAAAAGCGAAGTCGGATTAGGCAACGTTGACAATACTGCCGACGCCACAAAAAGTGTAAAATATGCTACTTCTGCAGGTAGCGCATCATCTGCCGCTGCTCTTACTTCTAATGCTGGATCATCAACTCAGCCAGTATATTTCTCAGGTGGTAAGCCAGTAGCTTGTTCATATACACTTGGTAAGTCAGTGCCTGCAGATGCATTATTTACCGATCATACTTATGGAAACATGAAGGGTGCTACTTCTTCTTCTGCCGGAAGTGCTGGTCTTGTTCCTGCACCTAATATAGGAGAACAATTAAAGTTTCTTCGTGCAGATGGTGCATGGGTAATCCCTACAAATACGACATATTCTGTAGGTACATCAAGTTACTTAGGAATAACTAAGCTTTATACTGAAACTGGGTCGGCTACAGATGGTACCATGACTCAAAATGCTATTACTTCTGCTCTTAACGGGAAATCTCCTACCTCTCATACGCACAATTATGCAGGAAGTTCTAGTTCTGGCGGTGCTGCTACATCAGCAATTAAATTATCCACACCTAGAAAAATTGGTAACGCATCTTTTGATGGTACTGCTGATATTACCTTATCTCAGATGGGACTTAATGTTCCTGTTGAAATTACAAAAGCTAACTATCTTGCAAAAAAGAAAGCTGGAACTTTAAATGCAAATACCTATTACAATGTTATTGATGAATATGATTCTGCAAATGTTATTAACGACTCATCTGTAACAGCCAACAGTGCGTTTTCAAGTACTAAATCAGAAAAAACATATGCGAAGAAAAGTACACTTGTTAATACTACTCTCACAGCAAGTAAATGGACTGGATCTTCTGCTCCATATAGTTATGTATTATCCGTATCTGGAGTAACTTCTTCAAATATTGTAGAAATAGATTATGCTTCTAATGCTTCATCTGCTGCTATTGAAGCTTATCAAAATGCAATGTTAGCTGACGGAGGACAGACTACAAATCAAATTACTATAAAAGCAACCGAGAAACCAACTGTAGATATTCCCATTACTATTGTTATAAGAAATGATTTATAAAAGGAGGCGATAACATGGCAATTTATAAAGGTGAACAATGTCTTGCCGGAGTTGGTAAGAATGCAACTATTAAAATTGGTACTGCTAAAACAGGTACTTCGGCTGCGGTAACTAATTCTGGTACTGATACAGATGCTATATTGAATTTTACATTACCTAAAGGTGATCAGGGAGTTGGAATTTCAAGTGTTATCCCTCATTATCTTGCAAGTCCTAAATCGCAGGGAGTGACCAGATCAACTACTGGATGGGCGACTTCCGCTCAAGTTATGACATCTACAAATAAATATTTGTGGTGTTATCATGAATTTGTTTTGACAAACAATAATCATTTGTATACAGATGCAACCGTTATAGGTGTTTATGGAGATAAAGGTGATCCGGGTACAACTGATTACAATGGATTGAAGAATAAACCGGTCGTTAATGGAGCTGTAACTGCTTATCAGTCAGATATTATGAAATCTCAGTTGAGAAATGTGACATTCTCTACTGAAGAACCTAAGACAACTGATGGTAAACCTGGTGATATGTGGGTGGTGTATGGCGATGAGTAATATTAAAACTGGTGATATTTTAAACTTTGATTATACTGGTACTGTCCAAACTGTAACACTTCCTAAAGGTACATATAAGTTGGAGTGTTGGGGTGCTCAAGGAGGAACTTACAGTAGTTACATAGGCGGATACGGTGGTTATTCCAAGGGTACTATTACTCTTACTGAAGCAACTACTGTTTATATATCTGTTGGTGGGGCTGGATCTTCCTCTTCTACTGCTGCAGGATTCAATGGTGGAGGAACTGGTATTTCTTCTGGTAGAGGTGGCGGCGGAGCTACAGATGTTCGTATAGGTCAAAATTCTCTATATTCAAGAGTTATTGTGGCTGGAGGAGGTGGAGGCGCTGGTGTAACAAGTACCAATGCTAATCCTTGTGGTTGTGGCGGTGGAGAATATGGTGGGGATGGTTATTATAATAATACTACCGGTTCTTATACTACTGGTCAAAATAGATCTGGCGGTAGTGCCTCACAAACTGCAGGTGGTATAACTTGGAGTACAGGCACTCAGGCTACTTTTGGTCAAGGCGGAAATGCTTCCGGCTACTCTTGTGGTGGCGGAGGCGGCGGCTGGTACGGAGGTGGCGGAGCCTATGACAGTGATTCTGACTCTGATGGACGTTGGGGTGGAGGAGGCTCAGGATATGTTTATACCTCTTCTACAGCTAAAAATTACCCTAACGGATGTCTACTAAATTCTACTCATTATCTCACAAATGCTCAGACTATCGCAGGAAACACTTCTTTTACTTCTCCTACAGGATCAGCAGAAACTGGTCACACAGGCAATGGATTCTGCAGAATTACAAATTTGAACCCAACACAATATGGATTATACGTAAAAACGAACTCTGGTTGGAAACACATAGATTTATAAAAGGAGGGCTTAACTATGCCGATTATATTTCACGGAACAGGTAGTGGCGGCTCTGCTAAAAAACTAAAAACCGCACGAACTATTAATGGTACGAATTTTGATGGTACAGCTAATATTACTACTGCTAATTGGGGAACAACAAGAACCGTTACTGTAGGAAATACAAGTAAATCTGTAAATGGATCTGGAAACGTAAGTTGGTCGTTAGCTGAAATAGGTATTCATCTTTCAACAACGGAACCTGCAGCTAGTGACGGAAAGAATGGAGATATTTGGATTACTTATGAATAAAAGACTGAAAGGAAGGTGAGGCTTATGGCTTGTAGTAATGGATGTGGAACTTCTTGTGCTACTGACTGCACTCATTCATCATCTGGTGGATGTGGTGGTTCTTGTGGTGGTTCTTGCTCTACTAACTGTACTGGTGGATGTTCTGGATATTGTGATGGAACTTGTAAGGGAGGTTCAGGAAGTACTTGTTCTGACTGTACTGCCAAATGTGCTAATGACTGTACTGGAGCTTGTACAAGTGCTTGTGTAACCGGATGCACTGGCTGTGGGAACAACTGTGATGGAGACTGTACAAGCGCCTGTGCTCAAAGGTGCTCTAATGATTGCAATGCTGCATGTACTGCTACTTGTGCTTATGATTGCGAGCATACTTGCACTGCTTCTTGTGCCAACGATTGCACCAGTTGTGGTGGATCTTGCTCAAGTAATTGCTCAGGAAATTGTGATTCCGGTTGTTATACTGGTTGTTATGGTTGTGATTCTACCTGTTCTGGTGGTTGTTCTGGCACTTGTAATACTACTTGCACTACCACTTGCGCCAATGACTGCACTGGCGGATGCAAAGGAACCTGTACAGGTGGATGTGGTGGTTCTTGTGATAATTCATGCGGCTTTTCTTGTGAAGCTTCATGTGATAATAATTGTACTGCTGTTTGTTCTGTATCTTCTGTGTACGGTGGAAACTCGGAAAAGAGTGTATTGAATTTTGCTTATACAGGTAAAGCTCAATCTGTAACCCTTGAGCCTGGAAAATATGTTCTTGAATGCTGGGGAGCACAAGGAGGTTATCGTTCTAATTCTAGTTATGGTGGAAAAGGTGGCTATTCTACAGGAACTTTAACATTGACTCAAAAAACTACTATATACATATATGTTGGTGGATCTGGAAATTCTGTTACATCAGCATCAAATTCAATCTATCCCGGAGGTTTCAATGGTGGTGGATATAGATACAATTATAAAGGTGGTGGTGGCGCTACTGATATTCGTATTGGAAGTGCTTCTTTATATGCAAGAGTAATTGTTGCTGGTGGTGGTGGTTCTGATGGTAGTTCTGGATATAGTGGCGGATATGCTGGCGGCGTATCTGGTGCTAGGGGTAATTTTGGATGTGGTTCATATGGATATGGTGGATCTCAAACTGCTTCATATTCATCTTTAAGTGCTATTAATTCACAAGGCACCACAAATTCTTCTTCTAACTGTGCTGCTGGTTTTGGTTTCGGTGGTTTTGGATGTTATTACGCTTCAGGTTACGGCGGTGCTGGCGGCGGAGGATGGTACGGTGGACAAGGTACTTATCCTGATGGTTCTGGAGATGATGATGGTGGTGGCGGAGGTGGTTCAGGTTACGTTTATACTTCCTCTTCTGCTTCTAACTATCCTCAAGGCTGTCTTCTAAATTCATCTTACTATCTTTCTGATGCTTCTAATTTATCTGGCAATGAATCTTTTAAATCTCCTTCTGGATCTACAGAAACAGGTCATTCTGATAATGGCTATTGTAGGATTACCTGTTATATCAAAAAGAAAACTCTACATTGTAAAATGAATAATGAAATTAAAAAAGCAGCTCCAGTATTTATGAAGATGAACAATAAAATTTATGATGCTGGCGCTAATGCTGTAATGGATTTTGCTTATACAGGAACAGCTCAAGCTATATCACTTCCAAGAGGACAATATATTATAGAGTGTTGGGGTGCTCAAGGCGGTTCATATAGTAGTTATTATGGTGGTGCTGGAGGATATTCTGTCGGAACAATAACTCTAACTAAAAATTCTACGGATTTATATATTTATGTTGGTGGACAACCAGAAGCTACAACTTCAACAGGTGAAACACCTGGTGGATTTAATGGAGGAGGAAAAGGTTGTTCAAGAACTTATAATTATAGTAGTTATGGACAAGGTGGCGGCGGTGCAACCGATGTTCGTATAGGAAAAAATGATCTTTATGCTAGAGTTATTGTCGCAGGCGGCGGCGGAGGTTCATCATCAGAAAATTCGCTTACAACAAAATATGGCGGTGGAACTACTGGTGGTTCTTCTGCTTCTGGATATGGAGCTACACAAACTGCTGCAGGTACAAATGGTTCGTTTGGTCAAGGTGGTTCTGCAACAACTTCTGGAACTAATTATAATTATGGTTCCGGCGGCGGTGGTGGCGGATGGTATGGCGGTGGTGCATGTTCTAATTATAGCGACAGCACTAACTACCAAGGCTATAATGGCGGAGGTTCAGGATATGTTTACACTTCAGCTACTGCTGCTAATTATCCAGACGGAAACTATGTAAATTCTTCTTACTACCTTACCAATGCGCAAACTATAGCAGGAAATCAATCATTTAAATCACCTGATGGAACAAATGAAACAGGGCATACCGGAAATGGTTTCTGTCGAATCACCCGTAAATCAGGAAAAATATTTGTAAAACAAAACGGATCATGGATCAAAGTGTAATGCTTTGGTCCATGTTTAAATTACAGGAGGAATTGTTATGAAACTTATTTTAAAAGATGGACAAGAACTAACTATTACTCGTGCTAACGATACATATTCATATGAAGGATATAAAGATGGGTTGGGAAATGATATGAATAGAAATATCGTGGCTACTATTTCTATCTTCAACTCTGATAAATCTTTAAACACTATTAAGGATATGATTACTGATGAAAATAGAACAGGTTTTAAAATTATTTATGGGAATACCCAGAAAGATTATACTGGAATGAAAATTGAAAGTATTTCAGAAGAAATCTCCAATGAAAGAAGTGTTATTAATATCTCATTAGCTACAGATAAAACCATAGCTCCTACTGAGACCACTGAAACAACAACAGAAAAAACTAAAGAAGAAACTAAAGAAAAAACGGAAACAGCTTCTGATAAATAATTAAGAATGAAAGGAATATAAGGATATGAGAAAAATAATCGTAAAGGTTGATAAAGAAAAAGCTACAGAGCTTGAAAGAGTTAATTTTGAATTAAACTTCGTAAAAGACATTGTACAGAGAGTTATTGAATCACATCCAAGCGATTTAGAACTCATCAATGGAGATACTCTTATGTCTTACAATAAACGTGGTGCAGAATTACAGAGAAAGTATGCTGCTCTTGCAAATGAGATGGCAAAGGAATACATCCCAGAATACCTCGAAGGTCATCAGTATAGTTGGATTATTCCAAATAATTCTGATGAAATGACTATTACTATTAAATGTAATTGTGAGATTCCAGAATTAGAGGGAATAGCATGAAAAGAACAGAACAATATTCGGATCAGATAGCTAGACTTTATCCATCTAAGAAGGTAAAAACCGATGACGGACAAAGAATATTAACACAGAGTATCACTTTTCAAGTAACTGATGATTGCAACCTTGCGTGTCTATATTGTTACCAAGGACACAAAGGAAAAAATCGAATGTCGTTTGAAACAGCTAAGAAATTCTTTGATTTAGTTGTATCAGGTGAAAAAGGTTTTAAATCTTATATCAATCCAGAGAAATCTCCTGGATTGGTTGTAGATTTCATTGGAGGAGAACCCTTTCTTGAGATAGAACTTATAGATCAAATCTGTACTTATATTATGGATAAACTCATAGAGTTGGATCATCCTTGGGCCATGAAAACTATGTTCTCTATTTGTTCAAATGGTGTTTTATACAGAGACGAAAAAGTACAAGCATTTCTTCGTAAGTGGGCCAATAGATTATCTTTCTCAGTTACTATTGATGGGAATAAAGAATTACATGATTCCTGTCGAGTTTTTCCAGATGGTGGTCCAAGTTATGACATAGCTGTCGATGCTGCGTCAGATTGGATGAAACGTGGAAATCATATGGGAAGCAAGATCACAATTGCTCCGGGCAATATCAGCTTTCTATACGATGCTATTAAGCATATGGTCGATCTTGGATATGATGAAATCAATGCCAATTGTGTATATGAAAAGGGTTGGACACCTGTACATGCAACTGTTCTTTACGATCAAATGAAACGCATATCTGATTATTTCTTGGAGCAGAATTTTGATTTTGAACGTGATTTCTTCTGTTCCCTTTATAATGAAGACTTCTTTCAGCCTAAAGATCCTGATGATTTACAAAGTTGGTGTGGAGGCGTTGGTAATTCAATGATTGCTTGCGATCCTCAAGGTCGCATATTTCCATGTATCAGATATATGGAATCTTCTCTTAATGGAGAGCAAAAACCGTACTCTATTGGTGATGTAGATAATGGTATAGGATGCACAGAATGTTATAAATGCAGAATTAATTGTATGGCAAAAATAGATAGAAGGACACAGAGTACAGATGAATGTTTCTATTGTCCTATAGCTGCAGGATGTTCTAATTGTTCTGGTTATGATTATCAAGTGAATGGTACTCCTGACTCAAAAGCTACTTATATATGTGTTATGCATAAAGCTCGTGCTCTTGGGAATCTGTATTTCTGGAATAAATATTATAGAAAAAATAATATGAGTAAGCGAATGAAAAACTATGTGCCAGATGAATGGGCGCTTGAGATTATTTCTGAATCAGAACTTAATATGTTGAAAGAACTTGAAAGAGAGGATTAAAAGCCTCTCTTTTTTATTGACTAAAAGGAGGCTTGATATTATGCCAGAAATCAAAGGTATTGATGTTTCCAGATGGAATGGAAAAATCGACTGGAAAACCGTTGCTAATTATGGAATGGGCTTCGCTATCCTACGAATCACAGAAAAAGGAAATATTATTGATAGCACATTCGAACCTAATTATAAAGGCTGTATTGAGAATAAAATTCCTGTTGGAGTCTATAAATACAGCTATGCTACTACTATTGCTCAGATTAAAAATGAAGCAAATGTAGTTATTAAAACATTGAATAAAAGAAAACTGGATTATCCTGTGTTTCTTGATATAGAGGATAAATGTCAG
>ERZ1673702.2171-NODE-2171-length-18090-cov-5.636873_pt1 | contig 18090 bp, 13 predicted proteins | sample MGYA00580232_ERZ1673702 | MGnify/ENA primary metagenome ERZ1673702 (study PRJEB41218, sample SAMN15661792) | gut metagenome | host: Homo sapiens | place: Canada: London | collected 2015-08-20/2019-03-30 | study: EMG produced TPA metagenomics assembly of... | reverse complement strand
ATTTTATCTATCTGCCCTTCATAGCTCTTATCGTCATCCTTTATGGTAAAACGTATACTCACACATTTTCCCGGATTTGCCAAGTTTCTAATAAGAACAAACAGATTATCATCCACTGTACGGCCAAACATCTTTTCAATTACCGCACGAAACCATTTGAATTGTCTTGCACGTCCAAAAAATAGTCCGAATATAATTGCCGAAATCACCAATGTCACCTGAAAATATTGAGAATTAATTTTAAAAACATCAAATACCCAACAATCAATAACATTAATGACAAAACTCGCCGTAATACCTTTGACAACAAAATATTCAGACTGTTCTTCTCTAGGCAAGCACGCAGCAAAAGAATATGCTCCGAAAAAAAGTAAACCTGTCGCAAAATACTGGATAAACTCTGTTATATGTGTAATAATCTCTAAGATATCCATCCTACTTCTTCACCTCATCTTTCGTAGTATCGTGCGTATTTTCGTCCCTTTTATTTGTCTGTTTTTTCAATACATTCTTCTGAATATTTTTCTCTGTAATTGACGTAAAATTACTTCCCCGTGTAGTTGTAAAAGTAATTGCTTTTTTCTTTTCTTTCTTTTCTATCTTTTCTTTCTTTTCTTTACCAAAAATCATACGAATTCTCCTTACCCCCATACTTTCTTGCAATTTTAAACTTTTTATCGAATACGCAGAAATTATATCACATTTTACAATAATTGTCGATTATATTTGTAACAAATATCCACATTCCAATTATCAATCCTATGCTATAACTTTATTATAATCTGTTAGGTCAACATTCTACCTATGGACTTTGGGAGAAAAAAATCACGTTTTCTTTTTCCTGCAACAAAAAAAGGCCTTCCCAAAGCAGACAAACTCTTCTATCTGTCTCGGAAAGACCTGAAATTTAAAATGTTTTACTCTTTAAAAGACTTGTTACATCAATAAAAATATCAAATAAAATCATGGGTTTCGTTTTCCACAAACTCCCCATCTAAGAAAGCAAGATCATCCCCGGCTTCCTGTACTTCTGTTTCCTCGTCAGAATATTCTATCTGTTCACCTTTCTCTTCCTGCCTTTCACACCATACGACCAGACGTTTGGAGGCATCTGTTCCACAGGTAGAAAGCAGAAGCGTCGGAACTTCTTCCTGCGTTCCAAGTAAAAAAGCATCTCCATCTGCCGGTGTATACTCGCATTTTACGATCACAAAGATCCATACCCCTTCATCCGGAAGATACAGATAGAGGATATGGTGTTCTTTTAAAAATTCATCGTCAAGGAAATTTCGAAGTCCGCGGAACATGCTGCCATCTTTCATATTGTGGCCATAAATGATGTTCTTGTCATCAGAAAAATCGGCATTGTTATCGGAATCCAGAAAAATGGCCCCTGCCACATGTTCTGTCTTCTTAAAAGTATGTGTCAGGTAATAGGAGTCATCGTTTCCCTGGACTACCGGGTAATCAATGCTGGTATCCGGGATCCGGATCCATGCAACGATATCCGGATTGATCTTTTTTAATGCCTTAAAATCAACCACGGTCTGTTTCCCATCGCTTCCGTCTGTTCCTTCTGTGTGGTCATCCTCATCTGTTTCCTTGACGTATGTACGCAGGTCTTCATATTCCTGCACACCTTCCCGGTACATAAAGTAAATGCCAAAACCGGTACATACGCAAAAGCTGAGTACCATCAGGCAGACTGCCACGATCATGATTTCTTTTATGTGTCTCATACAAACCTCCGATTATTCTTCCTGGAAAAAGGGCTGCCGGTAAATCGAGCAGCCCTGAACCGTATTCCTTAATTTCCTTTTTTCTTCTTATACCAGATCACGCCGCCAATGCCGCAGGCAGAAAGGACTGCCAGAAGGATCGGAAGCCAGATGTTGGTGCTGTCCCCTGTTTTCGGGCTGTTTCCTGTCGGTGTGCTGCCGGAAGGGGATTTGGTGTTTTTGATCTCTTTTACGATCTCGATCACCTTGGTTTTTCCGTCTTTGTATTCAAAGCGGATCTCTTCTTTTTTGCTACTTAATTCATAACCATTTGGTGCTTTGGTCTCTACCAGGATATATTCCACGGTTTTCTCTACTTTTCCATTTTTATAAGTAGCAATCGGAATCTTGCCGCTTGTCGCTGTTCCGGTCTTATCCGTTACCAGTTTTTCTACGACTTCTCCGCTTTCCTTTTCACGCAGTTCAAATTCTGCTCCTGGAAGGGCTGCCTTACTGGTGGAATCGGTCTTTTTGATGACCAGTTTTCCATACGGATGTGCATCCTTCATTTTGACTTTCTGGACTTTTCCAGTATCTTTTACCGTAAATTTCACATCTTCCGCAATGAGGTATCCATCCGGGGCCTGCTCTTCACGAAGGGTATATTTGCCTACCGGAAGTTTTTTGACCATATGCGGTTTATCCGTGGACGTCCAGCTTTCAACTTTCTTTCCATCTTTATCCAGGATGATCATTTTTGCTCCCGGTACCTCACTGGAATCCGTAATGTCTTTCTTGCTGATTTCCACTTTGGTCACATCATCCAGCATCTGGTGTTTCTGTACTTCTTTTGTGTTTTCGACGGTAAATTCAATACTTTCCGCAGTCACATAACCATCTGCCGGCTTTGTTTCTGTCATCTTGTATTTCTTTCCTACGATAAGACCCTTGATGATATGTGCTTCCTCTTTGGATACCCATTCATCCACCGTATTTCCATCCTCATCCGTTACCTTTAAGGATGCTCCCGGAAGTTCTTTTTTGTCCGTCAGGTCTGCTTTGGAAAGTTCTACCGTAGTCTGTTCATCTTCAAAGGTGAACGCATACTCTGCAACACTGGTTCCACTGCCCTGGTACTCAAAGGTGAATTCCTGCGGTTCCTGGTCTGTCACATAGCCATCCGGGGCGGCAAGTTCCTTAATGTAGTACCTGCTATCAACCGGGAGATCTGCAACAAACTGGATCTTTCCATCCTCATCTGTGGTCTTCAGTTCGATCAGGGTGTCTTTCGCAAGGAGTACTTTGCCTTTTGAAGATACGATGTCGTCTGCTGCATAGAGGCCAAAGATTGCCCCGGAAAGTACTTTGTCACTGTCCTTTTCTTTTTTCAGGACTTCCACCTGTACCCTTTGGCGCGCATTCTGCCAGTCGGCACTATAAGTAACCAGAGGTGTATCCTGGTCACGGTATGTAAGATCCACATATCTTGGTTCATTATCCAGAACGTAGCCATGTGAGGTCTCTTTTTCCACGATGTAATAGCGTCCAAGCGGGAGGTTGTCCATCTGGGCGATGCCATTTCCATCTGTTGTAATGGAGCCGACCAGTTCATCTGCCGCATAATAATCTGCACTTACCCCGTCTGCTGCACGGATGGCTTCTGCCGCGTAAACATTGAAGGTTACATCAGTCAGATTTCCAGTCACATAGTTGAACAGGTGCTCGATCATGCCTTTTGCATTGTCAAGAAGGGATACGCTGTCTAAGAATTCCCCTTTCTTGTTTACCAGAAGTCTTGCTACCGGGACTTCATCTTCCATTTTGACTTTCTGTACTTCTGCAGTATCAGAGATCGTAAACTCTACGTCTGTTGCACGTAAGTAGCCATATGGTGCAAGCTCTTCACGCAGAATGTAAGTTTTTCCAACCTGAAGTCGCTTGATCACATGTGGGGAATCCTTTACGGATGTCCAGGAATCGATCACGTTGCCGTCCTTATCCAGTACACTCATGGAAGCCCCGTCAAGTTCTGTTCCGGTCGTGATATCTGCTTTTGTTACTTCTACCGTTGTCGGCCGGTTTTTCTTCACGGATTTTAATTTGATCGTTTTTACGTCCTGGCCCTGGTATGTGGCATCAAATTCCAGGATCTCATCGGAAGATACATAACCCGCCGGCGCCTGCAGCTCTTTCACATAATATCTGCCAAGCGGAAGATCCAGCGTAAACGCTGCCTTACCTTTTTCGTTGCTTGTGATCTCCTGAAGCAGTGTATCTGCTTTTACGACCACCTTGTCGCCGGAAGAAATTGCTTCTTTATTGTATATTCCAAAGGTTGCACCTTTTAAAGCCTTTCCGGTCTCGGCATCCTGTTTTTCCACACTCAGCTCTACTTTCTGGCGTTCATTGGAAAATTCCAGTTTTTCTTCGATCTCCGGTGTGTTCTGATCCTTATAGATAAAGGATACTTCCTGACTGTCTGGATTTAAGGCAAATCCGGCCGGTGCTTTTGTTTCTTTCACACGGTATTTTCCAAGCGGAAGGTCTTTGATAACAGCTTCCCCATTTTTATTAGTGGTTACTGTTTTTACCAGGGTATCCTTTGCATAGATCACGTGGCGGTTTCCCTGCTCGTCCACCTGATGATCCGGTGTGAAAATATCTTCTGCTGCGTAGATTTCAAATTCTGCCCCTTCCAGGGAAGTTTCTTCGTATACAAAATCCTTTTTAAAGGATTTTAAGGTTTCACCGGATTTATGGATCACCAGTTTACCTTTGACCGGATGGTTTTCATAGGTCACGGTAATGATGGCATCCCCGCTGACAGAATCCATCTGATAAGCTGTATTCTTGTCAACTTTGATCTCCACATACTGGGTATTCTGGGTGTAGCCATCCGGCGCGCTCACTTCCTCGATCCTGTAATTTCCGCATTTTAAGGATTCCGGAAGGATCAGGTAGCCATTTTCGTCCGTAAAATAGGATTTATGGACAACCGTATTTGGATAGGTCGTTACCTGTTCCACATACTTTTTCGCATCCAGGTCGTACACTTTGAATTCTGTATTGGCAAGGAGGACCGGCTGTTTGGTCTCATCATCCTGTTTCACGATCTTAAGCTTTGCTTTGAACTCATCGTCCAAAAGGACTCTCCATACCTGCGGTGTGCTGCTGTTCTCGGTTACGGTTACGATAAAATCATCTACCGGCATGAAATTATGCGGTGTTGTGGTCTCACGGACAATGTAGCGTCCATAAGGAATCGGGATGCTGCACGCATAGCCGCGTTCATCGGTAAACATTTCTGTTTTTCCGTCTTCCGTAAGAACGATCGGGGTCGCATTTGTAAAGTCATAGCTTCCATCGTCCTTTACAGTCAGGCTGCTGATCAGATAAGCAGAGAATCCGGCACCTTTTAAAAGATCCGCATCGGTCTTATCATTATCCACTGCTTTGATCAACTGGAATGGCTGTTTGATCACGTCTTCTTTGGAAACGGTATTTCGTTTTACCGTCTCTACCTGGTCTCCTTCGTAGTTACAGTTTACATCATGCTCCTCTTCGTCCAGAAGATAACCTACTGGAGGCGTGATCTCCTTCAAATAATACTTTCCAAGATACAGGTTGCTTACGCTTGCTTTTCCCTCTTTATCGGTCGTCAGGGTAGCTACCTGCTCGTCCTTTTTATAAAGGACTCCGCTCCTGCCATCCGGATGGTTAATGTCTTCCCTTGCATAGAGCCCGTAAATGGCTCCTTCAAATACGGCATCTCCCTGTGCGCTGTTTCCTGTCTCGCTGTCTTCTTTTACCAGGTCGATTGTTGCATTTACACGCTTATTTGTAAAGGTATGGCTGAAGCTTACCTTTTCTTCCTTATCATTGGTAAACTTAAAATTGAAGGTGTAAGTATCCTCACTGTTTCTAAGGTAAAGTTCCGGTGCCTGGATCTCCCGGATGCTGTAGCTGTAATTGATCGGAAGTTCCGCTTTATAAGAAGCTTTTCCATCGGCTCCGGTCGTTGCTTTTTCGATCAGTGTTCCTTTGGGAACAACGGTCTTACCGTCAACTTTGATATCTTCTGCTGCATACAGCCCGTAGATACCTCCAGAAAGCGGATTTTTGGTCTCTTCGTCCTGCTTTTCCACACGGACTGCTGCCTTCTGGCGTTCATTTAAAAATGTTGCACTGCCAGTCTGCACTTCTACGGTCTGGCCTGCATACACAAGCTCAACAGTCTTAGACTCTCCTTTGCATACATAATTATCCGGAGCCTTCGTCTCGGTTACTGTGTAGGTGCCAAGATAGAGATCCTTTAACGTAACGCTTCCGTCATCTCCGGTAACCAGATTATCCTTGACAAGCGCACCTTTTTTATAGATGAGGGTGCCATCTGCCGCCTTGATATCTGCACCTGCATAAACACTGTAAACGGCTCCTTTCAATTTCCGTTTTTCGTAGGTAAATGTCACACCATTTTCCGTAACGGCCGCTCCAGTGAGCACTTCTCCTTCTTTATAAATGGTGAGTGCACCCTTTTGCTCTTTATCCGTTAAGTTCTTGGAAGCGGTCTGCCCCACGACCAGCTTTACCCCATAGGCTTTCGTATCCAGCACATATCCGGACGGGCCTGAAATCTCACGAAGGTAAACGGTATCCTGTGTTTTGGTGATCTTTACTTCGGATTCCCCTTTTGCATTTGTTGCCGGCATTTTTTTGATAAGTTTCGTGCAGGCTTCATCTGCATAGATGCCGTAAACGGCACCTGCAAGGAGCGCGTTGCTTCCCTTATCTTTTTTGATGATCTTGACCGTTGCTTCATCCGGCCAGTCTACCTCCAGGTTCAGCTCCAGTGTATCGGTATAATATCCAAAGCCGATATCCTGGCTGTTCGCCAGCTTTAAGAGCATGGCATGGAAATTAAGCGGATAGTTGGATGTGATCGCATATTTTCCTTTCAGGCTTCCAATATTCTGGGTGGTTGCTTCCAGATGGAATTTTTCACCGCCCTTTACGCTCACATTTCCGGTCCCGGTTTTCCCTGTCGTCTCATTTACAAGGGAGACCCCGTTTTCCAGATGGATCGTGATCACAAAAGCTGCATTTGCCTTCCATGTAAATGTCGGGCTCTGGTTTCCATTTGTAGAAGCACTGAGCCCAGGTGTCAGTTCCATGGTCGTTGGATCCGGCATCTTTGCAAGGGCTGCCTTGATCTCTTTTAACATGTTTTTGGCAGTTGTCGAAAGGGATCCGCCAAATCCGGATTCCCCGTCATATAAATAATCGACCAGATAATGCTGCATTGCACGGGTCTCGGAGGAACAGCCGTATTTTTCCATGATGGATTTGATATTATAGCCGTTGAATGTGCCGCCCCATCCGGGACCGCCATATCCGTAAAACATGGCCTTCCTTAAATAACGGTCATCGCCGCCTTCATCCAGTTCGACCATATTTTTATAAGTTGTTCCACTTGGCGGGGACTGTTTACTGTGCTGCATGCAGTATGCATAGACGGTATAAGTCTTTCCGCCTGCTTTGTAACGGATATACTTATAGGAATCATTTCCGCCCTGTCCCATAACAGAATCAAAAGGATGCAGTTTTCCATCTGAATAATAGTAATAGGTATTAGCTTCAATGTCTGTTGAATCATCCCACAAGTCTCCATCGGAAGCGGCCACGGTACTAATACCGCCCTCAGCCTGGTCATATAGCACACTTAATGCAACATCATCTTCCGGCATCTCAAAGCTGAAGGAATTTGTTCCCTCATCGTAGCTTACTTCTGCATACAGAAGATCTTCGGTATTCTCTGTCTGGTTTGCTTCGACAAGACTTGTTCCCACTGCGATCAGGCTTCCCTGCGGGATATCACCGGAAAAGTTGACCGTCTCCCCCGTCTGGTAACGTCCGTCCTCGTGGTCCAGTTCAATATTGAATTCATTTCCCTGTACGATGTCAACCTGATGGCTTCCATCCTCTGTTTCCTCATCGGAAAATCCTTCTGCTTCCTCTTCTTCTGGCTCCTCCGTTTCTTCCGGCTCTTCCAGAGTTTCCGGGGCATCTTCCGGGCTTATGGTCGGGAGGACGGGGTCTGCCTCCGGTTCGTCATCGCCGGTTTCCTGTTCCTGGCCGCCATTGGATCCGTCTGTTTCTGCTTCCCTTGGTGTCACCGTAATGTTTCTGGCAACCAGATAGGCTTCCCCCGATGCGGGCGTAACAAGATATACGCATTTATAGGTTCCCGCATGGTTATAATCAAATACAGTCCCGTCTTCCATTGCTGCTTTTTTCAGTTCCACATGGTCTCCGTCAGAGAGTTTCAGTCCTGTAAAATCATTCTGGATATCAAAGGCTTCCCCTTCGGTAACCGTAAGCGCAAGTTCCGGATCAGCAATGGTTTCCTCGATCAGTTCCTCCTCGCTTTTCTCCGTCTGCGTTTCTGTCTGTGTTTCTGTCTGTACCTCGATCTGCGTCTCGCTCTGTGCGGAAACGCCTCCCACCTCAGCGGCGGATACTGCAGAAGCTCCCGTCTGCAAGAGCGTAGTGCAGCACAGAGCAAAAGCCATCGCACCCGCCATCCATCTTTTCTTCCAGTTTTTTTCCAAGTGCACGTTCTCCTTTCATGATCGCTTTTTTCCCTGCAGTTTTCTTTTGGTCCGTCTCTTATCTGCATCGCTTTCTCCTTTCTTCCGGCTTTTTCAGCCAGATAAAAAGGAAACTGAAAAAAATTCCAGTTTCCCTTTTATCTGACCAAACATTTTATGCCGTCTTCCTGTGTCCTTTTTCCTCTTTTCGAAGGATCCAGTCATCCACGCCTTTGTAGTGTTCCATCCAGGTACCGGATGCATCGGTATCCCAGGTGACTCTTTTGCAGGATACATTCAGTTCCTCACAGATCTCATATAGTTTTATACAGCCTTTTCGGATCATGTCCCGTTTTCTGCGCTTTTTGGGGCATTCTCCATGATACAGATAAATTCCATGTTCACATTGCCGGCACGCACTTTTTTCATCGTGCTTACAGGACAATTCCATCATTTTATCCATGTCGTAACATTCGTAAACTCTTTTTAACCCCTGCTCTTTCAGTTTTCGCAAGACAGTTTCCAATCCTTTATGATTGGAAACTCCAGGGACTCCGATATAAGGATTTCCTGTACACATCCATGCGATCTCTGCCTTTAAGATCCCTTCCGTTACGTAAACCGTGCCATCCTTTATTTTCCCAAACATTCCTGCCGGGCTGCCGCTTGATGTGCCTTTTTCTAAGCCGCTGCTGGTAAACCAGAGGTATTTCCGTTCTTTTAAAGGAACATCCAGCCGGATCTGGAATCCTATGATCCGTTCCTTCCCATCCCGGACCGGGCAAAGATACCCGTTATTCTTCCTATAAAAAGCAGCTTCCCAGTCACCATCCCGGTTGATGAAAAATCCAGGCACCCCATCCAGGCGAAATCCCTTTTTTAAGAGCTTTCTGGCAATGGCCACGGAATTCTCCTCATCCGTACTTAAAAAACCTCGTTCTTCCATCTGTCTGACCTCATTTAACGTCAGCCCACGCAGAAGAAGGTTCCTCCGGTGTGTTTCCTTAAGCTTAAGAAAAGTGAGCATTTCCTTATATACATGGTCCCAGTAATCCCATTCCTCTTCCGTAAGGGAAATGCGTTTCTTTTTAGGAACGATAGAAGCGAAACCATTTCGTGTCGTGGACTGCTGTCTTTTATCCGTTCCAGAAAAAGAAAGTGCCTGCTTTATCTCCCGGTAGGCTTCTTTATACCGGTTTCTCCCGTAAATGCCGGATAGTTCCGCATACAGTGTCAGCATGTTTCCGGATGCTCCGCAATGATAGCAATGGTAAACATTTTTCAGTTCTCCATTTTTGCGGATGCAAAAACTGCATTTTCCTCTTAAATCCCCGCAAAAAGGACATTCCACCGGAAATTCGTCCTGGTAAAAATCACTCAGTCTTCGGATTGACAAAAGATCTGCTACTTCTGCGATCGTAAACGATTCTCTGGCATACATGCCTTCCTCCTTTTCATAAAAGATGGCCCCGTTCCCGGAGCCACCTCAAACAATTTCTCTGTTTTCAGGCTGCTTTTTGCATTTCCTTTTCATGATTCAAAAGGATCTTCGCAGCTTTCTGTATTTCCTGATTCTGGCCTTTGTAACGCTGTACCAGCCATTTGATCGCCTGGTAACCTCTGGCATCCTGCATCATTTCCCCAAGAGGGGTTCCGGCATAGACACCAAAATTGCAGATAACCTTTTCTGCCCATTTCACTTCATCCTCTGCATCCTCTTCGTGAGCCATATCCTCCAACACTTCCTCTTCGGTCTCCTCTGGTGTTTCTTCCTCTTCTTCTGCATCAAAAGAAATCTCATCATCTTCATCAAATGGAACTTCATCCGTTTCTTCTACTGCACGGAAACCGTCTACATCCGTCTCGGCAGTAATTTCCTCATCTACGGAGATTCCCTCGGTCTGAACCGGATCTTCCGCTTTGGTTTCTTCATCGGAAAATTCTTCCAGTCCGCTTTCACTTTCTTCCATTCCAAAAGTCATCTGTCCAGGAAGGTTTTCTTCTGTATCCGTCACTGCATATTCCACTTTTACAGGACCTTCTGATATGGCATTTCCATCACGCAGTTTACGGTTCGTTTTCTTTTCCATAACCGGTTCTGCCTGTTCCTGCTTTGCGGCTGTGTCCTTTTTTTCTGCCTTTTCCTGTTTCTTTTTCGGTTTTTCCGGTTTTACGGAAGCTTCCTGCTTCGGCATTTCTTCTTTTTCCGTCCCACGCATATCCGGATCGTCTATTCCAGATGCCTGCATGATGTTGAATTTATTTAAGAAATAATACTTCAGGCCATACGTCCATGCCGCACCTTTTGCTTTATCCGGTGCTTCATTGGTTCCAATGACATGCAAAAAGCTCCGTACCTTGTCTCCCGGACGGTCAGCATTGGTCCAGCACAGCTCCAGGTCAGCCTCATATCTCCAGAGTGCTCCCATTTCCTTTAAAAAGATGGAATTGCCCTGTTCGTCCATCTGTGTCGGCCTTTCACTTAAGATGTCAAAATCGACCCCGTATTTATTAAGGGCCGGTGTCAGGCATTCATAGATATCATCCAGTTTTACAAAATCATAAGTAACGTCCTCACTGTACCGTTTGCGGATCAGCTTCGGCACCTTTCTTCTAATCCTGATCATCTTCTGGTTCAGATTCATGTAATTGTATTTACCCATATTATTCGTTTCCTCCTGATTTTTTCATTTTTTATGCTAAGCAGAACGCGGAAGGCTTACCTCCGGCCCTGTCCCAGTCTTTTTTAACATTTCTTCCATTTCCTCCCGGATACATCCGATACAGATCTTCTTTTTTGAGATCTCCGGAAGTTTTTCAAGCAGCCACTTCTGGGCGAAAAGCTCTGCTGCCCGCTGCGGGTTGCTTAAATATTCCAGAAACATCCAGTCAGAAAATTCCCACTTCATATCCGCAAAATGAAACTGCGGCTGATAGCTCAGATCCTCCGGCCGCTTTCCTTTTTTAATAAAACGGTCTGCATTTAGCTGGATATAAACCCTGCTGATTTCCGGGATCATCTGTGCAGATGCATACCCGCCTTTTAACAAAAGTTCATCCCATTGTTCACGGATAAGTTTCTTTCCAATGCGGCTTATCTGTGTTTCCAGTTTCGGGATCAGATCCTCACGCACAGGAAAACCAAAATCATCCGGTATCCCGATCGGCTTCAGAAAAAGATCTTCTGCTTCATAAAGGGAATACTCCGGCATGTGGATCACGGCACACCAGTTCCGGTCTGTTTTTCTGTTTTCCTTTAAACAGTCAAAGAAAAAGAAACAGTTTCCATATCTTGCCTTTATAAACAGCTGTCCGGAAAATTCTTTTACTTCACAATCCGGCGATTTCAGCCATGCGATCAGTTTTTCTGCCTCCCTGCTCTCTTTTAACCAGTCCGGAAGTTTTCTATCCATCACATACCTCCGTAATTTAGATATATGGCAGGGAATACCTGGAATACACCATCTTTGCCCGTTTTAAAAATGCAGAGCCTTTTTCTGCTTTTGCAAACCATTCCACAAAAAAACGTGTCAGGTTCTGCTGCAGTGTCCGGTGGGTATCAAGGGCATAATCCACAAATTCCCCATATCCGTCCATACTTCCTGCAAGCAGGTAGCAGGTAAACATTTTTGCCATCTGCTCTTCATCTGAAGGATTGATCTCCATTTCCTCTGCACCTTCATACACCAGACGCACCCTTTCTGGCTGTTCCTTTACATGCAGACACAGGTCATCGGCCATCAGTTTCGATGCTTCGTTTCGAAGGTCGTAATATCTGACCTCTGAAAGACCTTTTAGCCAGGCAAACCCAAGATAAGTGTAATTGTCTTTTATTTCCTGCTGCTCTTTTGCCATGGACTCCATAAATTTTTTGTGTCCGGTGGGATGGCAGTTCAAGTATTCATCTACCAGCAGCCTTGCCACATCTTTTCCATTCGTAACCTTCATGTTTTCCTCCCATCAAAAAAAGACAGTCCATGCTGTCTCCATTCTTTTAAATCCTGTTAGTATTTTACAGTGCCAGGAATATCATATTCATGCCAGCGTTTTGACACACAGCCGGCAATTTTTTCTTCCAGAGCTAAAAGTCCTCTCTCATTCGTCTTTTCCTGCCTTGCAATGGTAATGGATTCACAGATCCCGCAGTAGATCTCGTATGCGCTGCATGGCTCATTCCCAGTAGTAGCCTTAAACTGCTCCACGGTTTCTGCAAGCAGTTTTTTTCCAAATCCCGCCTGCTTCATGATCCCTGCCATGGCATTTGCCGGATGCTCGATCCAGATATCACACAGCCGCATGACCCCTTTTAAGACTTCCCGGTAGTAATCAAAGATCGACTCTATGTTTTCCGTGAAATCTTCCATTCCTTTACAGTTTTTGTGCGTAACCTTCAGGGCATTGCCAAGGATCACATTTCTTGTCGGCTCCTGCAGGGAATAAAAAATATTCGCTCCGGACACACCGACGTCTGACGTAGTGATCCGTACAACTGCTTTTATGTCCGTATCAGTCTTTCTTCCATAATTCTGCATCAGTTCCTTATAAACATCTGTAAGTTTCGTATCTTCCAGCTGCCAGGACGCCGTAACAGAATAATGGTCTGCATAGCCGTTTAAAAACGTTGCCTTCTCATAGTCCCCATGGATATATGCCGAGGTAACCATGTACATATCCGGCATGGATATGATGGCATAATCTTTTTCATCACCAGACAGGACTGCCCTTATTTTTCCTTCACAGAAACGGATCAGTGCTCTTCCTCTTGCAACCTTCAGGCATTTATTCAAGATCTCTGCCAGTGTTTTCTTATCGACATCTGCCAGGGCTTTGCCATCAATCCTGGCCCGTCCTTTCAATGATTTGATTGCTGAATTTCCTATATAACAGATCCTCTCGGGCAGGATAAGAACCAGCCTGGAATGAGATAAGGTATCTTTTTCCAGTGCTTCCAGGGAAATGCCCGGAACCTCTGTACAGGTTTCCTCTCCTGCAGCTGCCACCTTTAATTTCTTACTGGTGATCCGGATCCATTCTGCCCGGCTGTCTATCTCTTCCAGATACTCGCACAGTTCCTTTTCTGTCCGGAACTCCTTATAAAAGTCATCTTTATAATACATAATGTCCGCCTTTCCACGCTAGCTGAAAATCCGGACTTCAACAGCCTGTATCTTTCCATCTTCGATGCAAAATACATAGCCGTCTTCTGCCATCTCCATAAGCATTCCAATTTCCAGTGCATTTGCGTTTTCCCATTTAATTGTCTCCATAATCGACCCTCCTGATTTTACAATGTGTTTTCTTTTTTTGATGTTCTTAAGGTATTTCTTTTTGCAATTTCCTTAACTGACAGTTTCATTCGTGCTCCTCCTTTCTGCTTTTTATGCAATAAAAAAAGACACAAAAAGAATCTTCTTTCCTTCTTGCATCTTCCTTATATTTTGCATATCCATTTTTTCTCATTAAGGGCAAGACCGCCCCAAAGTGTTTCTTCCGGAATGTCCGGAACTAAAGAATAACCACAGTCTTTTATAGACTGTTAAATTATTTTTCATTTAAAGACTACCACAACATTTTGCGGTTGTCAATTAATTTTAACTATATATTGTGTTATCGTGTGAGTTATCTTTATTATTCTGCTACATGTTGTGACAGGCGGCATGATACCGCCTGTCTTTTCATCCGTCTGCATAAATGCATGTATCTGAGGGGAATAGGTAATCTGTACATGCACTATGAAAACGTCTTACTCAGCGTTTGGATCCGCCGGGGAAATATTTTTGGCAAGGCTTCGCCCGTTGGCATCCGTCCCTGCTTCAAAAAGGACCGGCTGGCCACCGCTTAATTTCCGGTATCCATCCATCTGGATCTCCGAAAAGTGGGCGAAATAATCAATCCCGTCTTCACCGGTGATAAAGCCGTATCCTTTCTGTGCGCTGAACCATTTCACGGTTCCCTGTAGTGTTTCTGACATATCCTTCTCTCCTTTGCTGTATTTCCCGCAATAGTCTTTTGCGGAAACAGGGCAGCATGGAATCGAACCATGCCTGGTGCTCCCCTCCCTGCTATAAAATGGATCTCTTCCTCTTATATTTCTTCGTTTCCCAAAAAAGTCCCGTTATTGAGTGCTGCATCCACCCGGCGGATTCCTAACAGCTTCTTTTCATTTATGCCAAAATAAAACCGGTAACGTTTTCCCTCCAAAACTTTTACGTTTTTATCCAGCAAAAGTTCACTCTGCCGTCCGGCCGGATCACTTACCCGGATCTTCCGTAATCTTGCAAAGGGATTTTTCCCGTCTATCCCGGTTACCAGCCCTTCCACGATTTCATAGGTCTTTTTATCCGCGGTGCGGAAAATAAGATATGTTCTTATAAACCCGATAATCCCAAGCAGGAAAGACCAGAAAATAAAAGTTTTGTCTTTCATCCATGTTCCCATAAATGATCCGAAAAGCAGGATAAAAAGAGACAGGATACCATATCTCTGGATCCTGTCCTTAAAAAAATCCGGTATATTCTGATAACGTGTTCCAAAATCTTCCAAGCATCTATACAGCCTGTGCCAATACGGATGTTCCGTTTGCTTCAAGGCAGTCCTCCCTTCTTATGTTGTCGATCACAAGCTGTTTCTTATAGTAAAGCTGCGCTACACGGCTTATAAATTCCCGTTGTATCTGTTCCTGGAGGGAATCTGCTAAATTGGGTTCCCTGCTTTTTGCCTCTTCTTTTAAACATTTCAGGTGGCAGGAAACATCCCCTTCTCTTTGAAGATAGGAAAGTAGCTGGTATTCCTCTTCTGTAAGCAGCGGCTTTTTAAAAGCCCTCAGTGAAAACTTCAGTCCTTTTCCCATGGAAAGGGCTTCCATAAAATGCTTCATGCGTTCTGTCCGTGAAAAGACCATGGGAGCCATGACTGACCGGCTGATAATGCTGTATACAGCTTCCTCTCTGGTACATCCTTCTGTCAGCACAACCAGGCCCCGTTTTACCAGACGGTTCAGGCAAAACTGAAAATCCTCTTTGTCCGCCCATTCCTGTGCCTGTTTTTCTCCAAGGCTAAATACAAGAAGACGATGCATCTGGGAGTGGACCTTATCCTCTTCACAGAAAGACCAGGTGAGCGCAGCCCACAAAATAGTTTCCATTTCTGTAAGTACTTTTTCTTCCCCATCTACCCAGACACAAAACATTCCATCTGCATCATCTTTTTTCATTCCGATTGCTGTATACCATCTCATGACATTTCCTCCTTGTCATTTTCACTCTTTCTAATCTCTGCTTCTGATCTGTTTTCTTTCATATAACTTGTTACCCATACATCATTTCCAGGAGTTTTGGAAGTACATACCCCAAAAGCATGCCTGCTGCCGTACAGATTCCGATATTCGGCCGCCGCAGTTTCCATACTTCCTGTGTTTTGGTCCCGATAATCCTTGTTCTTCCCGGTACGATCCACCTGAGTTTCCGATAAAACTCCATAAATCCCTGATTGTCAAAGCCAAAGGATCGTACACAGAAAACATCCCGCTCCTGTTCTTCTTCATCCAAAAGGAAAAAGCTTTTCTGTTCTTTCCCTTCTTTTCGGATCACGATATAAAATTCCGGAATTCCCCGTCTGGTTCCTTCTACGATCTTATCCATCTCATCGTAAAAGATCCTGCAGGACTCATATTTTCCGTTTTTTTCCGGCTGGCAGACTGCCAGGCTGTCCTCTTCAAGTGCCATATAACAGTTTTCTGCCTCCATGATCCTCCGGCTGATTTTTATGGCCTGACGAAGAAGCAGGATTATCGCAAGCGCCAGTGCAGTACACAAATATACAAGATCCCAGCATCTTTTCTGGTATATGAAAAAGTATGCGCTGATTCCCTCTGCCACACTGCATATTGCTGTCATAATAAAATACTGTTCTTTAAGGTCCATCAGATGATATACATCATCTTCTGTCGCCTGTAGTCTCAAGGGCATCCATCCTTTCCGTCATGCCACGCTTATTTTATCCGGGGATTTCTTTTTTTCCTCTCGGCTTTTTATATAGTCTGTACATTCCCGGATGGTCTGTTCACACAGGTAATAAGAAAATTTCCCGATATGTGTGTCCTTTTCCCGGAGATTCAAACGGTTCTGAAGCCAGATATATGTGCTGTGTTTGGTCATATAACCATTTTTCCAGATTGCATCCAAAGCTCTGTGTGCTTCGATCCGCTTATTACGCAGATCGCTGTCAGCCATGGTTCCCATGGGACGCATACTTTTTTTGTGTGCCCCAATGTATGAATCACAGGAAGGATAGCCGCTGCATACATACAGGTATTTCTCCGGATCCAGGTTGTTATCCCCATAGACATAGGCTGCCGGCCTAAGTACCCCGGGTCTTTTGCAATATGGACAGTACAAGGTTTCCCGCATCTGTTTTTTATTCTTTTTTGCCATCTGACGTCACTCCTTTCCATCTTTATCTCCGATGTTAAAGAAATCCCTTTTTCTGTGTCAACAGAATTCTTTGAAAATCATAAAAACATTTTCAGGAAGCTCTTTTGATAAGCCTTGTGATAATGCCTTCTGCCACTTCATAGTTGTCGTTGATGCGGGTCACCACAAATCCGATCTTATCTTTCTTTCCCGGAAGTGCGGACATATTGCAGGAATGTGCCACGGCATTGACTCCGATATCAAGGCGGATAAAATAGGTTCCCTTATAGACTTCCGTAATGATCCCTGTATATTTTCCCTGTTTATGGCATTTCCGGAGGTTATCTTTATTGATATTGGCTGTCGGACTCTTTGCATCCACTTCTATAATGATCTGGTCAACAGAGCTTGCTTCCACCTTATTGACCATGACCAGCACCAGATCACCTACCTGGAATTTTTCTCCGGCATCTACCATCCACTCCCAGGCCATGTCTCTGGCCCGGACAGATACTTCTACACCAAAGACTTCCAGGCGGACTGCTTTGGGAGCTACCGCGATCACCCTTGCTTCTACGATCCTGCCTTCATAGAGCATTGGTTTTTCTGTATCTTCCCCAAGGTAAAAAGTCTGCCTCTTTTTAAGCATTGCATCTTTTCTGGATGCTACAACACTCCGGCTCTTGTTATCCAGATCTTTGATGATGAAATCAATGTCACAGCCGAGCATGTTGTTAGCAATACGGACCTGACGGTTTAAGGTATCCGCGTTTTCACGCCCGTCTCCCTGAAGGTTGATCATCATTTCATTCATTGGGATAATAATCCGAAAACCATTAAAGTATGTAACAGCAACCATCCATCCACTCTCCAGTTTTTCAATGCCCCCAAGCTGGCCCGTCAGGATCTTTCTGGTACGATGTGCATTCAAAAGCTGATGCCATCTGGCTTCTTCCTGTTCCTCCATGCTTTCAACCTGCGCATCTACATCGATTGTCAAAACACCATCGTAGACTGCACGCGGAACATCTTTTTCCCCGTTTCCCGCCAAAACTGTTTTTTTGGTATCCTCCATATATTTCCTCCTGTTCTTATTTATTTTTTGTCTTCTCTGCTCCATCCAGAAAACTCCTCCGGTACTCAGGAAAGACAAAAGAAGACACAAAAAAAGCAGCCCGTTTAAAGCTGCTTTCTTCATGCCTTCTTTTTACAGATACCATTCTATAATACATGGAATTCTATGTCAATATTACCACGATTGCAATAGTGTCGCATATTGATTCCTTTTATGAAGCCTGTACGACAGAAGGATTTGGTAACAGTGAACTACTCGGCAACTGAGTTACCAGAGCATCTGAAATCTGGCGGGATACC
>ERZ1673702.2158-NODE-2158-length-18153-cov-22.906509_pt1 | contig 18153 bp, 17 predicted proteins | sample MGYA00580232_ERZ1673702 | MGnify/ENA primary metagenome ERZ1673702 (study PRJEB41218, sample SAMN15661792) | gut metagenome | host: Homo sapiens | place: Canada: London | collected 2015-08-20/2019-03-30 | study: EMG produced TPA metagenomics assembly of... | reverse complement strand
ATGGACGGGAGAATTAGAAAAATGGCTGAGAGAAATACTGTAAAAAAGCAAGGAGGCGTGTCAAAACAAAAATGACTGCTCCTAAAAGTTACAGATAGTAATATAACACTTAAAAGGGTCGTATCAAGCTCTGTATGGAGTAATGATACGACCCTTTCTTTAGTCTTTTAGGATGCTCAATTTTCAGATTATAAGTTCATATTTCCAAAAACTGAATTGGGACACACCCACTTTCTATTTCCAATAAACACCTGCATCTTTATCTGCAGAAGACAAAAAAACAGGCATTCGTTTCTCTTATCGCTTATTTTCTTGCGCCAAGCTGAATATCCAAGTGATACAAAGCCACATCACCACCCAGCTTGATCTTGTCCAAAATACCTTGAACGGTAGCTTCCTCTTCCACCTGCTCGCGTACAAATCCCCACAAGAAATCCTGAGAAGCCTTGTCCTTTTCAGCAGAAGCAACATCTACCAGTTTGTCAATCAATTCGGAAACATGGCATTCATGCTTGTATACATGCTCGAACACATCCAGCGGAGAGGCCCATTCCTGAGGAACAGCATCCACAGCCCCCACCTTGGCTTGTCCGCCACGTTTCATCACATATTGCGCCAACATATCAGCGTGATCATTCTCCTCATGAGCCTGCGCTTTCATCCATGAAGCAAAACCTTCATAGCCTTTCGCAGCGAAAAAATAAGACATAGAAAGATAAAGATTGGCCGACCACATTTCGGCTACAATCTGAGCATTAATTGCGTCTTGTAATTTTTGTGAAATCATAATTCTTTTATTTTTAGTTAAATTGTAACTGTTGCAAATATATAATTTTTCTAGCGATTAACACTATGTCTGTCCACCTTTTTATAAAAATTATATTTTATCTCATCCAAATCTTTGCGGTTCAAAAGAAAAGTCTTACCTTTGCACCCGCTAATACGGGTTATTAGCATTAATTCAAATCATTAATTATAAAAACATTATTTAGAAATGGCAACTAAAATCAGATTGCAAAGAAACGGACGCAAAAGCTATGCGTTTTATTCAATCGTTATCGCAGACGTAAGAGCTCCACGTGATGGTAAATTTACTGAAAAAATTGGTACTTATAACCCTAATACCAATCCTGCCACAGTAGATTTGAATTTTGAACGCGCACTTCATTGGGTAATGTGCGGTGCACAGCCTACTGATACAGTACGTAACATCCTGTCAAAAGAAGGTGTTTACATGAAAAAGCACTTGCTGGGGGGTATTGCCAAAGGCGCATTCACAGAAGCAGAAGCTGAAGCTAAATTCGAAGCTTGGAAAAACAACAAACAATCCGGTCTGGCTACTTTGAAGGCTAAACTGGACGAAGCAAAGAAAGCTGAAGAAAAAGCTCGTTTGGAAGCTGAAAAGAAAGTAAATGAAGAAATTGCCAAGAAAGTAGCTGAAAAGAAAGCTGCTGAAGCTGCTGCCAAGGCTGAAGCAGAAGCCGCTAATGCTCCTGCTGAAGAAGCACCTGCTGCTGAAACTACTGAAGCTCCTGCTGAAGCATAACTCATTTTACTTCAAAAAGAACAGCTCCTCTGATTATATCAGAGGAGTTTTTTTATGCTCTTATCCGAAGAATCAAAGGGAGTTTATCTCATCTTCCGAAAGTCCGGTAACTTTTGCGATTTCAGCTATGGAAAGCCCGGCATTCTTTAAATTTCCTGCAATAGTTTGGGCTTTCATCCATTCACCTTCTGCAATGCCTTTCTCCATCCCTTTCGCAATGCCTTCCTCCATCCCTTTCGCAATGCCTTCCTCCATCCCTTTCACAAGTCCTTCCTCCATCCCTTTCGCAATGCCTTTCTGAATAGCTGTATCAATCACATTGTTCCAATCTCTATATACTTTCAAACTCTCCTCATAGGCATAAAGGTTCTCTTTTGAGAACTGAGCAATTTCGGCAGCCTCAAACAGCCGGTTGAACACACGTTCCTGAAGGGCAGTGGGGCGTTCCATCAAACGGGCCAGATTCTTGAGCACAAACATCCATTTATCAAACAACGTATCCAACTCCTGCTCGGTTTTATGGAATTTGGGCATTTCCAGATACACAAAAGTCAGTTTGTCAAAAAACACTTCATGAGTAGTTGTATCCATCAGCTTCACTTCATGGCGGAAGCTGGAAGACGAAACATCATCCAAGGCAAAATTCAAAATACCGATCACATACACCGCTTTCAGTTCATAGTCCCAGATTTCCCCTTTAATAGCCTGTTCCCTGATAGGATAGGTAGCATAGTAAATACTCCGGTCCTTGAAAAACTGTTGCTCCCCTCTCTGCATTTCTATCAGAATCTTTTCTCCTTTTTCATTTTCACAATAGACATCAAAGACAGCCCGGCGGTCAATCTCTTTGCTGCCCAGATGCTCTGTATTCAAGTAGATGACATCCTCAATGACCTGCTTGCCATCGAACAAGGCATTCAAGAAGCCAATAAGAATCTCTTTGTTCAAGTCGGTTCCAAACAATAATTTGAATGCAAAGTCCGTATAGGGATTTACATATCTTTCACGCAATCCTTCACTACACATAAGCGTTTGATATTTAAAGTTGTTTTAACTCTGTTGAAAGCAGTTCAATACAAAGGAACGAAAAAAAAGCGGATTTCAAGAATGTTATCTGCTAATAAATTGTTAATGTTCCAATATGTCACTCACCTCTATAGGGGGAAAGCGTTTATACAAAGACGGAAATAACTGTATAAAGAGTTTCGTAATAAAAAAGAAAAAGGGCTGTTCCGCCGGTCAACTCCTTATGTTTTTAACTTACAGTCTGTAAATATTCAAAGAAATATCATTCAACAGATTTAAGATCATTACTTTTCTACCCCCCAAAATGAGTTCACATTCTCTACTTATAAACTGTAAGCAACAATAAAGAAACGTGTCCAAAAACTAGAATGACTGCTCCGAAAAGTTACAGATAGTAACTATAACACTTAAAAGGGTCGTATCAAACTCTGTATGGAGTAATGATACGACCCTTTCTTTAGTCTTTTAGGATGCTCAAATTTCAGATTATAAGTTCATATTTTCAAAAACTGAGTTTTTGACACCCACTTTATTTATCTTCAAGTTTAAAACCTTATTTTGTTACTTCAGGTTCACCTTGCAGTTCAAATTTAGCATTTCCTAAACCTTTGAAAGTATAAGTATAAGTAAATGTTTCAAGCCCATTATACACTTTTGCAGAAATGACATAGAAACAATCAACCCCACTTACTTGCGCGCCGGCTGTAGGATACTCTGTTGCCAAGATCAATTCAATACCCTCCTGAACCATAGACAACAAATAAGCCTCAGCCTCTTTATCATCTGCCGGCACCACCCCATCGGGGTCATTCGAACGGCGTTTAGCCAACTGGATATTGAAGTTTACATAATAAGAGCTGCCACCGAACCAGTATTCCGAGTTTCCATATTTGGCATCCATATACCCAGCATCCTTATTCGCTTTCACCCAATTTTCCAAAATCAAATAATCTTCGGAAGCCAATGATTTCGTTACCGTCGGATCAAACAACCACTCGGTTCCATTATGTACAAAATTCACTTTTTCTTTCAGTTCAATATTGTTATTCAGAACCCATGTACCCTCCTTGAACAAATACTCGTCCACCTCCATCGTCGTTACCTTATTATAATATTTGTACATGACGGCTTTTGAATCCCCTTCCTGGGCATATGGAAATTTCTGAGCCAGGAACTGGGGCAGATAATTCTCCGGAGCATCCGAAGTGCTGAAGTTATCATGACTGCCCGGGCTTCCCATAGCGTCATAATCGGCAGGAGTCACTACAACCAATCTGCTATCTTCTTTAACCTTCCAAGCCGTTCCGTCAAACTGATACAATGCATTATAAGGCTTTTCATTCGTCGGAGCCAATACAGCCGATGAAATACTTACATTATCGAGCTGAACAGTCGTGGTTTTCGCCTTGGGCCCCTCGCCTACATAGCGGAACGCAACATAAACGCTTTTGCCATTGTATGCCTCCAGACCGGCTTTCCCTACATTCACAAAATTATCGTTGTAGCCGTTGGCAGGCCCTTCAGGGAAAGTAAACTGGTCTTTCACGCTAGTCCACTGTGCCATATCAATCGAACCATTTCCCGCATATGTATCGGAAACCAATACATCCAGACAATCCGCATTATAGTATCCGAACTTTATGTCGAAAGACAGTCCGGCATCTTTGCTCGTCACTGCTACTGCCGGAGAAACAAGCCAAGTATCCACCTCACCCTCAAAGCCATTGGCCGAGAATTGTGCGTAACCATTACTACTATAGTTTTTTCCCTGCCATTTTCTATCGCCTTTCAGAGTCACCTGCTCCCAGCCTTCCAACACGATATCCTCATTGGTCGTAACCGACTCAAAGTCCTGAGAGTACAAGTCCTCCCCTGTAAATTCAGGATCAACATCGTCATATTTGTAATCTACCAGCACAAGATCACCTTTTGCCGCATCCTTATACTGACCGGCCAGCCACTCGGGCAATACGGTAGCCGGAGCATGTGCCGGAGCCAGGAACTTCACGGGAGAGCCTTCGCCCCACAGGGCCTCATAATCCTTATCACCCAAAGAAGTATTAGTCACTGTCCTATACTCCAGTACGTAATCGGAAGGAGTATTCTGATAGTTATAGGTCACTCCTACCGAAGAACCTTTCCCCCATGAAGGCAGCATCTTCGCGATGATGGAAGGAACATACTTCTCAGCCGATGCAAACTCGTTCAGAGCCTTATCCGTCTTGACGGCATTCGCCAAGGCTTTTTCAGCATCCGAAGTGGCAGCCTTCGCCGCTGCAGAGCTGATCGTTTCGTAATCGGCATCAGTCAGTACATATTCCGCCATCGTCTGGGTGTTCGTTGTACCTTCCGCATCGATTTCATTATAAATATCGTCCATGGGATCACATGCCGCAGCAAAGAATCCCAACAAAGACCATGCAATTAAATTATATTTTAACTTCATATTTATTGACTATTTTAGAGATTAAAAGATTACTTTAAAACCGGCAGACCATGTAGTACCGAAGCCGTAATATACCAATGCAGTTTTCCAGTCATGGTTCGTACCGTCCTTGGCATCGGCTATATATTCCGTATTAGTCAAATTATATACATTACTGTATACGATGGCACGGATATCTTTGGTGATATTGAAACGATAGTTCATACCCAAATCAATCGTACCATAATCCGGCAACTTCCAGGAGTCAATACCGGCGTCTGCTTCATTCACCCGGTTCTGAGGATCGAAGTCTGCATAGTTCTTGCCGAAGAAGTTGTAGTCGGCCGAGATTTTAAATCCTTTGAACGGTTCCCAAGAAGCGCTCAATGCGGAAGTGAGCTGTGCGGAGTTACCCACATGGACATCTTTCAGATAAGCGTCGTATGTTCCGATAGGATTATTCGCTTCATCATACATAGTGAAGTGAATATCATCTTTCCATTTCCAATCGCCTAAAGAGAACATACCTTTCAATTCAAAGGACTTGACAGGACGGTAAGTCGCTTCCAGCTCCACACCCATGTGAACAGCGTCCAAGCCTGTAAGGTTGGCATATTCCTGACCGATCTTACGGCGCAAGGACTTATCCATCCATTGAGTGTAATAACCATTCAATGCAATATTGACCTGTTCCGTGCTAAATCCATAACCCAATTCAAACGTAGTAATTTTTTCGTAGGGTACATCCTTTTCGGGAGCTGCCGTATTGCTTGCAAAGACAGAGTTGAAGAAAGGCGCGCGGGTAAAATATCCTGCATTGACAAATACATTGTGGTTGTCATTGAACTTATAGTTAAAACCACCCTTCACGCTCCAAGGCAGAAAATTCTGAAGGCTGGACACTCTGTCCAGTTTATCCGCACCCGTGGCAGAGTATCTTGAATCCGTACCACCACGGTCATCATATCTATAAGCCTCTTCAGTCAATGATGCCGACAGGAATCCCGACCATTTGTCGGTATTATATTCAGCCTGTGCAAAAACACCACCCCAGAATATCTCTCCAATGCTATAGTAATTGAACTTGTCACCCACTTTCAGCAACTGGTTCTTGGTTTGGAATGCCAGCGGCGAGGTCTGCAGATAGAACTCACCACCCAGCAAATCATCAATTTCCTCTGTATGATACCCTTTATAGTAACGTAAGTCAATACCTCCCGTAAGAGTCAGGTTCTCAGTCAGATGATTCTTATAGGAACTCAGCATGCCATACCAGTCATGGTCATTGACAGCATTGGTAAAGATCACCTGCGACCCGTTCTGAGAAGCCGCATTGGCAGCCATAGCACGCTCGTAGTCGAACAAACCGTCCGGAGTCATCATCGCACCGTCTTTAGGGCGGCCGGTGTTGTTATCAATAGTCAGCCAATTGCTCATCGCGCCACGGGCACGGCGTCCGCCGCCTGTAGCCATTGAGCCGTATAGAGAAGTGGTCAGTGTCGATTTATCGTCGATAGTCCAGTAATGATTCAAAGAAACCTGAGGCTTATGATAATAATTATAGCCATAACCGCTACCTACCGCTTCACCGTTGATATAACCATATCCGTTATTGAAACGTCCGCCATCGGGACTATTCTTGTAATCCTCGATATAGTGCATGGTAGAGCGCTGGTTGTGCCACTGAGGAGCTCCAAAAGCTGTCAATGACAATTTATGATGATCGTTGATTACCTTCGAGATATTTCCAAAGTAAGTCCATCCTTCATAATTGGTACCTTTCACGTAACCATCTCCCGTATTCAGCGCCCCCATGAATGTAATAGCCCATCCGTTGTCCATCAGTCCGGTAGAGAAAGAAACCGAATACTTGCGGAAACCATCGTTACCAATACCGAAATAAGCTGATCCACCTTTTTGGGCTTCGGTACTTTTAGTAACCATATTCATGGTTCCTCCCACAGAAGAAATACCTAAAGCTGACGCACCCAAACCACGCTGTACCTGGATAAACTGGCTCACATCAGACAAACCGGACCAGTTAGACCAATAAACCTTACCGTTTTCCATGCCGTTGATGGGCACACCATTGATCAGCACGCCCAGGTTGGATGAATCAAAACCACGCATATTGATACGGGAATCACCATAACCACCGCTTTCACGGGTTACATACACCGAAGGAACTGATTTCAGCAATTCGGGGAATTCCAAATTACCTATTTTCTCCTCTATCTTGGCCAGTTTCACGTTAGAAATAGGAATAGGAGTCTGACGGTCGCTCTTTATAATAGAGGCAATAACACTGACCTCACCCAAACCAATAGCATCTGGAGACATCTTGACCTCACCCAAGTCTATCGTATTGCTTCCTTTTACTTGATGCGTAATTTCGTTGTACCCCAAGTACTTGAATATAAGAGTAGCCTTGGAAGAGGTAAGTTTCAACACAAAGTTACCGTCCATATCCGTTACAGTACCCAGTGTCGTACCGCTGACCGATACAGTGGCACCAATCAATGGCTCATTGTTCTCGGCATCTACTACTTTACCTTTTACTGTTCCTTGCGCAACAGCCGTAGCAGTGAAACAGATTGTCAGAACTGCCAACAGGAGGAAATGCTTTAGATGATTTCTCATAATTTTGTCTTTGATTTAAATTAATTAGTTAGTATTTCATTCCCAATAGGAAAGACAAAGATAAAACTTTAATTCATATAAATTGCATTTATATTAGACTATTTAAACGAAAAGGGTACTTTTTAGGCGGAATATGACAATTATGTTAAGAAAGGAACAAAGAGCCGCCTCAGGAGAGGGGAAAACTGCCCGGAAATTCCAGAGCAACTGCCACATGATTACTGTAGGGGGCAAATGGGCCGTGACCGCCGGTCCGGACAAATCAGGCCCGCCCCCCTACAGCAAAACAACAGGTCATTTTCATTCAGACTCTCTCACTTCCCCAATGACAGAGCAAAAAGAAAACGGACAACCAGCCTTACAGGATATCCTTATGCTGCTTCATCCTCTCCCTCAGCGCCTCCAGCTTCTCGGCCTGTTTCTTCAACTCGTACGCCTTTTCCTCGGCTGCCTCTTTCCGCTTCCAGTTATTGATATAGGCATCCACTCCCTCCTGCACTACGCGGCGGAACACCTCCTCGCCCTTCGCTTTCAGCAGATGGTCGGCAAAATGAATATAATAACTCACTTTCAAATCCACCCCCTTTTTAGGGAGGCGTAAGTATCCGGCCCCACATGCTCATCTCCGAGAACACGCACCTTCGTTATCTTCAACCGATTCATCAATAACTCTAAAAACTCTCCCAATTTGGGGAAACTGCACTCTGCATTAGACATTTTAAATTTGTTTTAAGTTGTAAAATATTAAATAAACCTCTTTTTTTTCACGTTACTTCACAATGGGACTGAAAGAAGAAAAAGCAGGATGCCTTTACAAGAGGTTACGGGCACGTTTCCACGATGCAACCCATTAACACGGCCCGTGCATAAGCTACTGATTGCCAATGCCGGAATCTTTATAAAAACGGTATTCCCCACGATAAAAAGTCTTTTGTGATACTACCTTTCCGGCCTCTCGCAGCCGTTACACCTTCCATCCCGTCATTTAATCCGTTCTTCCTACCTTCGGGAAGAAATTCAGAGGACGCAAAAAAAATGCGGATGCAAAATTAATACTTTTTAAATAAAACGAATCATGAATCAAGAACGTAAACTATCTTTTTTCCTTCCCCCCATCTCGCCGGTGAAGGACGCTAACGGGAAAAACGTGACGCCTGCCACGCTCGTCCCTCACAAGGAACTGACCTTGGAGGAAGTATGGAACATAGTCACCGGCAGCCCGCGGCTGAAGAAACTGACCGAAGCCGCAGCCGCCGCATACGGTGACGAGAAGGAGTACCGCAGGCTGAAACAGAGCACCCTGCCATACGTCACCCCCTGCGGAACTTTCAGCTACCGCCGGAGCGACCGGCTGCTGGCTCCTTCGGGATTGAGCATACTGGACCTGGACCATCTGGACAGCCGCGAGGAGGCCGAAAGGATGCGCCGGCAGTTGTTCGACGACCCTTTCCTGCTGCCCGAACTGGTGTTCGTAAGCCCCGGAGGACACGGCGTGAAGGCTTTCGTGCCCTACGACCTCGGCCGGACAAGCGACGTGAAACAGAATGCGGCCGAGAACATCTACTGGCTGATGGAATACGCCCGCCTGAGGTATGGCGACTGCTCGGACAAAGACAAGGGCAAAGGAGTGGACTACTCGGGCAAAGACCTGGTGCGGGCCTGCTTCCTGTCGCATGACGAAAGGGCCTTGATGAGAGTCAAGACGCCCATGGGCTAATGTGCCAATCCCCATGCGGAACAGAACGTGGCCAACGGGCATAGCAGCACACGGGCCAACGGGCCGCTTATTCAGAATCATTCAGAAACGAGGTATTCTTATACCGAAACCAAATTAACATAAAAAGGAATATGAATCATTACAAAAACAATCTTTTGGAAGAACTGCACCGCCTGACGGAGGCGGTACAGGCATCACACGCGGACATCGCGCCCACCTATCTGGAATACACCCAACTGGCATTCGCCATCGCCACGGACTGCGGCGAGGCGGGCCGTGCGGATTTCATGAGCCTGTGCAGCCTCTCGCCCAAGCATGACAGTGCGGCGGCGGAGAAACTGTTCAGCAACGCCCTGCACACCTGCAAGGGCGACATCCACCTGGGAAGCGTGTTCCACCTGGCGGAAATGTGCGGAGTGAGAGTCGCCCCCTCTCACAAAAACGCAGACGCAGACGCAGCAGACGCAGGTCCTTTTTTCTCACACACGTGCGCGCGATATAATAAGGTGGAGAATGAAGAAAAAGAAACAGGAAAAAAGAAGCACGAGGAAGAGGAAAAGGAAATGAAGGGAACGGAACCCCTCTCTCCCCTACCCTACTTTCCGCAAGATCACGACTGGCCCGAACCGCTGAAGAGCATCCTCTCCTTTGCCAAGACCCCGGCACAGCATGATGTGCTCCTGCTGGGAGCAATGACGGTGCTGGGCGCCTCACTGTCGCACATCGTACGCTGCAAGTACGGGGACAAATGGCAGTATCCCTGCCTGCAGACCTTCATCACGGGCCATGCCGCCGCAGGGAAGAGTGTACTGGTATGGGTACGCAAACTCATAGAGCCCATACACGAGGAAATACGCCGGCAGGTGGCGGAGAGCATGAAAGTTTACCGCAAGGAGCTAAGAGCCTACGAAGCGCTGGGGAAGGCACGCAAGGACAAGGAGCCGCCCGTGGCGCCGCCCAACCGCATGTTCATCATCCCCGGCAACAACACGGGCACAGGACTGCTGCAAAACCTGATAGACTCGGACGGAACGGGGATTATCTGCGAGAGCGAGGCGGACACCGTATCGACAGCCATAGGGACGGAATTCGGCAACTGGAGCGACACGCTGCGCAAGGCGTTCGACCACGACCGCCTGTCCTACAACCGCCGCACAGACCGGGAATACAAGGAAACCACCGCCTGTTACCTGTCCGTACTCCTCTCGGGCACGCCCGCACAGATAAAGCCGCTCATCTCCTCGCCGGAGAACGGACAGTTCTCGCGAAACATATTCTATTACATGCCCCGTGTAGGCGAATGGAAAGACCAGTTCGGCGAAGATGAACTGGACGTGGAAGCAGAGTTCATCCGGATGGGACACGAATGGAAGGCCAGCAGGGACGAGCTGAAGAAGAAAGGACTGTTCACCCTGAAATTCACCCAGCAGCAGAAAGATGAGTTCAACGGGCACTTCAGCGCCCTGTTCTACCGCTCTTCTCTAGTGACGGGCGAAGAGATGTCTGCTTCGGTGATGCGTATGGGGACCATCCTGTGCCGCATGATGTGTATCACGGCGCTGCTGCGCAGTCTGGAAATTCCCTCGCTGGCCGTACCGGATCCCACTATAAACCCCGAAAATCTGAAGGACGGTATCATCACCCGGCATAACCTGTCCATCACCGATGAGGACTTCCGCGCCGTGCTGGCTTTGTGCGAGCCCCTGTACCTTCATGCCACGCACATACTTTCGTTCCTGGACAAAAGTACGGAACTGAACAGCCGGGGAATAGCGGACCGTGAGATGCTGTATGCGGCCCTGCCGCAAGAATTCACCAAACAGATGGTGATGGAGCAAGCGGAGAAGCTGAATATCCCGGTCAACACCGCACGCAGCTGGATACAGCGCCTGAGGGAAAAAGGCGCGCTGGATATGGTGATGGTGAAAGGGAAAGGAGTCTACTCAAAAAAACAAAGGTAACAAAGAAAACACGCGCACATGCATATATAAGGTACGTGCGCGTGTGTGAGAAAAAAGGACCTGCGTCTGCTGCGTCTGCGTCTGCGTTTCGCATCTCCGGTTGTGATGCCGGTATTCCCGTGGATCTCCCTGTGCTCCCGGAGAATCCCCGGCATTCCCGTGGATCTTCCAGCATCCTCAGGGCTCCCCCAACGCCTCTACGATAAGTTTCACCTCAAGGGGCAGGAAAGTGTGTGACAGCTCATTGTATCCGGCAGCCCGCATCGCCCCCATCAGTCCCGGCTTGCGGTCTATCCAGCGCATCAGTTTGCGCCGTGCGGCACTCTCGGTAATATCGGGACTGTAGCACAGGGCCAGTTCGCTTTTCCCGTAACTTCTTATCTGAAAATTCTCCATGTATGTTCGTTTTGTTTTGATACAAATATACCCTTTTTCCGGCAGACCGTCAAACATTATGAACAGCGAATCGCGTCAAATCGCGTCAAATCGGACCATTCCGCACCCTATCGCACCTTATCGCGTCATTGCCCTTTCCGCACATCGTATCTTTGTAATGTCGGGACGATGAAGGCGAAAGATCTATAATCTTACAGCTGTAAGATATAGGATCTTACACGTGAAAGATAGGGTTCTTTCAGCAGTCGGCAACCAGTGGCTGACAGTTAATGGACAGTGACTGACGGCTGACTTACTTCATTCCCCGGCAACAGTGTTTCTTAATTCTCAATTATCAACTTTTAATTTTAACAAACTATGGTAAATTACAGTATCGTTATGCGTAGCAATCCGATGGACGTGGACGCCGCCAAGAAGGCCTACGCCAGTGCACAGTATGCTGAAGTGATGGACATCAACCGCTTTGCCGAGCACATCGCCAGCCACGGCTGTGTGTACAAGCGTGCGGACATCGTGGCCATCCTCACCATGGCGGTGGACTGCATGAGGGAACAGCTTCTGGGAGGACAGAAGATACAGCTGGGCGACTTGGGGGATTTCTCCATCAGCATCAACAGTATAGGTGCCGAAAGCTCAGCCGCCTACAACCCTGCCATCCACGCCAGAAAGCTGAATGTGAACTGGAGTGCCGGAACACGTTTCCGGAATCTGCTGGAAGATGCCGTGTTCAATCTGGTGGCCACACGCAAGGCGGCCCGACTGGTGGTGAAGGCGCTGAAAGCCGGAAAGACCAATGTGGACCTTACCGGAGAGGCGAAAGAGCCGGAAAACGGAGGACAACAGGCCTGACGGAACCCCACCAGTACGACGGAAACAAGGCACTACGCTAAAAGGCTGAATGTGCCCTAATGACAAGCCGTTTTCATTGGGGCACAGGCCCTTGGTTTCCATTTTAATTCATTTATTATCAACCCACTAAAACAAAAATCCCATGAACTTGAAAACAAAGAAAAACACCTGGACACTGATTCTGAAAGTAATCATCACCGTAGCCACCGCCCTTGCCGGCGCGCTCGGACTGAACGCCTGCATCTGATGATCATGAGAACCATCACCTTGATTATTATCCACTGCTCCGCCACCCCTGAGGGGCGGAGGCTGGATTTTGAGACCTGCCGCCGGGACCACATCCGCCACCGGGGCTTCACGGACATAGGATATCATTTCTATATCACCCGCGACGGAGAGATTCACCGCGGACGACCTCTGGAAAAGGTGGGAGCGCATTGCAAGAACCACAACCGGCATTCTATCGGCATCTGCTATGAGGGCGGACTCTCGGCGGACTGCACACCTGCCGATACGCGTACTCTGATGCAGAAAGGGAGTCTGCTGGCATTGCTGCGCGAGCTGCGCCTCCTGTTCCCCAAAGCATTGATAGTGGGGCATCATGACCTGAATCCCGTGAAGCCGTGCCCTTGTTTTGATGCTGTGAAGGAATACCGCTTTTAAGGGTGCTTTTCTCCAAAGATAGGATTTCTAAAGGGAACTGTTTGTTTTCAAAGAGGTTTCTTCAAAGATACTGTATCCAAGGATGATTTTACCAAAGATAGTGTTCCTTTCCTCCACTTTGATTTCCTGCTTCTCCATTCAACTAATCTTTTCATTTAACAATAATAAAAATGAACCATCTGATAAACCAACTCATGACCGTGGACAAAGCTTTCTACCGTCATTATCTGGAAATGCTGCTCACCCTGAACCGCATCCAAGCCCTCACCCCCTGGCAGATGTCCATGCTGCTGTGGAGAGCCAAGATTTTCCATATACAGGTGCTCTACCCCGAACTGCTGCGCATCAGCCTGTGCACGGAGCAGGAAAAGGACGAGATACGCTTTATGAAGGGATGGAAACTGAAAGCACTGGAGAAAATAATGCCTGCATGGCAGCGACGGCAGTGCGAGGAGATCAGAAGGGAACGGTGGAGAGGCTTTTAGTGGTCAGTGTATATCCGGAACGCAATGCCACGCAAAATGCTCTTGTTTACGAGCATTTTGCGTGGCATTGACGTATGTCCTTAATATCTTCAATAGTTAACCCACTATCCATTTCTCTATATTACGACTTTTCTTGCTGAAGTTCACCCCTACCTTAAACAATTTGCGCCCGTCCGTCTCGAAAGGTCGGGCATACTGTTTTTCATTGATCTGTCGCAAGGCTTCCTCCGCTGTACCGTTTAACTTGAATTCCATTACGTAAATAAATCTGTCTGTCTGCAGAACCCAATCCACGCGCCCCTCACTGGTATGATATTCCACCTTTACATAAAATCCTACCAACTTGAACACAATGAAAAGTACATTCTGATAGTGTAACTCCAAGTCGCGTATCATCTCGTAGGGCGTATCAGCAAAGAAGCTCTGAAGGCGGCGGAAAAAGGAATCATAGTCACCACTTTCCACTTCACGGGTAAATTTCAGGATTTCGAAAGGAGACTCCACTTTGGTAACCGTTGTATAATAAGGCAGCAAAAAACGCATGAATCCTTCCTCTACCTCCCGGTTAGGAAAACCTAGATAATAGATACCGAAACGCTCATCGTACCCCTTGATCGTAAGATACCCGCTCTGATAAATCACCGGAATAGGATTCGTGGACTCGGAATCAATACTATTCAGCACCTGGATATCCGTTTCCTCGTGCGCCATCCGTTCCAAGTCATAATGATGTTTTTGCAGCAACCTCACCAGATAAGTCGGCGTACCGGTCTCAAACCAGTAGTTTCCGAACTCCTTCCGTTTGAAGGCATTAAGCAGGCTGAAAGGATTGTAAATACCGATGGAATTATGTGTAAAATGATAACCGTCATAACACTCTTTCAGTTCGGCGCAGATTTCATCGTATGTCCTCCCCCATTTTTCAGCAAATTCATGAAGTTCCGGCTCCAGCCAGGTTTGAATTTCCTTGTCACTGACCCCACAGATATCAATAAACTCATTCCACATGGAGATATCGTCCAAGTTATTCAAATCGCTGAACACACTGACCTTGCCAAACTTGGTAACCCCCGTCAGCAAAGCGAACTTGATGCAACCGTCCATTGTCTTCAACACTCCATAGAAGGGTTTCAGTATGCTCCGATATACTCTCTGAAGCTCCTCATTGCCGATGGCTTGCAGCATGGGCTTGTCATATTCGTCTACCAGAATGGCAACCCTCTGCCCCGTCTGCTCGTAAGCACGTTTTATCACGCCTTTGAAACGGAGGGCGAGGGATGTCTCGGAAGGAGCGGAACCGTAGACAGCTTCCCAGTTGGTCAGAAAATCATTCAGCATATCGCTCAAATCCTCCGCTGTCTCATATTTTGAGATATTCAGATCGATATGCAGGACGGGACGTACTGTCCAGTCTTTCTCCAGTCCGGCTATGGCCAGTCCTTCAAACAATTCTCTCTTGCCTTGGAAATAGGCTTCCAGAGTAGAAACCAGCAGACTTTTCCCGAAACGGCGCGGACGACTGAGGAAGTAATAACTGCCGGTCTTTACCATTTTGTAGATCAAGGCCGTCTTGTCAATATAGAAATAGCCTTCCTTGCGGAGTTTCTCGAAATTCTGGATACCGATGGGATATATCTTATCACTCATAAACTATTGTTCTTTATAGGATAACACACAAAGGTACTTAATTTATTCTTAATTCCAAGTTTTTTCAAAACAAGGAAGAATACGCATACAAGAGAGGCGCACCTTCATGGGTACGCCTCTCTATCCTGTTCCTGTATTGTCTGATACAGGCTATTTCATTTAGTTAAAGATATAACGGACACTGAACTGTATGGAATACGTAGAATTGAAACTGTTCAGATTGGAATACGTATCAGTCAGTTTCTTTCCTCCGTTCTTCTGGAACTGGTAAGCGCCGCCCTTATAGCTCAACAAGGAAGTATTGTTCACCGTCTTATAAATTCCCCAGTCGCTATTCAGCAAGTTCAGGAAGTTCTTGATATCCACTCCGAACTGCAAGGTATTGCGCTTGCCCCCTACATTGAGGAAGAAATCCTGATTGAACTTCAAATCCAGCTGATGATGCCAGGGCATGATGGCTCCTCCGCGTTCGGCATACTTGCCTTTACGGCCTTTCAGGTAACTGTCCTCATTAATGTAAGCCCAGAAATCATCGCGCTGCTCCTTGGCGGAATAAGTCACCTCACCCGTCTTGCTGTCAGTATAATCGGCGAAGTTCCACTTATCCAGCGCCTCACGGGATGCCGGAATGTACAGCAAGTTGTTTGAGCCGTAATCGCCTACAATGTTTCCGGTGAATGTATAGGAATAACGGGCGGCGGAATATCCTCCGGCATAGCCCATGTTCATACCCTCATAAATCAAAGACAAGGAGGAAGCGAAATTCTTGGCGTATTTAATACGGTAAGCCGCGGAAGCCAGCACACGGTTGGGCGATACATACGTACCATAGCCGGTCTCCGTGTCATTATTTCCGTTGACAGAGTAACGGTTGTTGTAATAAGCCGAGTTCACCTGGTCGCCGATGCCGTCGCCATACGACTTGGCATAAGAACGGGTGTAGGAAGCGGAAAGATGCAGGCCGAAATCAAATGTCTTGGCCAGTGAGGCGGTGAGTGAGTAATAATAAGCGCTGTTTCCCGCATTGGTGATATAATAAGCGTCCGTCTTGTTCGAATTGGAGTACTCAAACATTCTGCGGACATCACCCGGAGCTATCTCCTGCTCTCCTTTAAACTTACGTCCCAGGTTGGTCACAGTAGCCGGATTGAACTCTTTGCTGAAAATACCTTCCAACGTAAAGTCAATATCTCCGGGAAGTTTTGCATCCAAAGCCAGTGAAGACTTCCAGGTGGCGTTCATCTTCAGGTCGCGGTCAATGATGGTGGCTCCGGAAGGTGCGGCGGGATCAGTAGCTGCCGGAAGGTTCAGGTTAGGATCTTTCAACATATCGGCCACGCTGGTGTGGAAGCCCGGCTGTCCGTACTTGGCATCCTTCTGCTCGTTATAATAATAGGTGCTTTGTCCGCAATTGGCATTACCTACTGCCGAAACCAGCCATACGAACGGCAGACGGCCGATGAAGTAACCGCTACCGCCACGCAATACATACTTACGCTCGCCTGTAAGGTCCCAGTTGAAGCCGATACGGGGGGAGGCGGTCAGCTGGTAGGATGAAGGCAACTGGTCTGTGGCGTAATGATATCCGTCAAAGTCAATCTGTGCGAAATTCTTGTTATAGTTGTTCTTCAGCTCCGGATAAATGGGCAGTTCGAAACGCACCCCGGCAGTCAGTCTGAAGTTGTCTGTGATATTCATCTGGTCCTGCAGATAGAAAGAAAGCTGCTGGTACTTCATGTTCGCCAGGAACTGGGAACCGTCCCCGGTGTTGGAATACGTGACACCGAAGGCAGCCGGAGCTCTGTTGTTCACAAAATCATCCCAGGAGGAATAGACATAATAACCGCTTCCCGCCTGCATGAATCCGTTCACTGCCTTATTGGACTCAAACTGGATACCGCCCATAAAGTTATGGATACCGCTGGAGAAATTGAACTCATCGGTAATGACAAAAGTCTTCACCTGGCGCAAGTTCCCTTCTGTAAAGGGGTCCGGACCGAATGAGGTGTACAGCGAGCCTTGGTCAAGGATGTCCACCGTAGGGAATGTTCCCCCTTCGTATGTACGCGGTTCGTTCTGATAAGAATAAGTGAAACGCAGGGCGTTATTGATAGCCCCCCACTTTGAGTTCCATTCGGAAGCAATGGAGGTGAAGTTCTGTTCCTGCATATAGCGTGAGCTTTCAAAGTACAGACCGGTGTTTGATGTACGTCCCGAACTGCTCTTGCCCGCGCTGCCGTCTACTCCGCCCGGATAAATGATTGAATCTTTAAACGGGGTGGTGGAAGAGGAAGGGCTGGAGGAATACTTGGAATGGGTATGGGTGAAACGGAAATTAATCTTATTGTTGTTGTTGATGTTCCAGTCCAGACGGCCCATGATCTTGTAAGAAGGGGTTTCCAGAGAGTATCCCTGATAACGTCCCGGATTATAGTTGTATTTTTCCGACAGGTATTGGCTGATGTTGTTCATCCCTACGAAGGTACGGTCGCCTACCGTTGTGGTGTTCTCAAACGGACGGTGCACAATGCCGTTGGTGCTCCATTCGTCATTGGCGCCGCTACGCGCTATGCCCGACGGGCCTGCCTGCACATTATCCTGATATTCGCCGTTCACGAAGAAGAACAACTTGTTTTTAATGATCGCACCTCCCAGAGAAGCTCCGTAGGTGGTGCTGTGGTCACGGTTGCGGGTCAGTTCATAGTCCTCTACCTTGTTTCCGGTGAGGTGGGTATTGGAAGTGTACATATAGGCTGTACCTTTGAACTCATTCGTACCACTCTTTGTCACGGCGTTGA
>ERZ1673702.2135-NODE-2135-length-18304-cov-28.511261_pt1 | contig 18304 bp, 19 predicted proteins | sample MGYA00580232_ERZ1673702 | MGnify/ENA primary metagenome ERZ1673702 (study PRJEB41218, sample SAMN15661792) | gut metagenome | host: Homo sapiens | place: Canada: London | collected 2015-08-20/2019-03-30 | study: EMG produced TPA metagenomics assembly of... | reverse complement strand
TAATATGTATTTGGAATTTCTCATTTTGGCTTGTACTATTTATATTCTAGCACCACTTGGCGTATCGCAGAGGTGTTAAACAAAAAGGTATGGAAAGAGTTGCTTGATCAACGCCCGCTTGATGTTGTGCCATTGCAGTGCATTGTGACTGTTTGTGAGGCTCATGGTTACAATTCTTCAGATATGGTTGGTAATCATGATTTAGATTATTTGCCTGCAAATGAGGTAAGCCCACTATTTTGTGCGATACTGTTAAGATTGGGGGATTTGTTGGACTTTGATGATACTCGAGCACCTAAAGTATTGTATAGTTATGTGGAACGTAATGAAAAAAGCTGTCAAGAGTGGAAGAAACATCAGGCTTCTGCAGGTTTCTTTTATCCAACATCCCCAACGACAGAAGCTTTACCATATAAAGCGCGTTGTACCAATCCCGGAGTGGAACATGCGGTTCGAAACTTTTTAGACTGGATTGATGATGAACTTGGAAATTGTGCAAAATTGCAGAAGTATTGTCACAATAGTTGGCAACAGAATTTCCCATTTCCAAGATATATTTTCCGCAATGAAATCGAATCTGATGGATATATGAGTGGAGATTTTTGCATTACAATGGACCAAACGAAGATCCTAGAGTTGCTTACTGGGGAAAACTTATATGATAATCGAGATGTTTTTGTGAGAGAATTGCTTCAGAATGCAATCGATGCAACATTGCTTCGAGGAAAAATGGATCCGGAGTTTATACCAGAGAATTCTCGTATTGATTTCTGGGAGTGGAATGACGAGGATGGAAATATCTGGTTCCGTATTGATGATGAGGGGACCGGAATGACCATGGGCATGTTGCAACGATATTTTTTGAAAGTAGGAAATTCATACTATTTGTCTAAGGAAATTGAAAGGGATTTAAGAAAACACAATCAGACAGAAAAGTATCATGGAATCAGCCGATTCGGAATCGGTTTTCTATCATGCTTTCTTAACGGAGAATATGCAGAAGTGTCGACTCTTTATTTTGATTCTGATAAAAACCGTAGAGAAGAGGTGTCGACGATTTCCGGTTTTAACAAACATTACGGATTGCGTTTACAGGTAACTGGACTTAGTGGATACTATACGTTGCTAAATCAGTCACACAATCATATACCTAATACACAAATGCCAACGCCAGGAGCTGCTGATGCAAAAACATCCTATTTGCATGGAAGAACGGGGTATCGGATGAAACCTGGAACCTCGATTGCGATACGTTTGAATCCAGGAAGGTTGGGAACGTTGGATTTGAAGAAAACAGTAAAAAAATATCTGTGTGGTTCTAGGGTACCGGTGTATTACAATAATGAAAGAATTGGGCAAACCTATGAAGAAATTATGGAAGCAGCGCATGTTGTAGAGGGAGAGAAAACTTATGAGCTGACGGTTGCAATGAAAGAGCAGTTTGATCGGGTGTTTCCAGAGGCCCGTGGGCAGTATCCTAAAATTGTGATGACGACCATTCCTTTAGATACAGAGGAAAATTATATATTGCAAGGTGTATCTGGAGTACTTGTAAAATATGATGTACGTTTTGAGAATAATCCTTGTTGGCAAGTAAAAGATTTGAAGTATAGCGTTAGTGGAGATATCAAAGAGAAAGACAAAACGCTTCAAATGGAACTATGTAGTGTATATACGGGAAAATATAATTTTCTTTATGAATGGGATGAATTAAAAGAAAGATATGATATAGAAGATCTAGAGGCACTTGCAAGAGCTTTTGAAAATTGTGATGTTTGTCCTCAGTCAGAAGAACAGTTGGGAGAAGTGTGGAGTCCGTTTCGCACATCTATCGGTTTGTGTGAATGTTGGAGAAGTTATCTTGAATATAAACAACTGCAACGGCAGAGCATGTATGTGAAAATTGCAGAATGTGGATGTGCAGATATTTGCTCTTTGAATTCAGATTTTCGAGATTCATTAATTCAATGTGCATATCAAGGTGTTTATGCGGGAGGTGCGCCTGGTGAATATTATATGGAGGACGCCCATAGAGTAATGTTTTTTTTGGAAAATGAATGGCAGCCGGTAATGCAGACTAGTCGAGTAGAGGTAATAAGGATTCCTATAGAAGTGGAATTGTATATTTGCAGTATTGTTAATAAGTATCGAATGGTAGATCCTTTAGAAAATCAATATATAGAGAATGAAGTCTGGATGAATTATACGCAAAAAGATTGGAAAAAGATAGAAAATTTGCCGTTACAGCACTGGATTAAAGATAATCAGAAGGATTACTTTGAGAAAAGAGTTAACTTTCTTAAAACTCCTACATTATCAGAATGTGAGGGAGAAAATAGTTACATAAATAATAATTTAATTTTATTGAATCTGTATCAGGATGCATATTTACAGGAACATTATCAGATGGAAATCAATTATGAAACAGGACAAACCATTTCATTCTTCGAAAAAAAGGATAATGTTTTAGATGGGGATTTGGATCTATTTCCACCTATGCGATTTTGTAAGGCGGTAAATGCTAGGAATAGAAAATATATATGTTGTGAGGATCCTTTCTATCGGAAAGGGATTACACAAGATCATCCTTTTGTGATTTGGCTTATCAAGAATGCGTTTCTGTTGAATAAATATTACCAAAGACAGTTTAGACAGATGGTGGATTGTATTCGCTATGACGAGGCAACAGAAATTATCTCTGAAATCAATACCATTTGTCAACAACTAATCCGTTTACCAGAACATCACGGTGTGGATGTGAATGGATTTCCGCAACTTAGCAAGGATGATTTCTGGTACATGGAGGAAGACAGTACTACGTTTGAATAGATTATGTAGATAGGTTGCTTCTGCCTAGTGTTAGGGGGATTTGTTGAAGCATGCCCCAGCATTGGTTTTATGGTCAGTTTCCGTATTAGATTCTATTGCTGGTCTGTAAAAATAGATAGATCAGGTCAAATTCAGAAAGTGTTGTGAAGGCCACTACAAAACAGAAAGAAAGTAGATATATATGAAAAAGTGTGATATAATACTTTAGTTTAGAAGTAGAGTTTAAATGATAATTTTCAGAAGAGAAAAGAGGAAAACAAATGTTTGACTTCACAAAAGAAAGAGAAGCATTTGAAAATAAAGTATGGCTCAGTTCCCCCACCATGCATGGACCGGAACTGGAATATATAAAAGAAGCCTATGAAACCAACTGGATGTCAACGGTTGGTGCGAATATCAATGAAGTGGAGCGATTAGTTTGTGAAAAGGTAGGATGTAAATATGCAGTCGCCCTGTCAGCAGGAACCGCAGCACTTCATATGGCAGTGAAATTGGCAGGAGTGAAACCGGGAGATAAAGTATTCTGTTCCGATATGACATTTGATGCAACGGTGAATCCGGTTGTCTATGAAGGTGGAATTCCGATATTTATCGATACGGAATATGATACATGGAATATGGACCCGGTGGCACTGGAAAAAGCATTTGTACTTTATCCGGAAGTGAAAGTGGTTGTTACAGCACATCTATACGGTACACCGGGAAAAGTGGATGAAATCCGAAATGTATGTGAAAAACACAATGCGATTTTGATCGAGGATGCAGCAGAATCACTTGGTGCGACTTATAAAGGAAAGCAGACGGGACAATTTGGTGATTTTAATGCAATCTCATTTAATGGAAACAAGATCATAACCGGATCTGCCGGAGGAATGCTCCTTACCGATGATGAAGAAGCGGCAAAGAAAGTACGGAAATGGTCCACGCAGTCCAGAGAAAATGCTCCGTGGTATCAACATGAGGAACTGGGATACAATTACCGCATGAGCAATGTGATCGCAGGCGTGGTAAGAGGACAGTTCCCTTATCTGAAAGAACATATTGCACAGAAGAAAGCAATTTATGAAAGGTATAAAGACGGACTGAAGGGGCTTCCAGTACATATGAATCCATATGATGGAACAAATAGTGAACCGAATTTCTGGCTCAGTTGTATGATCATTGAACCCGACGCAATGTGTAAGCAGGTACGTGGTGAACAGGAAGCACTCTATATCGGTGAGGCAGGAAAGAGCTGTCCGACAGAAATTCTGGATGCGATTGCAAGTATCAATGCGGAAGGACGCCCAATTTGGAAACCGATGCACATGCAGCCGATTTATCGCATGAATGCATTTGTGACAAGAGAAGGTAACGGAAGAGCGAAAACCAATGCGTATATCAGTGGTGGGGAACTTGGAAAAGACGGAAAGCCGCTTGATGTGGGAATGGATATTTTTCATCGCGGATTGTGTTTGCCGAGTGATAATAAAATGACCGCAGAGCAGCAGAACCGAATTATAGAAGTAATCAAAGAGTGTTTTGCATAAGCAGGAGATAATAATGCAACATAGACAGGGATTTTATGAAAAATATGTAAAACGACTAATAGATATTGTGTGTTCACTGGTTGTTCTGGTATTGTTCTGGTGGTTATATATAATTTTAGCGGTGCTGGTTCGTGTAAAACTTGGTTCTCCGGTGCTGTTTAAACAACAAAGACCGGGAAAAAATGAAAAAATCTTTAATCTGTATAAGTTCCGTACCATGACGGATGCGCGGGATGAAAATGGGAACTTGTTATCGGATGAGATTCGATTAACAAAGTTTGGAAAAGCACTTCGGGCATCCTCTTTGGATGAATTGCCAGAGATTTTCAATATTCTGAAAGGTGATATGAGCCTTATTGGTCCGAGACCATTATTGGTACAGTATTTGCCAAGATATAATGAAGAACAGCATCACAGGCATGATGTTAGACCAGGACTTACCGGGTATGCACAGGCACACGGAAGGAACGCAGTCTCATGGGAAGAAAAGTTTGCAATGGATGTGTGGTATGTGAATCATGTTTCGATGAAAACGGATATTAAAGTTGTTTTAGACACTGTAAAAACTGTGGTGAAAAAAGAAGGCGTTTCATCAGACACATCGGTAACGATGGAAGAATTTATGGGAAACAAATAGTAATTGGAGAAAATTATAGAAATGAAAGATTTATATATTATTGGAGCGGGTGGTTTTGGACGAGAAGTTGCATGGTGCGTTGAGAGAATCAATGATGTGACGCCGACATGGAACCTTAAAGGGTTTATTGATGATAATGAAACAAGGTGGAAAACAAAAGAGGATGAGTATATTGTACTTGGTGATTGTGAATATCTGAAACAGCAGAAAAATGCTTATGCAGTTTGCGCGGTTGGAAATGCTAAGGTACGCAAACAAATAATTGAAAAATTATCAGATAGTGGAGTGCAATTTGCAACAATTGTAGATCCATCTGTCATCTTATCGAAGAGAGTTGTCATTGGCGAGGGAACTATTATATGCGCAGGTACAATTGCTACAGTAGATATTAGTATTGGAAAGCATGTGATTATTAACTTGGACTGTACATTGGGACATGATGATGTGATTGAAGATTTTGTGACAATTTATCCAAGTGTGAATGTTTCGGGAAATGTGAGAGTTGGGGAGTGTTCTGAAATTGGAACGGGTGTGCAAATAATACAGGGGAAAAAAATAAAGTCGAATACAATTATAGGTGCAGGGGCAGTGGTAATAAAGAATATAGACAAACCAGGAACTTATGTTGGAGTTCCTGCCAGAGAGAAAAGATTTAATGATGGCTAATATTATGGAGAAAAAGAGAGTTATGATTATTGCACACTTCTGCGATGCGGGAAGTGAAAACAGCAATAATAGGTTTAATTATATAGCAAATATGATGGCAAATACAGGGTATGATGTGGAACTAGTAACATCTTCTTTTTGCCACAGGGACAAAAGGCAAAGAGAAAAAGTACCAGAAGGCATGTTTGACTATAAAACAACTCTTATTTATGAACCTTCGTATAAAAGGAATGTATCATTAAAGAGACTTTTTATAAGTCATCGAGTTATGGCAGAAAATTTAGAAAAATATCTCAAAACATGCTCGAAGCCGGATTTGATTTATTGTGCCATTCCTTCTATTAATGTTGCTGAGGTTGCGTCACGTTATGCTGAAAAAAATAATATTCCGTTTGTGATTGATGTTCAGGATCTTTGGCCAGAAGCATATCGTTTAGTTATTAAGAATGAAAAGGCATATTGTTTGATAACATCTTATATGAAAAAGCGTGTAGACAAGGTGTATGCATCCGCAGATGAAATTGTAGCTGTATCCGATACATATGCGTCAAGAGCTAAATCTGTAAACTCAAAATGCAAGAATGCAACAACTGTTTATTTGGGAACAGATTTGCAGGTGTTTGATAGAAATGCTAATAAGGAAGCATTTACCAAGAAAAAAGATGATGAAATTTGGATTGCTTATTGTGGAACGCTGGGTAAGTCTTATGACATAAAATGCGTTATTGATGCTTTAGATAAGATTCAAAATCCTAAGTTGAAGTTAATTGTAATGGGTGATGGACCCCAGAGAGAAGAATTTGAACAGTATGCTATAGAAAAATCAGCTCAGGTAATATTTTGCGGGAAGCTACCTTATGAAAAGATGTGTGCTTTATTGACTAAATGTGACATTACCGTGAATCCAATAATTGGAAGTTCCGCGGCAAGCATTATTAATAAGCATGGAGATTATGCTATGTCTGCCTTGCCAGTGATTAATACACAGGAGAGTATTGAGTATTGTGGTTTAATACAACAGTATAATATGGGAATGAATTGTAGAAATGGTGATGCAGATGATATAGCGGAAAAACTGCAGTACCTAATGGATCATTCTATAGAACGCAAACAAATGGGATTAAATGCAAGAAAATGCGCAGAAAACTGTTTTGATAGAAAAAAGACATATTTAAAAATTAAAGATTTAATAGACAGGAAAATAAATGGAAAATAAAGTTGAGATTCTTATTTCAGCAATGCATCAAAAAGATTTTAACTTATTTTATGCTACTAGAATAACAACTGATGCATTGATGATTAATCAGTCTGATATTGAAGATTATGTTTGCAAAAATAATGATAATGGATGGAGAATTATATCAACAACTGAACGGGGATTGAGTAGAAGCCGAAATAAAGCTATTGAAAATGCAAAGGGAGGTATTTGCTTGATTTGCGATGATGATGAAGTGTTGTATGATGGGTATGCGTCAAAAATCCAACAGGCATACTCACAATTTCCAGATGCAGATATTATTTGCTTTAAAGTCCTCTTTGAAGGAAAATCATACAGCAATAAATCCTATAAAATAGGATACCTAAAAGCTTTGCGTGTCTCAAGTGTACAAATGACATTTAGGTTGAAATCTATAATGGACGCGAATGTAAGATTTGACACAGATTACGGAAGCGGTACACCGATGGGATCAGGAGAAGAAAATATTTTTATGTATGATTGCTTGAAAAAGGGGCTTAGGGCTTATTACGTCCCGATTGATATTGGAGAAGTGAAACAAGTAAATTCAAAGTGGTTTAGAGGATTTACAGAAGATTATTTTTGGAAGCGCGGCAAAATTATTCGTCGAATGATGGGATGTTGGGGATGCTTTTACCTTTTATATTTTGCAATTACGAAATATAGAAGATATAGAGCCAATGTTGGACTCCTAAAAGCATTAAACCTTATGTTGAAAGGGTGGCGCGAAAGATATGTGTAAAAGTGAAATATATTTGAATTCTCAGGGACCATTAGTTAGCATTATAATTCCAACATATAAGCGCTCGGAGATGTTGCCACGGGCAATTGAGTCAGTTCTGAATCAAACATATAAAAATATTCAGGTTATTGTAGTTGATGATAACGATCCCGATACAGAATTCAGAATAGCTACCGAACAACGCATGCTTTTATATAACTATAATCCCCGCGTGAAATATATTCGACATGAAAAAAATATGAATGGCTCTGTTGCAAGGAACACCGGAATAAAAAATGCTGATGGGGAAATAGTAGCATTTCTTGATGATGATGATTGGTATCTGCCTGAGAAAATAGAAAAACAAGTTGAGTATCTACTAGCACATACTGAATTCCATGCTGTTTATTGTGGCTGGAATAGAGATGGATGTGTTGTCATTCCGACAGAAATGGGTGATCTTTCTTATAACATACTAAGCGGAGACCACTTGATTTATACAAATGTAATCATGATGTGGAAACAAGATGCTGTTGCATGTGGGGGATGGGATGAGACCTTTATGAGACATCAAGAAGCAGCTTTTATGCTGCGTTATTTTAGAGGGGGGGGACGGATTGGAGTTGTATCAAAATCTCTTGTTGAGTTTGATGTATCGGATCGATCTAATGTGGCGGGTAACCCTAAAAAGAATGAAGAACAAACAATGCATTATTTAAACTCATATAGTGACATATTAGAACAATGCGAAAAAGAAAAAAGAGGGTCAAAAAAAAAGATTTTGTTACATAGATACAGAGGAATGTTTCTGGGGTATTTAAAAGAGAAAGATTATTTGGGAACTTTTTCTTTTTGGTGCCGTTATTGCAAAACCGTGCCAATCTCCTTCGCTTGTTGTTTGATGAAGTATGTATTTACTAGAAATGTGGGGAAATCATGAGAATTGATAGAAATAACAACGAATTTTTATTTGTCCTGTATTTATATATTTTTGCGATTATAAAACCAATTTTAGCACTGCTTTCGCCATATTCAACATTGATCCTTTTAACTTGTGTATTACTAGTTGTGATAAAAAGATTGATGATATCCATAACTATAAGCTACAGAAATTTTACAATTTGGCTTTTAACTTCGGTCTTTTTTGTTACGTTTTTATTATGGGGGAAATATATAGGTAACTATAGTGTTGTTGACCAATATATTATAAATTTCGTTATTTATGGAATTATTCCACTCTTTTTATTGACAAGTGTAAAAGATTATTCTAAAGTGTTGTTCTTTGTTAGCAGACTGTCTATTGTTGCAACTGTTATTATCATCGCGGATCCATTTATAGGATTTATATTGACTGGTGGATATATGGAATATGGATTTACAATGTTGACATATTCTTTCGCTGGAATCGTTTTAAATTATTATAAATTTGAACATAAATGGTGTGGTTTGCTAATAATTATCGATCTTATCTTGATTGCGGTATATGGAAATAAGGGGGCATTAATTACAGCATTAGTTTTATTATTTGCTACTATCATCACAAAAGAGCGAATGATATTAAAAAAAATGATTTTATATATAATGCTGGTGCTGGCGTTAGTTTTTTGGAAACAGATACTAACTTGGACCATTTCAATTGCTGAGCTATTTGTTAAAGATACATATTCAATAAATACTTTTAAAATTTTGTTAAATGATTCTAGCATCATTACATCAGTAAGAACAAATATCTGGGATGATGCATTACAAGTTATTAGGGCTCATCCTTTTGGAACTGGTGTAGGATTTTTTGAAACATATTATCACGGATATACACATAATGTTGAACTTGACATAGCAGTAATGTTTGGCTTAGCGGGTTTTTTTGTTTTTGTTGCTCTTCTAATTTGGGCAATAAAAAAACTAATTTTATTGAAGTATAGAAACAAGAAAATATTTTTGTTAGGTTGTCTGATTTGCTCAATGGTGCCGTTACAGATATCATTGACAATATGGAATGTTCTATTATTTTGGGTGTTTTGGGGCGGCATCCTTTTTGAGCAAGAGAGTGAATATGATACATCCTTCCTTAAACAAGAAAACTAAAATATTAAACTCATAAGAATAATTGTTGACAAAATTAAGAAAAATAGCAATTCCAATCGTATAAAAGGAGTGAATTAAAGTTAGAGTGAAAAAGATATTAATAGATACATATGATACTGCATTTCAGAATGTTTCGGGCGGTGTGAGAAACCGAATATTATCTATAGTAAATTCGCTGAGAAAAACAGGCTTACAGGTTGAGTACTTTAATAAATACGAAACAAAGATTAAAGACTATGATGTCCTTCACGTATTTATGCTCAAGGAAGACAGCTACACACTTATTAAATATGCCAAGGAGAATGGATTAAAGGTCATTATTTCATCGGTTGTGATTCTTTCAGGTGCATTGCAGCTAAAGTTATATTGGGCATTACGAAAAATACCTATTATGACAACCTATAAGATCCTGTTTAATATATGTGATCTCGCGGATTCTATTATCGCTGAAACGAAGAAAGAAGCGGAGTTCCTTGAACAATATTATCATGTCCCTAAAAGCAAAATTATTGTGATCCCAAATGGAGCAGATAGAATAACATCTAATGGCAGAAGTATATATGAGGTAATCGGAAAAGAATGTGATTATGCTCTCGAAGTTGGACGGTTTGATAAGAATAAGAACCAATTTGCGGTAATTAATGCGATGAAAGATACGAATATAGATGTAGTATTTATCGGAGGGGAGTCATCTGTAGAACGGGAATATTATCAAAAGTGTATAGAAGCAGCAGAAGGATCTTCCAATATCCACTTTTTGGGATGGTTGAACCGAGAAGACGAGTTATTAAAGTCAGCTTATTGCAATGCGAAAGTTATAGTTTCTTCTTCGTTTAATGAAACTTTTGGACTTACAATTATTGAAGGTATAATGGCCGGAGCAATCCCTATTATTTCTAATACACTGCCAATACTAGATTATAAGGCATTAAATGGGTGTACAACCTTTTCTCCATCAAATGAAGCAGATATAAGAGAAAAAATTACAAGAGTGATGAATACATCGTCAGATCAGCTTAAATTAGAAGATATGAGAAGGAGAGTGGATTCTGAATTCTCATGGGACGAAGTGGCCAGAAAACATATAGAAGTGTATGGTGAATAAAGTGAATATTTTAGTAAGAAAGATATGCTCTTTTATAAAGATATGTAAGATGAAGTTAGACTGGAACAACGACTATCGATCCTGTCGGAAAGAGATGCCTGAAAAAGAGATAAAAGAAATTTCAAATTATCGAATTCTTATTTTAGCTCCACATTCTGACGATGAATGGGTTGGATGTAGTCAGCTTTTACAAAATAAAAAGAATGAAATAACCGTTTTAAATATGGATATGGAAGGTGGCGATTCAGAAGAACTCCATAAAACTAGATTTGAAGAGATGCAGAATCCTTCAGAAAAGTATGGATATTCATTGATAAAAATATCTGAGGATAAAGTCGAATTTCTGTCAGGATATCTAGAATCTAATGTTGTAGATGTAATTATGGTTCCATGCTATTTTGATTGGCATCCAGAGCATATTGAAGTAATGCATATATTAAATCAAGCAGCAGCAAAAGCAGGATATCAGAACCGAATTGCTATGTATCAAGTTTCGCTTCCGATACCATATATGTTAATAACTCACGGAAATGGATTGAACAGAGGAATGGCAAATGAAAAGTGGAAAGATCTGAAGAATTACTATCCAACACAAAAACATTTACCGACAAAGCGGTTCTTGCTTAATGAAAGGATTAATGGGGGGATGACAAAAACATATGCGTTAGAAAGCTATTCTGTTATAGATTATCAAAAATGGGCTGAAGATCTAAACAAATATGAATTGAATGTAGTACAAAGAGATTTTCTCTATAAGAATATTCAGAACATAAAACTAGTTAGAGATGAAATAGAAGCACAGATTAAGGTGGAAAAATAAATCTTTTGATGAGGATTCCATTCGAAATGCTGTCTGTAATAGTGGCTTATATTTCGCAAATAGAACAAATGTTTAGTGGGGATAGTCAAATTAATTGTGAATTGGTCCTTTTAAAATTAGAGATGATGATAGGGGGTACTGTTATTATCATTTGTTACCAGAAGAAGATTTGTCTATAAAATCTTAGAATTATATTCATTCATTTTTCTGTGAAAATAATGGGGTTGAGTTTGTTAAAGTTGAAAAGTAAGTATTTATATATGAAACAGAGTATGTTATCATTATGCGTTTTGGAAAATCTATAGTAGAGAAGCAAAATTGTTTGTTAGCATATTTAACTTTATACAAAGGATGTTTGGAGTACAACGAAATAGAGAAATAGAATTAAAAAAGGGACCTAACTGGTTCTTAATTACAGACAGTTTTGCACATTATGTCGTTAATCATGAATGTTTTATTTGTCAAGTATTTCATGATACAATTTGTTGCGATGAAGTATTATTTTTATAGACTTTGCTTATTAATAGTGCGTTTAAGGATAAGTTTTTATCAAAAACAACTTAATAACGATATGTGCATGTCGATGAGACTTATTGATTGGAACAGAGGGAAAACGCGTATTTGGCATCGGGAAGATTATGAAGAATTGATGTCTTCGGATATAATTTTTGCTAGAGAATAGTATTAGAAAATATGAAAACAAGGAATATAGCAATATGAAAATTGGAATGTTAACCTTTTATGATGTGGTTAATTACGGAGCAGTTTTACAGGCATATGCTCTTCAAAAGAAGATAGAGAAGTTTGGTTTTTCAGCGGAGTTTATACGTGTAGCTGTTACCAATCGCGAAAACATAATGCAGAACAAATTGAAGCTTTATTACAGAGTTCTGAAGAACAATAATTTTAGTGTAAAATCTTATTTAATTGCTAGAAATGCTGATTACAAAAAGGTGGAACTTTTTCAAATTTTTAGAGAAAGATACATGAGTGTTAGTAGAATAGTTTATAAAGACCTCATGGATTTACAAAAAAAGCAATCGGCATACGATGCTTTTGTAACTGGAAGCGATATGGTATGGTCTGATATTGGTCAAAATTTAGATATTTATTTTCTAACTTTTGCACCTGAGTACAAACGTTTATCATATGCACCGAGTTTAACAGGGAGAGACTCTGAAACCCTTGAAGAACGAGAAAAATATCAACAGTGGCTTAATGGGATTGCTTATTTGTCATGCCGCGAAAGATATGGTCAAGATTATATTGAAAAATCTATAGGAAAAATAGCGCACCTTGTTGTCGATCCTACATTGCTATTTAAAAAGGACGAGTGGAAAGAAAATTTAAACCTAAAAGAGATAACTGGACGTGGATATATCTTATGTTATCTTTTTCAAGGTATAACTCCTAATATCAAGAAAAGTGTTGATAAAATTGCTAGCCAGAAGGGATTAGATGTACGATATATTCCGATGTCATCGACAGAAGTAAAGTGTAATGAAGCAAATGATTTTAAAACAGCAATCGGGCCTAAAGAGTTCGTAGAATTATTCTATAATGCTTCTTTTGTCATTACAAATTCATTTCACGGACTGTTATTCTCTCTTATTATGAATAAGCCCTTTTATCTCATTCATAGAGGAGAAGAAAATGAATGGGCAAAGCACGAAGAAAGAATGACGAATATTCTACAGCTTGTTGGCTTGGAGAACAGGTTTATTTATGAGAAAAATTTACCTGCCGAATTTGATTTTAATATAGATTATGATACCGTAAATTCCAAAATTTCAGAATTTCGTGAAGATTCATTACATTATTTAAAAGAAGCTTTGGACAGTGTAAAGGAGAACGAAAAAACTGACACTGCAGAATCTAAGGTATATCATAGAATCGATGAATTAGAGACTAATAGTTGCACTGGATGTACAGCTTGCCTCAACAGTTGTCCTAAGCAAGCTATTTCAATGAGGCCTTCAGATGAGGGATTTTTGTTTCCAAATATAGATGAAAGTCTCTGTGTAAAATGCGGAATTTGTGCAAATAAGTGCCCACAGATCAATAGTATCGCATTAACTTATCCTAACGAGACATTATGTGGCACAGGAAATAATGATTATGTTAAAAACAGTGCTTCTGGTGGTGCCTTTGTTACTTTTGCAAAGCATGTGATAGAAGATTTACAGGGGGTAGTATATGGAGCTGCCCTTCATATGCCTGAAGGAAAATGTGAGCATATTGAAGCCGATTGTATGCAAAATCTGCACTTATTGCAGAATTCTAAGTATGTGCAGAGCGATATTTGTGGTGTACTTCTAAAATGTAAGGAAAGACTAGAGCAAGGGGTCAATGTTCTGTTCAGTGGAACGCCCTGCCAAATTGCAGCTTTAAGGAAGTATTTAGGCAAAGAATATAATAATTTGGTGACTGTGGATATTATTTGCCATGGTGTTCCTAGTCCGAAATTCTTAAAGAACTATGTAGAACATGAGATTCCAAAGGATGTTACAACATTAAGATTCCGCCATCGTTATGAGGCAGATAAGAGGCGTTCGGCCTTTGACCTTAACTATGAAGAAAATGGAAAGATGGTAGCAAAACCAGGAACGAGAGATTTATATTATGCTCCATTTATTAATGCTGAATCATATCGGGAATGCTGCTATGAATGTCAATACGCGAGGGAAGAACGTGTATCAGACATAACAATTGGAGATTGCGACAGTTATAGATTATATTCGGGCTTGGAGAAAAATAATATTATCTCTAGCATTTTGATAAACACAGAAAAAGGAAAACATTTCTGGAATGAATGTAGCAATATGTTTACATTCGCCGAAATGGACTATAAAGAAGAATGTATTTTTAATCATCAGTTAAGGAGACCGTCTGCTAGACCATCTAGAAGAGACTACATTTATAAGGAATTGCAGGAAGGCTGGGACGCATATAAAAATAAAAACCAGAAAAGGGATGGTTTGGAATTAAAAGTAAAGCAGCTGTTGCTTAAATTGATAAATAAATAAGGTTGTGATTATGGAAAAGTTAGTAAGCATTATAACGTTATGCTATAACGGCGAGAAATATATAGATAGGTATGCAAAATCATTATTGGATCAAGATTATCATAATTGCCAGTTAATCTTTATAGATGATGGATCAACAGACAATTCAAAAGAGAAAATCTTATCTTATGATACGGTGTTTAAAGCAAACGGCATTGTTCTTGAATATCATCATCATAAGAATATAGGAACCGGAGCTAGCATGGCAGAAGCGGTTCATTACATTGCTGGTGAATTCCTTATATGGCCCGATGTGGATGATACTTTGGCCCCTGAATCAATTTGGAAAAAGGTAAACTTCCTGGAAAAAAACCAAAACTATGGGATTGTTCGCACAGATTTTGCAAGAATTTACGATGCGAAGCCGAATGAGATAGTAGAATATGGAGCTCAAAAGTATACAAATCGCTGGAAAGAAGACCTGTTTGAAGACTATTTACTTAGCAATCAGGCATGGCTTCAGCCGGGATGTTATATGATGAGAGTGGCTGCTTTTTTAGATTCTAATCCCAATAGATATATTTTTCCGACAAGAAGAGGACAAAACTGGCAAATGCTTCTTCCTGTCTTGTATAAATATAAATGTGGATATATTGATGAACCTTTGTATAATTATTTTCTTCATAAAGGCAGTTTATCCGATGCGTCAAAAGAAACTCCAGAAGTAACAATACAAAAATATGAAAAGTATGAAGAATTGATTTTAGACACTTTAGACCATATAGAGATGCCGCAAGAAGAACGGGATAATTACAAAAAAAGAGTAACTTATTATTATCTTATGCAGAAAATAGACGTCTGTTTTAGAAATGGACTAAGAAAACAGGCGAAAGAATATTATACTGAAATGGTTGCGTTAAATGGTCCTGATAAAAAAAGCAAGATAAAAATGATGACAACAGGGACGATTATTGCAGATATTTATTTGAAAAGACGAGGTTAATAAGATATGGCTGAAAGTCGGACAAAAAACGCAAAAAGGAATGGAGCATGGGGAATAATCAGTAGAATTGTGGGGCTGCTACTCCCTTTTCTGTCTAGAACAGTAATTATCAAAGCACTTGGAGCGGAATATCTAGGGCTTAATGGTCTTTTTACTTCCATATTGACGGTGCTCAATCTGACAGAACTAGGTGTAGGCAGTGCAATTGTTTACAGCATGTACAAGCCTATTGCTACAGGGGATGATGAGCTTGTCTGTGCTTTATTGAATCTATATAAAAAAATTTACAAAATTATTGGCGTTAGTATTATAGTAATTGGCGTCATATTAATGCCATTCATTTCAAATTTAGTTAGCGGAGATGTTCCTTTAGACATTAATATTTATATTCTTTTCGGCCTATACATAATTAATACTGTTGTATCGTATTTCCTTTTTGCTTATAAACAAAGCTTAATTCATGCATGCCAGCGAGATGATGTGACAAGTAAGATTACAATAGTTACCAGTATCTTGCTCAATATTTCACAAATTATTTTCCTATTCTTAACACGCAATTATTACTGGTTTATTATTTTACAGATTGTCTCAGTACTTATAAGCAACTTAATTAATTCTTATTGTGCTGATAAGTTATTTCCACAGTATAAATGCCATGGCGAGATTTCCAAAGAATTAGGTCATGACATCAAGCAAAGGGTTACTGGCTTGATGATCATTAAAGTTGCAGCAGTTAGTAGGAACGCACTTGATAGTATTATAGTATCTACTTTCCTGGGCTTACAAGCAGTTGCAATGTATAATAATTATTATTATATTATTAATGCCGTGTCATCAATTTTACTTGTTTTGATGAGCGCTATCGCGGCTGGTGTAGGCAACAGTGTAGCTGTTGAGAGCAAAGAGAAAAATTTGGAAGATATGAGAAACATCAATTTCTTGTATATGATGATTTCTGGTTTGTGTACATCATGTATTATTACAATGTACCAACCATTTATGAGGATATGGGTGGGGGAAAATTTGATGTTCAGTGAAACAATTATGATTTTGTTTTCACTCTACTTCATTTTGCAAAAGATTGGTGATGTTCAAGCACAGTATTTCGATGCGGCAGGCTTGTGGTGGTATGGCAAGTGGAGGGGCTTTATTGAAGCGCTTTTTAATTTGATTCTCAATATAGGACTAGGTTATTTCTTTGGTGTTACAGGAATTGTAATTGCTACTATTTTTACCATTATATTTATAAACTTTCCACTTACTACTTATTATACCTTTAAATATTACTATGGAAAAAAGATGATGCCTTTTATTGTAGAGCAGCTCTTTATGGTAAGTAAGATTATTATCTGTTCGGCAGCATGCTATTTTGTAGCAAATTTGATGCCAAACGGATCTGGAATTCTCATCGAAATTGTATTTATGGGATTGAAAGGCATTTCCGCCATTCTAATATTTACAGGATTATTTTCAATTTTAAATATTAGAAATCAGAGGTTTAAAACATCATTGAAATGGATAAAAGCAAGGATTAAGGTAAAGGATAGGGGGAGACTGATGGAAAAGTAGCGGGCACATTGGGGTCTGACCCCATTAAAAAAATATAAACTTTTTTAATGGGGTATTGAACGAAAATATCATTTATGATAATATCTATAGAAATATAGTAAGACGAAGAGGAATGATTTTGATGATAGAAAATAATAGAAGCGATTATGAAAAGGAAAGAGAAGCCAGGGAAAGACGATTAAGGGCATATGCAGAGGAAATCCAAAAACAGATTTTAGATAGTTCAGGTGAAATTGTGCATCAGTTGGTGGAAGAGAGACATAATCAGGGCCTGACGCAGTCGGATATGGCGGAATTAACCGGGATGATGGCCTCCAATATAGCTCGTTTTGAAAGTGGTGGAAGAGTACCTACGTTATTGGTGCTACAGAAATATGCAGGTGCATTAGGAAAGCATATAGAATTGAAAGTATGTGACAACATGGAATGATTAATGTAAATGGATATCATTGATGATATCATCACTAGAAAGGAGAAAGAAGATAGCAAGAAGATTAAGAGAATGGTTTCCGGGAGCAACCTATCATCTTATGGAGAGGGGTGTCAGAAGGCAGGAAATATTCCAAGATGAATTTGATTACCAAGTATTTACCGAATTGTTGAAAACAGCAGCAGAAGATAATGGATGTATGATACTTGCGTATTGTTTTATGACGAACCATTTTCACCTGCTGGTGGAAACCGGCGACATGGAAATAGGAAAGTTTATGGTAAGCGCCTAGTTTCAGGGTGGATTTAAAATCATCACAAAATTTGCCATAATTATAGATGATAGATGCCAGCATTTTACTACAGTATCGGCGCTAGATACTATAAATGCGAGCGTTTTACTATAACTATGGAGGTTTCCTGTATGAAAACGCAAAGACGCACAGCAGACGAACAATATCAACTTATCATGGAATGCCGCAGCAGCGGTCTTAGTGACTACCAATGGTGTACAGAACATAACATCAATCCCGGCACCTTTTACAACTGGGTTAAAAGACTGAGAAAAAAAGCTGTGACAGGGACATGTTAGGGGACATCACTGTCGCAGACGGGATTTATGTGATCTGTGGTTATACAGATATGCGCAAGTCCATTGATGGATTATGC
>ERZ1673702.2134-NODE-2134-length-18306-cov-3.860994_pt1 | contig 18306 bp, 9 predicted proteins | sample MGYA00580232_ERZ1673702 | MGnify/ENA primary metagenome ERZ1673702 (study PRJEB41218, sample SAMN15661792) | gut metagenome | host: Homo sapiens | place: Canada: London | collected 2015-08-20/2019-03-30 | study: EMG produced TPA metagenomics assembly of... | reverse complement strand
AATTGCTACTATTAGACCACATAATGACATTACTATAGCTGTTAAACTTAATAAAAATGAGTTTATATTTTCCATCTTTAATTCCTTTCATTTTCAGGAGAAAGCATAAGCTTTCCCCTATTTACTTTTTGTTAACTTATTTTTATACTTTTGCATCATTTTTGATTTAGCATAGTCTTTACACTTGGATTTTAGCTTGTCCAAATATTCCTCACTATATATTCCTTGTTTCTTATATTTTTGATACTGTGAATAAGCTAATTTCTCATATTCTTTTTTCATTTCTTCTGTTAAAGACAAAGTATAACTATTCTTAGATAATATGTCTCTGCTAGGATAAAATTGCAAAGAATCTAAGTCACTAGTACGTGTTGTGAATATAGGGTCTTTTCCAAGTGCCTTTCTAGCAACATCTGTTTTCTGTTCTTGTAAAGGTCTTATTTTATCTGCTTTTTCTGTTCCAGACATTGTTAAATCTTTTTTGATAGCTTTTATTTGTTTATTTAATGCTGCCATATCCGAAGTAGCCTGTTTTAATGTCTCTAGCTGTTTGTTTTCTTCTGATGTAATAGTTCCACCATTTAGCTTTTTTGTTAATTCGTTTTTTAATGTATAAATTTCATCAATAGAAGCGGAATTTTCATTTACATTTACTACAAATCTTTTTCCAATAGCATTATCCTCTGCACCCATAACAGGCTTTTCTACACTTAAACCTAGTTTTCCAGATATGTTGTCTATTATATTTGTTACTTGTGTTCCTAAACCTCCAAAATAGCCACTTATTAAGTTATCTATTTTAGCTGGAGAATAATTAAATATTTTACCTAAAAATATTGCTAGCTGAGATGTGTAATCGTAGTATTGCTGACTTTCTGGTAAATCTAAATCATAGCTTTTTACTATATCTGAATTGTAATAAAAGTCTTTATTGTAAGCATTCTCTATTATCGGAGCAATAGCATTAGGTACTAGTCCACCTATTTCATCGGCAGGTAAGTTGTCCATTAATGCTGTCTCTAACCACTTTCCAAGCATTTCTCCTTCTTTACCTTCTTCGATATGTCCTGTCGCTAAATCTAATACATACTCTTCTAAGCTAAGAATACTACGCAAAACTCCCTGTGGTTTTTTAATAGTTACAATTGTTCCACCAATATTTAGAACAAAATTATCATTTTTCTTACGTTGGTTTAATTCTTCTATTTCTTTGTCGTCATATCCTATAGCTTTTATAAGCATTGCAAGTACAGATAGTAAAGCTATTCTAGTCATAGTCTTTTTAGTATTTTGCGTTACTTTTTCTGAAAATGTATAAACACTTCCTACTCTTGCTGCAGAGAATGGTATTAATTGATTTATTTCCCTCATTGCTGTACCAGTTCTTCCAAAGTCTTGTGTTGCATCTCTTGATTCTATAGCTGCTTTTGTTCTAGCATCTATTTCGCTACCACCTTTATTCTTGTACGCTTCATAATTTCTTTCAAATACTCTAAACCTAGTTGATTGTTCAGAAAGTTCTGGTATATAAGTCATAATATCAAGTAGTCTCTTTAGTGGTTTAAATGACTCTTTAATTCCTAACGTTTCACTATTTTTAGTTCCATAAATATCTTTCATAATTTCTTGTGATGATTTTCTATATTGTGAAAGACGTGTAGAGCTACTTGCACCACTTTGTTGATATATATTATATAAATATTCTATCTTTTTAGCATATTCAGGAGCATATTTATTTACGAAGTTTCTAACAGTTTTATTTTGAGCAGCTAGTATATCTAATATTCCTATTACGTTGTCTATAACTGGTATAAATCCAGCTTCTGAATATATAGCAGCTTGTGCAGTATCTGCAATCATATTTGGAATTGCAAAGCCAATATTAGCCATAGTTGCACCATATCTTAATGGCATATTTAATTTGCCCATTAGCTTTAAAAACCAACTATTAGAATTTTTGTCTAAAGCCATAATTGAATTAAATATGTCCTGCTCTGTAAATTGCAAATAAACTCTGTTTCCATTTGTACCTATAAAGCTTGTAATTCGATTTTCCTGGTCTATTTTGTTGTTAGGTGCAAATATATCTATTGTTTTTTCTAAATCTATATTTTCTACATCTACGCCTTGTTTTTTTAGCTCGCTTTCCCAAGTTGATAGTGTTGCTGTTCCTACATGTTGTACTGGTGTAGGTATAACATCAAAGATAGCATTTTGCATACCTAACTCTTCTCCTTGTTCATATAAAGCTCTTAAAACATTATTGTTTTCAACTTGTTGTATAATATTTGCAGAATTTACAACGATATTTTCTAAAACATCTTTAATATCAAGTTCCGAACCAGTTCTACCTTTTATTATCTCTGAAACTGCTCCTCTTCTTCCAACTTGGTTTTTACCTACAACCCTTTGAAATGGTATATAAAATGTATTACTTTCTTTAATTGTATCTGCATTTTCTTGTGTTATTAATCCATTATTAACTGCATACTGTAAAACTCCATTTAATGTATCATATACTATTTGTGCTGCTTCTTGTATTTGTATATCATTTTCAAATTGTTTAACTACAGCTTTACTATCAAGAGTTCTAATTCCAGTTTTTAAAGATTTAGCTTTGTACTCTAAGTCTCTCTTTGCAACAAGATATGCCCTTAAATCATTAAATTTTTGTGGGTCATTATTTAATATTTCTCCTAATTTATTTAAGCCAGGCATTAATTTATCGCCATTTACATCTATATATCCATCTGAAATCATGGAAACAGCTTTATTGTTTACTCCAGAAGCTAGTCTAGTTAATATGTAAGCATTTCTACTTGGGTCAATTTCACTAGGTTTTTTGCCAGACATTTTTGCCCAATCATTTACTGTAGCTTTCAACAAATAATCTTTATCATATATTAATCTCATTGCATTTTTCTTAAACTTTTCAGGTGTCATTTGTTCTTTATCTGTTTGTTCTCCAATTGACATATTACTTAATATCCTATTTCTTGGATTTTGATGTATGTAATTATATAATTGGTTTTGAACTCTAGTTAAGAAGTCGTTAATAGATTTGTCTTGCTGTCTAACACTATCTATAAATGAAGAAGTTTTAGGATAAAGTTTTTCTGATAAAGATTGATTTATAATATAAACTCTAACTACCTCTGCCCAACCTTCTTCTAATTTAACTGTTTTTGTATCATTTTCGTAACCACCATGTCTTTCTACTGCTTTTAATAATTCATCTTGTAACATTTCTTTATTGATTGTCACTCTTTGTCCTAAATCTAAAGCATGTCCAACTTCATGAAGTATATTATCTATATCTTTAAGCTCTTTTACTCTTATAAAGTCATTTTTAGTTTTATAGATACCATATGCAGGCTCTCTGAAATGTCCTTTTAATAGTTTCTTTCCTAAATAATTTTCTATTGTTTTTCTAATGTCAGTTAATTTCGTTACAGGTATATTATTATCAAAAGCTCCCATAGATTCTACAAGTTCTATTTCTTGTTCTATTAGTCTTTCAGAACTTTGTGCATTTGTAGCTCCTTTACTATTATCTACAGACAATAAAGTTTTTAAGTAATTATTATCCTTAATGTTGTTTATAAAGTTCTTGTCATCTGAATGTGTTTTTTCATCATAAGGTGCATTTTCTCTACTATTTTCTGTAGATTTAGTTCTTTCAAAACGTATGTCTTGATTTGACGTAGGATTTGTATTAGTTACATTCTTTATTTGATTAGAATTAAAAGCCACATATTGGTTGTTATTTCTTCCAAAATATTCACTGTCATATCTAGTACCTTCTATAATTATTCCATCATAACCTTGGTCAATTAAATTTTGTTTATATTGTCTTACGACCTCATTATAGTTTTCAATATACATGCCAGTTCCGCCAATGTTTGCATCACTAGGTGTTTTACCAGCTACAGCATATATGTCATTTTTAAATTGTTCGTATGCGTCATTATATCTTTTGTTTTCGTATTCTTTTTCTAGGTTATATTGTTCTTTTAACAATTTTTGATATTCTTTGGATTGTATAACGAACTCATTTATTTTGCTATCTGGAACTCCATAGTTTCTTGCTATATCCTGTAATTCGCTCTCATCACTTGCCCATCTTACATCACTTGAATTAACTTCAACAGCAAAGTTGTTATTTTCAATTTCTCTTTGCTTTTGTTTATTTTCTCTTAGTCTATTATCTATTTGTTCTAATTCTGTACTGTTATCTATTGACTTATATATTTTAGGATTTTTAATATTCAAATATACTTCGTAAACATTTGAATTGTCATTTCCATACCAAGCACCTCTATTGAATTTGTCAGCACCTTCTCTAGTTTCAGTAAACCAGAAACCTATACTTGCATCTCCTGTACTCTTTCCTGCTCTGTTCTGGTCAAATATAGTAAATTGATTACTACTTCCGTGGTATAAAGTTAAAAGATTATCTTTTTCATCTCTAACTTTACTAGTCTTGAAATACTCTTGTTGCTGCTTAGTTAGAGTTCTACCTTGATTGTCATATTTGTTTGTAGTACTTATTTTTTCTGCTCTTACACTATTGTCTTTGACGTTTGTATTATTTTGTGCTATACTATTACTAGAAGCTAAGTTGCCTCTCGTCTTGGACGTTGAACTAGGAGTATTATTACTATTAGTTAAAGCAACAGCTTCTTTTTTATTATTAATAGCTTTTTTCCACATAGTTTTTACATATAAAGTAGTATCATTAGCAGTTGGAATAACTTCTACAACATAACTTACATTGTCAGAATATTTCTTTATATATCTTATTGTGTTTCCTTCTTTATTCTCTGTGCCTTTTACAATATTATCGTAATTGTTTAATATATCTGGTATTTTCTCTATATCCTTACTAGTAATAGCTATTTGCCCTCTTGCAGTTTCTATTTCTGGATTACCATGTTGTTTTATCATATGTCTGATATCATTATCTGCCAATAAGTGTGTTCTATTTGTAATGTCAATACCAAACAAAGACTTTACTTTTTTAACTACAGCATTAGATACATTACCCAAATAAGTATTTTTTCTTGAATTCCTACTTAAAATTGCATTTTGTATTCTATTATGTAGCTCTTTTTTTATTTTTTCTTGTTCTTCTTTTATTGCAATATTTCTTTTTGCTTTAGCACCTAAAGCTTCTGTACTTACTTTTTTTACTCTTAAATCCGAATTGCTAAAAATCTTTTGTTTTGTTATATTTTCGTCATTTTTACTCAATGTATTCTCTTGTATAATGTCATTTCCCTTAACAGAATATAATATTGAATCTGTTATCGTTAGTAATTTGTTTGTAGAATTATAAACATCATTATTAGTTGTTGCAATAAAAGCTCTTGTTGCTCCATTTTGTTTTGCAATATTTTTTATATATCCATCAATTTGACTCCTTTTCATACTAAAGAAGTTATTAGGAATATCCAATATTATTCTTGGAAATAACTTGTCATCAACCATTATTAAAGTAGAATAATTAGGATTATTCTTTACATCATGCATTAGCTTTGCAATATCTTGATTTGATTTTATTTTTATGTCAGACCAAGGGTTTGAACTCATCATCTTATCAATATCATCTTGCTTATAATTTTCTATAGTAATTTCATTTTTAGTAGTAAGTCTTGATAATTCCCCCTTTTCTCTTTCTATTACTGCATAAGTTCCCGAATTAACTATAATATGAGCTTTAAATCCTGGTATTCTATTTGAAAAGTTTTGTGTAGTCTTTATATCAATTTGAGAGGCTACAGCATTCCCAGAAGGGTGGTTATGTATCATATAATAACCGTCTGCATTTAATCTTTTCATTCTATCTTTAATATTATAAAATCCTTTAATTTTGTCATTATCCTTAAATATATTTGATTGTCCTGGTATTCTTGAGCTAACAGCTTCTTGTCCTATTATTGTATCTCCTTTAGTATATAGAATTCTAAATGTTTCATAATTAGGATTTCTAAAGATTTGAGCAATATCTGCAACTTCTTTTACATCACTTACTTTTCTTCCATTTAAGTCAACATAACCATTTTCATGAAAATCTCTGCTAAATTTTCTGTATAAAGTTTGTATTTTCTGAATAGAATTATTATTAACATTAGTTTTGACAGAATTGTTTTTCTGTGATATACTAGTGTTAATAGAAGTAGATTTGCCCTGAATTGGCATAGACTTTTTAGTCGTCGCTAATGGGGTATCTACTTTTATTTTTATTTCTTTTAAACGTTCTACTCTAAAATGTAGTCCATCATCTTGCGTTGCAACATCAAACTCAATAAGAAAAGGTCTATTATCTATCATTGCATGAGTTATAAAATAATTCCAACCTTTATATTTTGCACGAGATTTTTGTTCCGTAGATTCACTGACTTTAGTTCCGTTTAATATGATAGATGAAATGTTTGAAAATGTAGAAATATTTTCTTTTATGTATTTTTTTTGACTTTTATTACTAAAAGCTTTGTGTATATTTTCTTTTATATCGTCCGAAGTTACTTTTATTTTTAAATTTAATTCAGCATTATTAAATTTTTTGGTTTTATTGTTATTGTTAAATACTTTTTTGGCAATTTTAATAGCTTCTGATTGTTTTAAATCCTTTATTTTTATATTCTTTACATCTTCAACGATTTCTATGTTTACTTTTGGGTTAAAGTTACTAATAGCTTTTTCTTCTTCATTTTTAATTAATTCTTTATAATCTGAATAATTAGAAGATTGATTTTTTATATTTGACTCTCTCTTAATTTTTTCTCCAAATACTCTAGCATCTTCGTCATCTATCACACCATAATTGCTATCTTTTTGTGTTTCTTTATATAAACCTAAACTCTTTTTAGTATTTACATAGTTTTCACTTGGTAGCACATCTTGTCCATATATATTTCTGTATCCATCTGTTAATGCAGAGTCTATGTATGTAACTATTTCTCTTGACAATGGTGTAGTTATATTACCATTTGAAATTTCTTCTAATGATTGAGATATTTGATTCCATGAAGCTCCAGTATTATCTTTAATTGCTGCTAATTCTTTTGTCGTACTTCTCTTCTGTCCTGTCCAAGTATCTCCAGTTTTGTATCTTTGACCTGGTGTAGAATTAGATAAATCATCTAAAAAGTTAGTAGCCATAGTTTGAACATTTTGTTTTAACTCAGAATTGCTTTCAATTATATCTGGAGTTATAGACATATCCGTCTGAGAAACGTCAGAATTAGTTTTAACGGCATTATCATTTTGAGATGACATATTTTGTGTTTCATTACTTTGAACGTCTGTATTATTATTCTGGAAAGTTTGAGCAGTATTTCTTCTTTGTACAATATCATTTTGTATTGTATAGGCAGTATTTAATAATACATCTCTTACAGAATAATCTGACATAGCGACTTTTTTATTAATAGCAGTGATGTCTCTTTCTTTTAAGTTAATCATTTTACTATTAAAACCTGCTTCTGCAGCTAGCATAGAGTTGTATGGTGTAGTATCTAATCTTAAACCTGTTTCAGTATCTATTACTGTATATATATCATTGCCAGTTTTTACTATAGCAGGTTGTACATTAACCTTTTTGTTCGGATTGTTTATAGATTTTCCTCTAGTTTCTTCCACATTTGCTATAGTTCCATCTGGATTAAATGTTGAAACATAAAGCTTTTGTGGAATATCTTCATTTTGATACATCTGTTCTATTTGCTCATTTAAAGATTCGTCTACTACAGCTTTAGTAACAAGTTGTTTCTCTTCTTGTGTCAATTTTCTGCCTAATTGTTCTTCTGCCGACTTAGTAGCAGAGTTTGAGTCAACTATCATTGCTGTGCTACCTGTCAATGCAGTACTTAAAAATGCAAGTAGCATTTGCTCTCCTACATCTGCCCAGTTCCATTCGTAACTAAAATCTGCATTTCCTAAATTGTCAATAATGGCATTGTCTGCAAAAAAGTTTCCTGCATAAGACAAAAATTCTTCTATAGCTTCTCCAGATGCGTGAAAACCTAAATTAGTTAACATCTTTGCGGCTTTCGATGTAAATTTCGAAGCAATCTTTTTACCTAATTCGTCTGTTAACTCATTTCCACCAACACCAAAGAAACCAAATATACCTTCTGTAACTCCTTCTGTTAGTCCACTAGTAAAACCTTTTGTCCATCTTTCAACTTCTGATACATTTGGTTTGCTATTAGCTTCTTGCAATCCACCTGCCATACCTCCTGCAATTGCTAATGTTGGTAAATTTAAAGTCTTTCCACCAAGTCTCAAACCTATATTACCACCACTTAAATTAGCACCTAGTTTAGAACTTCCTATTGTTTTAGTTCCAGTTTTAGCAGATAAGCTACCTCCTATTCCAGACAAGCCTAATGTATAACCAATTAATTCTATTACTTGGTCTGTATTAGTTCCAAGAACAGAAGAGTTTTCGTATCCTTGCTCTTCTCCTGTCTCATTAATAAATTGATTTAGTCCACTAGCGTAATTTTCAACAATATTCTTATCTTTATCATAAGTTATTCCCGCTGGATTAATTATTTTTTCTGGAGTACCGTTTACTAAGTTGTATAATATACCTACAGTACTGGCATTTGCCACTTCACTAGTAACATTTTGCGTAATATTTTTATCTGCGAAGTTTCTTGTTTTCTTTGCAGCATCTTTAAACCCTAAAATATTTTGCACAGTAGCTACTACGTTTGTACCAATATCCAAAACATTTTCTATAGGAGATAAAATACCAGTTGCTAAATCTTGTACTATATCTGTTCCCGTACCTAAAATAGTTTTAGATATATCTCCAAATTGGTAACCATCTTCAAGTTCATTTGCTTGAAACCAGTTCTTTTTTTCTTTCTGGTTATTTATAATACTAATTTCTGTTTTTTTAGAATTAGGAGCTTGTACATTAGATGCTTCTTTTACTTTATTCTGTAATTCTTTTTGTTGTTCAGGTGTTAATTTATTTACATTAACTTCATTTTTGTTTTCTATAGGTTTGTTAGATATTCCTGTTTCTTGAATAGGAGTTGTTTTTTCGCTATCGTCAGAATTAACATTTTTATCAATTAAGTCCATAAAAAATTTACCATTTTCTTCTGACTTTGCTAATTCTTCTTGAGAAACAGTTCTTATTGTATTATTCTTTCTAGGATTTATATTATTTGAAATTTCTCTTGCTCTATTAAATCTATTAATATATTCTTGATTAGTATACATATTGGAATTATTAACTGCATTTTTTCTAGCATTAATAGAATTAGATATTTGTCTTGCACGTTCTAAACGTTTTTTTCTTTCTTCTTCATCTATAATCAACTATATTGCACCTCCTTGTTATAAACTGTCAAGATATTCTTTTCTTGCTGCCCATAATCTATCTTCATCTGTTGGCTCACTTAAACCATAGTCATTATCATTAAGACGACCAGCTGTGTATTCGTTTGTTACATAATCCCAAACTTCTGGCTTTTGTGAATTGTCTATTGTATATTTCTTTGAAAAATCGTCATATTTTGAATATCTATTATTTATAATGTCTTTATATGTACTTAAATTAGATTTACTAGAGCTAGAGCTTGACCCATATTTTGACTGCATTTGATATTCATAGTTCATCATTTCTTTATCATATTTATTTTTTAAGTTATATTCATAATCTGCCATTTCTTTGTCTAATTCATTTCTTAATTGATATAAAGCTTTATCATTTTCATATTGTAATTCTAATTGTTCTCGCATTTTCTTAAGCTCAAATTCTTGTTGTTCTTTAGCAAGTCTTGCTTCTCCAGACAATGTTCCAACTGGCACACCTAAAATTTTAGCAGCTTCGTTATCTACATAACCTAACTCATCTACTCTTTTCCAAGCATTTTCAAGTTCGTTTTGTTTCTTTTGATACTCAAACTTTTTATTCTCGAATTCTCTATCTTTAGCGTCTTTCCACTGTTCAAATTGTTGAGAGTCATAATTCATTACTAGTTGTGCGGTATCTGCTAAATTTCCTAAATATTCAATCCAACGGTCATGTGCTTTTTCTTCATATTGAGGGATTAATTCAGATACAATTCTTGCTACTCTTTCATTTGTTGAGGTAGAATTTAGAACGCCTGAACCTGCCAAACTCTGTAATGTACTATTTGCAGCATATTCTGTAGCAAGCTTTAATGCTTCATCTTGGTTGGGGTCATATTGAAAACCTTTATTTGTTTGTGATAGCATTTCACTAATTAAGCTGTTAATGGTATCTGAATACGCACTTTGATATTGCCCCTCTACAGAGTTTATATTTGAAATTGTAGGAGTAACAATTGTACTCCCCACACTAGTTTTCTTTATCCCACTTGCTCCTATTCCAGTTTTTGAATTTTGAGATGTTTGTTGATTATTTCCAAAATTATTTTTGTAACTATTATATATTTGGTTAAAATCTATTACATTTGTGTTAGTATTTTGCGGATTATATGCTTGTGGTCTAGGTGCTGTACTTGCTTGCTGTTGTAATCCATTTATACCATTATTAACCCCAGTCATAACTTGATTTGCAGATTGAGCAAATTGATTATTATTAGGTTGTGCTATTTCAGGTTGCAATTGTATTGGAATTGTTATTGGAGTTATTGGATTACTAGTTTGCTGTGCTTGTGGTATATCATTATTTTGCTGTACAGGAGATGTATTAGTATTATTAACATTATTTATGTTTTGCTGTGGATTACTTGTTGCCTGCATAACTCTATTTGTTTGTAAAAACGTATTTGGCATATTTGTGCTCCTTTCACTTGTTATATATTCCATTTAATTTTTCTTTCCAATTATTAATTGTAGAATCTGCATTGTTACTTAAATCAAATGTATTTACTCCTACAGCATTATTTAAAATGCTTTTCCAATGTGATAATGTAGATTCTACAGTAGGATATAATTGGTAACTTCCTTTGTTGACTACATTTAGTTGCCTTGCCCATTCTTTTAATGTATCTGAATTTGTAGAATATCTTCTAAAATACATTATCTTAAATGTGTCCTATCTATTCTTTCCATTGCATACAAAGTAAAATCTCCCTTTCCTGAAATTTCGAAAGTATAACTATTTACATTTTGCATGTCATTTGGAATAAGAACACACTCTGTTTTATTTTTACCTGGGCTTAAGGCTTTTTTCTTTTCATAAGTTTTATTGCTATCTGTAATTACTTTTATATTAACTTCTGCATTTTCTGCCAAATCATAATTAAACCACAATGCAGATAAAGACTTTTTCTTACTTAATACACCATTTTTAAATTCTTTTGTTTTCATATAAAATGGTATAAGTTCTTGGTATGTAACATTGTTACCATCTACAAACTCATTTGCTCCATATGTTCTTGTGTATACATTTGCTTCTCTTTTTCCTCCTGTAAGTTCATAAATAGTTCCATTTGCTGTTAAAGCATAGATTGGATTAGGAGTTTGACTAAAGTTTAAATCGTTATAACTATCACATATTGTTGTGTAATATAATTCATCCTCATTATTAATTGGTTGTAACTCTTTAGTCCATTTTCTTAATCTTTGGTCAAATATTAAAAAGAATTTATAATCTGGAAACCAAAAATATACTTTATTTTCACTTGCAGCTACACTTATATTTCTAGCTTCATTTAGTGTAATTCCATAAATATACTGTTTTATTCCTCCAGATACAGAGTTATTGCCAGTTGGTTCTTCTATCTGTCTTATTGAACTTCCGTCATATTCATAAATAGAACGACCAAATAACCAATAAAGCATTGAATTATGTACTTTACATGTACACTGGTCATAACAGCCAATATTATTGTCTAATGAGACACAAGTGTAAGAATCTGCTTTTCCTGCCATAACATTTGAACCATAATATAAATGCATGTTTTTTTGCGAAAATACAATTAATTTATCGTCAAAAGAAACTAATCCTGTTATTTGATTACAGTTAGGGACTCTATCTTCTCTACTGTTTTCTGTACTAGTCCAGTCCATAGGATTTTGTAACGCACTGAAGTACAACATATTTCCTTTGCTAGCCATCATTCTATTTTTGTGATAGCACATATGTTCAAAAACAATATCTTTTTTATCATTATCTTTTGGAAGTGGTACTATTTCAGGAGTATTAAGTGAAGATAATGGCAATTTGTGTCTTGTTGGTGTTACACCATCTCCATATAAAATCATATATTCGTTGTTACCATCTGCATAATAAACATGATTAAATTTATTTCCTACAATGTTATTTGCTATTATTGTACCTTGCATATCTTTTAATTGTGTTCCCTGTATATAAAATAAATATTTTATTCCTGCAACTCCAAAATATTTAATATCTGCACCTTTTAATCCTGGGTTTTTTACCATTGTTCTTCCTATACTAGTTCTTATTGCGGGATAATTGTCTAAACACATATTATGCATATCTTGGCACTCATCATCTTGTATTGCCTGTGGAGGATAAATATTACTTATACCACCAGATAAATAGTTAATTTGATTACTACTCTTTACTTGCACATTTTGTAAATATGGGTTAGTTTGCAATATTATCTCCTCCTTTTAAATTTGTATAATCTATTTATAATTGGATAACCTGGTTGCTGTTCATATTTATTTTCATTAGCTTTTTGTACTAAATTGTTATATAAAAGTATATATTCATTTGCTAGTTCTACATCTGGATTGTGTCCTGACATTGCTATAATAGACATGATGTTATATTTAACTAAATCTATATAATTGTCGTCTAATTCTATGTAATTATCTAAAGAAGTAACCATTTTAGGCTTTTTTCTGTAATAAATATCTACTTTTCTAACGCCTTGTGGCACAGGGTAGATACCAATTAAGCCTTCTCTTCCGTCATAATATCCAGGTTCACTCATTTTTTGATTAGGTATATATGGTCTTAACTTACTAAATCCACCCCACTCATACTTATTATTTTGGTCTTTTTCATTATTTGAGATAGTTACCCCTGTAATCATTTCTATTTGGGAATCTTCTGGAAGTGAATATAACTCTTGATTAGCACTTGTAGTAAATGTATAAAACTCTTGTATTGCTAAATCTTTATATATTTTTTTCATTGTCTCATTTATCCACAAAAACAAACTTTCTTCGCTGTATTCATGTGGTAATCTTACTTTAATATCATCTAATACTTGTCTTACTGTAGTTTTACTTATTGTAGCCATATTACACCTCCTATTTAGCTCTTATAATATATTTTGTATTTGCTTGTCCTGTACTTAAATTAGGAATATTAAAAGTCTCAGGCAAGCTCGTATCTTCATTTACAAGAATATTATTTAGTTTAGAATATAAAGCAATGTAATTAATAGTATTAACAGCTTGTCCATTGCACTCTAAATAATTTGAAGGAACGCTACCTTTACCTGCATAAATTACAACTCCTGCAATAGGAATTAAAGCAGGTGTTGTAGATTGTGATTCACTCCATAATTCTGGAAATTGTCTTATTTCTATGCCTTCTATTTTGGAGTTTACATTATTTCCAACAAATATCACTTCATCTGCTCTAAACAATGTATTTGAATAGTAATATTCTCCTTTTGGTACAAATATATATTTTGAACCTATTTCTATTGCATCATATATAGCTTGTTGTATATTTAATCTATTGTCCGTTGTTCCATCTCCAACAACTCCATAGTTTTGAAGTGGTACTATTCCAAATGTATAAAAGAACATATCTTGTAATTCTTTCATTTTTACTAAATTCCTTATGTCACTCATTATTGCACCTCCAAACTTCCTTTTTCTACTACGCCCATGTTTCCTATAAAGGTTTTGCCAGATTTAACATCTGTAGCCAAAGCACTTAATCTTCCTGCACTTGAAAAATCTTTATAGTACATGTCGCCGTTATATTTTAAGCCAATTAATTTTTGCCTATTAAAAGAAACCTCTATCATTGAATATGTATATACAAAAGGTGTAGGTTCAACTCCATTTCCAGTTCTTCCAGATACGAAAAATACCCCTTTAAGACCTGGTATAGTTTTTAAGTCTTGAGCAGATGTTATTGAAATATCTTGTTCATATAATTTTGTGACTACTTCTGCTCCTTCATAGTTAAGTTGATAGCAAAAAACTTTGTAATAATATTTATAATTTTTATACTCATAATATGAAGTAAATAAATATTTGCCAGTCAAACTAAAAATATTTCGTTTATCTATATCTGCTGTATCTATTTTTATGTTTTCTTCACTATTAGCTGCTTGCCAAATTGTATCTCCAACTTCTACTTTTCCATTAATATAATCAACTACAAGTTTTTCTATTAGATTTGAGCTAACAGCATATAGAGCATCTGGCGTTATTAAAGTTGAGGTATATGTATTGACTCTAGATGGCAGTTTAACTTCCGATATTTTTGTAAAGTTTTCTGAATATATAGCAAAAAAACCCCAGTTTGAATTGTAGGTTTCATATTTGTTCAAATATACAATTCTATCATTGTTTAAGAAAGTTATATCTGCAGCACCTTCTATGTTATCTAACTCTCTGACATATCCGTATCCCTCATTTTTATTTGTATCTTGAATATAATATGAAAAATCGAATATTTTCGTTATACAGTTTGTACCATTATTTGCTCTTTGATATGTTACAGCAAGTTTATTTGAATATGAGCTCCAAGTTATTTTTGGACTGACAGCTGAATAATTTATAACCTCAGATATAATTAGCCATCTTTTATACATGGTTTCTTTTGATGTACTTCCTTCTACCCCTGCTTCGTAAGTTTCATTTGCAAGAATCTTTACAGAAGAACCACTGTTTAAAGATGTAGTTAAAGTAAATATATATACTCTTACAGCTCCATTTGGGTTATTTGCTTCTTTTTGGCTCATAAGTATTGCCAATTTACATTCATATCCACTATAATTTTCGTCAGAATTCATTCTTGAACATGAAATTTCTAGTACGTTATAATTATTTATAATGTCCTCAGGTATTCCCAAATCAATTAATTTGAAATCTGGTGTTTTTACTTCTCCATATTGATTTTCTACTTTTCCAAAAGTTCCATCACTGCTCATTCTGTAATATGTTTCTAGTGTCTGAGTGTCTTTATTATAAATAACCATAACATTTCCATCTCCAGTTACAGTTACACAGTTATAATTAATTTTACTATTCTTTATGCCTGCATAAACCTGAGGTCTATCCTCCGATTCTTCATAAACAAGTTCAGCATTTCCAGTCATAGGATAAGGGTTATCTGGATTAAATTGGTTACCACTATTGCCACTATAAACAAAAGTTCCATATACTTTTTTACCATTAACATATGCAGTTTTTCCTCTTAATATATCGCCTGCTGTAGCTGTAGCATCTGATGTATCTAATCCTGTCTGTATTTTTCTTACATTGTTTGCCATAGTAGAAAAGCTATCATTAGCAGAGGTTTTAATTCCTTTGTCAGTAATAGCCCCTGCTATTAAGCCTTTTCCACTACTGACAGATTGAAAAAGTTTATCTATATTTGAATTTATGCCATTTATACTTTTATTAATATTTGTTACACTATTATTCAAACTTGTATTTAAGTTAGACACATTTTTATTTGTGCTTTTTATTGCATTTTCTAACTCTGTAAAATTAGCATTTGAATCTGATACAACCTGCTTTATCTTTGAATCTGTATATGCTTTTTGGTCTGTTGCTACTTTATTAATCTTTGCTGTTAAATTTTTATTTAATGTTTGTAAGTCTGAAATTTTAGCAAATTGTGAAAAATCTTGACTTCCTATTGCAGAATCTGCATATCTTTTTGCTTGTTCTAATATTGAAGCATCTTGTGTATCTATATATTTTCTTAATGCTAATTCTGCTCTTTCGTGATATTGTTTAACCCATAATTTTGTTGCATATTCTTCTGCTGCAATTCCTCCTAAATGGTTAGAATCATTTGATAAATTTGAATCTGGTCTTCCACCACTTTGAGCTGTATATTTGCTTATTTCTTCAAAAGAATTTGACATATTAATCTCCTTTCGTAAAATCTAAAAAAATAAAGGGAAACAAGAACTGCTTCCCTTTTAGTTATGCTCCTACAACAACGTTTTCTACGTTACTTGATTTTACAACTCTATTTAGAGCATCAACTTCAACAACAACAATTTTGTTTCCAGAAGCACAAGCTATATCTGTATTTAATAGTAATGCTGTATAATCACTTGCTGAATCTCCATAGCTTGGTTTATTTACAGAAGCTCCAACTTTATATTTTAAAGTTCCACTACTATTTCCAGTAACATTTGTTACTTTAGTATGAGTAGTATCTGCTCCTGCAGCTAGTGTTACATCTAAACTACCTAAAGCAGTTGTTGATGTACCAGTAGAACCAACTAATCCTCTCCAATCACAGTATCCTACATCATAACGTGTATAACCATACATGTTGTAGTCCATTTGGTCAAAGATTTTCTCTGAACCAAAGATAGGTGCTTCTCTTCTTAGGAATAGCAAGTTTTCAAATAATGGGTCTTGAATAAACCAAGGTTTTGTAAGTCCTGTTGGGTCGCTTAAGTAATCCCATACTACGATTTCTAAGTTTGGTACAGTATTTACATCATTAAAGTTTGTTCCACTTTGTAAAATAGAATTTACTATTGCTTTTGCAACAAACTCTAATTCTGGACATACTACTAACCTTTTAGCAGAAGCAACAATTGGTAGTCCTGCTTCATCTTTTTGTAGTCTCATTAATGTCATAGCTTCTTTTAAAGATTGGTCGCTTAATTCTGCTTGAATTAAGTTAGAAACTACTCCTGTAGCATTTATTAATGGGTGGTTTGCAGAGAATAAAGATACTCCATCATAACCTACATTAGTAAATCCATTTTTGATTACATTAGATGTATGTGTTTCCTCAGTTCCTCTTAAACCTCTTCCTAAAGCTTTAGCAGAACCACCTTTTCCTATACCTTCCATAACATTATAAAGGTCGTCTTGTACTAATTCCCATGTAAGTTGATAAGCTTTATCGTATCTTTTTGCTTCAAATAAAGCTGTCTCTCCTTCGTCGAATTTGTCATGATTGAACTTTTGACCTTCTGTGTTTTCTTGCCATAAACCAAAAGCTCCTAGATGTGGATAGCTTTGTTGTTTAGCTCTCATTTTATCTGTTTTAAATATCTTTTTGTAAGTTGCTGGTACTTCGTTGTAAGAATCAAAGAATATTTTTTTATGTATTGGTGTTAATAAGCTAGCAAAATTCTCTCTTGTTAGCATTTGTGCTGTTGTTGGCATATTAGCCACCTCCTATATTTATTTTTTAGGTAAATATAGGAATGAAAACTTATTTTACTTTTCTCTTATTGTATTCGTCATAATCATTAATCGAATTAGAGTTTTTAGCTGCTAAATAATCTTTAATATCAATTCCTGCCATTTGTGCTGCAGCTATTTCTAATGCTGTTGCTTTTGGTGTACTGTCAGTATTTTTTACTGCATTACCTCCATTTGAATTAATATTTTGTAGAATTTCTTTTCTAGTTTGATTATTTTGTAGCTTTGCCTCTACTTTCTTTTCTATCTCCCTATTAGTATTTTGAACCCTATTGTGATTTACTGCATAATAAGCTTGTTCTACGCTTAAGCCTTTGTCGACTAAAGGTCTTATTTCGTCCTCATGCTCTAATATGTCAGAAAATTCACTATCTTTAGACTTCTCTGATAGTTCTAGCTTAAACTTCATATCTGCAAGTTCTTTCTTTAATTGCTCTGAGCCTTTGTCCTTTTTATTTATTGCTGCACTTATTGACTTTGCAATTTCAGGGTCTACGCCACCTTCTATCAATTCGTCTACTGTATTCTTTTCTGGTGCTGTGTTAGTTTTTTGAGTTAATTGAGCTAATTGTTCTTTAAGTTCTCTATTTTCTTTTTCAGCAGCTTTTCTCAATTTTCTCTCATAGTTTACGCCTTTTTGAAGATTAACTTTTTTGTCATCTTCTGGCTCTTGTGGATTTTGATTATCTTCTGGTTGATTATCTTGGATTGTATCATCTACTACATCATTATTTGCAGTATCGTTATCTCCAGTATCAACTGTTGGTAATGCAATTCCATCTTCTGTGTTTACAGGTATTGTACCTAAATCAATTCCGTCTAATTCCATGTTAGCTCCTTTCCATTTTTTAGCCAGTGTTATGTCACTCTAGTGATTTTTAGCCAGGTTTTCTCCTCTAATTTATTTAAAATAAAATATTAATATCAATTTAATGTACTTTC
>ERZ1673702.2127-NODE-2127-length-18355-cov-10.982951_pt1 | contig 18355 bp, 10 predicted proteins | sample MGYA00580232_ERZ1673702 | MGnify/ENA primary metagenome ERZ1673702 (study PRJEB41218, sample SAMN15661792) | gut metagenome | host: Homo sapiens | place: Canada: London | collected 2015-08-20/2019-03-30 | study: EMG produced TPA metagenomics assembly of... | reverse complement strand
CCTCCACCTTGGCAAGGTGGCGCTCTACCAGATGAGCTACGGCCGCACATTCCATGTGTTCGTGCCGGTTGTTTACCGGCGACGCTGATTATTATACCGTACCGTCCGGCAATTGTCAACCACAAATTTGCATTTTTTGCAAAAAATTTCAAAACAGGCCTGTCTGCGCACAAAAAGCCTTTTCTGCACTGGCTGACACCGCCGTTCATTCATGTTTGCCGCAACAGACACGAGGAAAATTTAGTTGCTTTCTCCTGTAGGAACCATTATAATAAGAATGTCATTTTATCGCCTGCAAAAGCTGCGTCTGTTATGCCGCCGAGGGCATGCAGGCGCGTTTTCGTGCGCAGAAATAGGAAATGCCAGCATAAAGGAGCAAACACGATGTATAAGATCACTGAAAAAGTCGCGCTGAACCCCACCGTGACAAAGATGGTCATTGAAGCCCCGCTGATCGCCAAAAAGGCAAAGCCGGGCCAGTTTATCATTGTGCGCCCGTTTGAGGACAGCGAGCGCATCCCCCTGACCGTGGCCGGTTACGACCGCGAAAAGGGCACTGTGGATATCATTTTCCAGATCGTGGGCGGTACCACCATGGAACTGAACAGCCTGAATGCAGGCGATTGTGTCCACGATTTTGTCGGCCCGCTGGGTCGCGCCACCGAGACCGAGGGTCTGAAGAAGGTGTGCGTCGTGGGCGGCGGCGTGGGCTGCGCCATTGCACTGCCCATTGCCAAGGAGCTGCACGATCAGGGCTGTGTGGTGCACAGTGTGGTCGGCTTCCGCAATAAGAATCTGCTGATTCTTGAGGACGAGTTCAACGCCTGCAGCGACGAGCTGCGCATCATGACCGATGACGGCAGCTACGGCACCAAGGGCGTGGTCACCGCTGCACTGGACGAGCTGGTGGCTGCCGGAAACCAGTACGATCTGGTCATCACCATCGGCCCGCTGATCATGATGAAGTTTGTGGTCAAGACCTGCCAGAAGCACGGCCTGAAGAGCATCGTTTCCATGAACCCCATCATGATCGACGGCACCGGCATGTGCGGCGGCTGCCGCCTGACCGTGGGCGGCGAGACCAAGTTCGCCTGCGTGGACGGCCCCGACTTTGACGGCGATCTGGTGGATTTTGACGAAGCAATGGCCCGCGGCACCATGTACCGCCCGTTTGAGGCACACGCCCGTGAAGCGGCATGCAATCTGCTCAATCAGGAGGTAAAATAAGATGGCTTTCAATATGGACCCGAAGAAGTGCCCCATGCCCACCCAGGACCCCAATGTGCGCAACAAGAACTTCAAGGAAGTTGCTCTGGGCTACACCGAAGAAATGGCTGTGAACGAAGCAAAGCGCTGCGTGCACTGCAAGAATAAGCCCTGCCAGACCGGCTGCCCCGTGGGCATTGATATCCCTGAGTTCATCGGTCATGTGGCCGAGGGCGACTTTGAAGCCGCTTATCAGGTGATCAACCGCTCCTCTTCCCTGCCCGCCGTCTGCGGCCGTGTCTGCCCGCAGGAGAGCCAGTGCGAGGGCAAGTGCACCCGCGGCATCAAGAACGAGCCGGTGGGCATCGGCCGTCTGGAGCGCTTTGTTGCCGACTGGCACCGCGAGAATGTGCACACTGCCCCCATCGTGCCAGAATGGAACGGCCACAAGGTGGCCATCATCGGCGCAGGCCCTGCCGGTCTGACCGCCGCAGGCGATCTGGCAAAGCTGGGCTACAAGGTCACCGTTTACGAGGCCCTGCATGTGGCCGGCGGCGTGCTGATGTACGGCATCCCCGAGTTCCGTCTGCCCAAGGCCATCGTGCAGCAGGAGATCGACGGCCTGAAGAAGATGGGCGTTGACTTTGAGTGCAACATGGTCATCGGCAAGGTGCTGACCATCGACGAGCTGATGGGCGAGTACGGCTACGAGGCCGTGTTCGTGGGCTCCGGTGCCGGTCTGCCCCGCTTTATGGGCATCCCCGGCGAGAGCCTGAAGGGCGTCTACTCTGCCAACGAGTTCCTGACCCGCTCCAACCTGATGAAGGCTTATCTGCCCACCAGCAAGACCCCCATCCGCACCGGCAAAAAGGTCGCCGTTGTGGGCGGCGGCAACGTGGCTATGGACGCTGCCCGCAGCGCCCTGCGTCTGGGTGCCGAGACCGTGTACATCGTCTACCGCCGCGGCATGGCTGAGCTGCCCGCCCGTAAGGAAGAGGTGGAGCACGCCGAGGAAGAGGGCATCATCTTCAAGACCCTGTGCAACCCTGTGGAGATCCACGCCAATGACGAGGGCTTTGTCAAGTCCATCACCTGCATCGAGATGGAGTTGGGTGAGCCCGATGCTTCCGGCCGCCGCCGCCCCATTGAGAAGAAGGGCAGCGAGTTCGAGCTGGACGTGGACACGGTCATCATGAGTCTGGGCACCAGCCCCAACCCGCTGATCCGCTCCACCACCCCGGGTCTGGAGACCAACAAGCACGGCTGCATCGTCACCGACGGTGACGACGGCAAGACCAGCCGTGACGGTGTGTACGCGGGTGGTGACGCCGTGACCGGCGCTGCCACCGTCATCAAGGCCATGGGCGCAGGCAAGGCTGCTGCAAAGGCCATTGACGAGTACATCCAGAGCAAATAATCCCCTGTAAAGATGGGTCCAGCCCACTGAATACCGGATATAAAAAATCCCCTGTGCCAGCGCACAGGGGATTTTTGCATCTTATTCTGCGGTCTCCGTTGTGAGCACCGGGTAGCCCGTCCGCACGCACCGCACGGCACAGCGGGCACGGCCACCGGTAGTGCAGGTGAAGAGGGTCAGGTCCCAGTTATCAGAATCTTCCGTCTTTTCGGTCATTTTTTCGATCTGGGTAGGCTGCAGATTCTCCACATAGGAGACCTCATAGCTCCACCGCATGCCGTCCATATCGGTAAAATAGACCTGTGCCCCTTCGGCCAGCCATTTGATGGGGCTGAAGTGCTTTGCATAGTTATGGGCGCAGACCACCATGTTGTCCGCGTAGGTGGAGCCGGAGTACCGGCCGGGCGCGATCTTCAGGCCCGCATAGCTCCACTCGCTCATCACAGGCAGGTCGAGCCCAATGGAGGGGATGGACAGGTAGCCGATGTAACTCCAGCCGTCCAGTTCCGTCTCGGTCATGGGCTGGGCAGGGTCCAGCTCCGGCTGCAGCACAACGGTCTCCGACTTTGCCTTTTCCTCAACCGTTGTGGTCAGGGTCTGTTCCAGCTCTCCCAGCGCCTGCTGTGCCGCTTTGTCTGCGCGGGCCGCATCCCACTTGTTGTAGGCAAGCAGCGCCGCCGCCGCCAAAATGAGCAGCGCGCCCAGCACCATACATATCTTTCCTATTTTCTGTCTCATGGCAGCGCTTCCTTTTTGTTCAGCACCCAGCCAGCGGCAAACAGCAGCACACCGCTGACCGCCAGCACCGGCACGGGCCAGTTCAGCTGACCGGTCTGGGGCAGACCGCTCATGACTGCGCCGTCCGGACGGCCCGCCAGTGCGGGATTATCCGGGTTTCCCGGGGCTACCGGGTTGTCCGGATTGCCGGGAGCCACCGGGCTGTCCGGGCTGCCGGGCGAGACCGGGTTGCCCGGACCATCCGGGTTCTTGGGCGTATCCGGGTTTGTGGGCTCCGTGGGCTGTTCCGGGGTGCCGGGCTTGTCCGGCACGGGAGTGGGCGGCACAGGCGGCGTATCCGGGTTGACGGGGGTGTAGCCGCCCACCTTGGGGGAGGCGTCCACCTCATAATTCCATTTCCCGTTCTCTGCCATGGGCAGGGAAACGAGGAACGGTTTGATGGGCGCATAGCCATTGGAGGCCTTGCTCTGCACGATCAGGTACAGGCCAAGTTCCAGATTTTCAAAGGCGGCATTGCCGTCCGCATCAACGGTTTTTGTGGTGCCCCGTGCGCCCTGCGGCATATATTTCAGCAGCTGGTCTGCCAGCGTGCTGTCGGTCAGATCGCCCAGCGCGATGCCGCAACCGTAAAAATCGCCGCAGTATTCAAAGCTCAGATCGCCGTTTTTGCGCTTCACCTCAGCCACGCGGTACAGCGTCAGCTGACCGCCGCTCAGGGCCTTATCCTTCGCGCTGTCGTACAGCGCAACGCGGATGGTGCCGGTGGCAGGGTTTCCGCTGGCATCCACCAGCCGGATGTTCGCACTGGTGGCAAGGGCAGGCAGTGCACCTGCCGCCAGAAGGCACAGCATCAAAAGCAGGGCTGCAAACCGCCTGCGCAAGCTTTTCTGTTCCATCGGCTGCTCACTCCCCTTTCTCTTCGTGTTTTTTGCGTTTGGCCAGCAGCAGGGCCGCACCCACGGTCAGCATACCGCCCACCGCCGCAAAGGGCACCGTGCCCATGCCGCCGGTAGAGGGCAGCTCGTAGCCGCTGTAGACATAGTTCCGGAGGTAGATCTTGCCGGTCTGGATGCCGTTGTTGTTGCTGGTTTCCAGCGTCCAGCTGCCTGTCGTAGCCTCTTCTACCATATAATAGCACGGGTTTCCTTTATTGTCCGTTGCTGGGGTTTCCGTGCTCGGCCATGTATACGACCATTTGTTCTCCGAATTCAGCGAGACTTCCTCTCCCACTGCGGTCTTTTCTCCGCTGTCTTTGTTCACGCAGTACAGCTGCACCTTGACTTCCTCCACCGGGGCCGCGACCGAATTGCCAGTGTCCTTATCCAGCCAGGACTTGACCACCGTCAGCTCCTGATAGGTGTTGCGGATCTCCATGGTCGTGGTCTTGACATCGCTGCCGAAGACAATGCTGTTCTTTTCAACGGTCACGCCATCCACAATCAGGTTATTTGCTGTGCCGGTCGCAGCCCGATATGCCGTTTCATGATCCTCAGTCTCCTGAGCAAACAGTACGTAGTGCGGGGTCTGGTCAAGCTTGTAATTCGCCGGGGCTTCCATCTCCACAAGGCGGTAAAGCGTGTCAGTTTTCAGCGTATTGTACTTTCCTGTGGTTGTCACACCCAGTGTGATCTTGCCGCTTTCGCCAGTCGATATCTTGCCGCTTTCACCAGTCGATCCGTTGTCCCATAGAGTCCAGCTTCTCGTTGTTTTATCATAGTACTCAATGGAGAATTTCGCACCTTTCAGCGGCATGCCGGTATAGCTGTCCATTTTGTTCAGCAGCAGCTGGCCCATTTTGACAGTAGCCCCCGAGCTGTTGTGCTGCACCTCAGTTTTAATGCCATCCTTCTTTGTGTCATTCAGATAGACGCTATTGGAAAGCTCCGGTGTCACCGCTGTGCCGGGGTCGATCACGCACTCGTATTGCATTACGATAGCCGTCGCGTCCGGCACGCTGACACGCAGCCAGTAGCCTTTATCAGGGGACAGGATCTGGCAGACGCCTTCCGGCAGCTCTTCGCCGATGGTGGGCTGGCCGCCTGAGAACTCGTAGGAATAAAACTTTACCGTGCTGAGATCGCCGTAGGCATCCGCGCCGGCTTTCAGTTCCAGCTTGTCTTGCAGCGTGAGCGGTTCGCCGTTGTTCAGCTTCTGGCTCGACGGGTTGATGTACACGGTATAGCGGACGCGGTTGGTCGGCTGGCCGTCCTCCTTCACCTGCTCGCCGGTCTTTTTCACCTCGGTGGCATCGCGGGTCACCGTAGTAACTGTGGACGATTCTTCATTGCCCCATTTTGCGGTGTTCTTATAAGAGATCTCGCTGAGACGCAGATCACTCCATCTCGGGTCTTCGGAGATTTTCACCTTGTACAGGAACTGCACCGTATGGCTCCGGCCGTCCGTGTTGTAATTGCTGAGACGCAGCGTCAGCGTGCCGTTGTTATCACACACGGCGCTCCAATGATTATTTTCGTCTGCCTTATTATTTTTGTTTACCTTTTCGCCGTCCACCAAAAGCTCTGTCTGGCTCTCCAGATACTCCGTGTTGGGCGGAAGGGTATCCACGATCACAATTTCTTTTTTCTGGCTGGCAGCTGTTGTCAGCGCCACACGGTAGCACAGGCGCTTATCTCCCACATCCTTATACGCCACCGTGCTGTCCTTATTGTAAGTATTGCCTTTATCCGTAGAGACTTGCTTTTCAAAGGAATCGAAACGGGTATAGGTATCCCGATCACTGGTCGTGCCCGTAACTTGATTACCGTTTTGAGTTACATACGCGGCGTTCAAATACTTCCGCGTTTCGCCGTTTGTCACCTTGTCCCTGTCTTCGTGCGTAGTGACGGTCAGTTCCATTTTAAGCACCGGAAGGTTCTTGACCGTAATTTTGAAGGCACGGGCCCTTGTCGTATCGTCCGTCACTAGCGCCCGCGCATGATAATCCGAGAACGCTTCAATGGTCAGGTTACCCTTCACCTCCGCATATCGCTTGGTACTGCCGTCGCGCAGCTTCAGGGTCAGGGTGTTTTCCACGGCAGTTTCCAACTCGTTCTTATAGAACCAGTGCCGTGCACCATCCGCGTCCACGTCCAGGCGGTTGTTACCTGCATCTTGCGCGTCCATGACGTCCACCAGTGTAAAGTCGGTGCCGCCCAGATCGTTGGTGACCACGATATTCCAGCTTGCAACACCATCACTATTTGTGCTGACATGCTTTTTGGAAATCCCCCAGTCGCCCTTGCCGAATACGAGCTCTTTTTCTGCTGTAAAGGTATCGCTGCCCTTCGTTGCCGTAGCCGTGTTGGTCACTGCACCATTCGTTGTCGGGCTATTTGTGCGGAAGGTAAATTCGTAGGATATGGCAGTGCTTTTTTCTGGGATCGTATAGCCGTCTTTCAGCTTTTGTGCAGTGATGGTATCAAAATTCTTGCCATCCGCTTTAACGGTGACATCTCCCAGCACTTTAAGCCCCTCGGGGATGACGTCCTGCACGGTATAGCCCCACAGAAACTCTCCGTAACCGTTGGCCGCAGCCTTCAGCGTGATGGTCCATTCGATCGTACCATCCTCTTTCAGCTTGCCATCCTTGGAAAGACGGCGCCAGAATGAAACATATTGGGCATCTTTCACATCCGGTGCATCCTTTATTCCGGCAAGGCCCTTGTTGTACATTTTGCCGTCATTGTCTTTGCACTTGTTCATTTCGTCCGGGGTCACCTTGGTCGTGTAGCAGAGAATGTAGCTCTCGCCCGGTTCCAGAGCAGGCAGATTCTCCACCAAAATAGAGCGGTTCAGCTCATTCTCATTGGAAACCTTCAGCTTATACTCATTACTCGAAACCAGAGTGCCGGGTGCATTCTGCTCTGCTTCCAGTTTGAACACCTTGACGCTGTTCTCCACATAGCTGCCGAGCACCTGAATCCCGCTGCCGCTGAAGCTGCCGCTGCTGTCGCCGTTGAGCTGGTCGCCGATGCGCACGGTTTTGTCACCTGTGCCTTTTTTGGTGGACGCTTTCACATACCAGCGCAGGTAGTAGTTTCCTTCCTTGTCCCAGTAGTTGAACCCGCCACTGACATATTTGTTGTCGTCCAGTCCTTTGCTCACCGCAATATCGCCGTCCGGCTTTTTGATGATCAGATTGAAATCATCGTTAAAGATCACCTTGCCGTCCTCTCCGGCCTGCGAATAATCAACGTCCGCTTCAAAGGTGAAATCTCCCGTAAATGGCATACCCTTCAGGATTTCCTGATTCGTAAAGGTCATTTTTACCTCGCCGGACTTGCTGATGGTATAGCTGCCCACAACTTCCGTGCCGCGGTAAACCTTACCATCAGCCTCTTTTGTCAGGGTCAGACCATTAGGCAGCTGGTAGGTCAGCGTGTTGTTTGTGCTGCTGACGATTCCGCTGCCTATGAAATAGCTCAGTTCGACCTGCACGGCTTCGCCGTCCTTAAACCGGTATCCATCCTCAATCGGCACCCAGTTCTTGCCCTTTTTTTTGCTGATAACGACATTGGTGATGTGATCAGACAGGTTTATTCCGCTGTCGCTCCGCTCCATTGCCATCATCATCGGGTAGTCTGCATCCTGTTCCAGTGTCTCACCGATCCACTCTACCCTTGCTGAGAAGCCCTCGTTTTCTTCAGGGACAGTCTCCGGCTCTTCCTCCGGTACGTCATCCTCCTGCGCCTTATGGGCTGCGGCCAGATCGATCACATCCGTGATCTCGTCCGCACGCAGGGACACCTCGGCCACCTTGCCGTCCACGTCGCCGGAGATCACGGTCAGGGTGCCGGTATCCGCGTCCACATCCGACACGATGCCCACGGTCTCGGTGCTGACGGTGCGCTCCTCGGTCTGGGGCTCAGCAGCCACAGGCTCCAGCGAAAGCAGGGCAATGTCTGCATCGGCAGAATCATCCATGATCTGCGGCGCGTCCTCTTCCACCGCCACCGTCTCGGTGGTGATGCTGTTGTAGAACACGATATCGCCGGGCACAAGCTCGACCTCTGCCGCCGCCTTCAGCCACTCGGACCCGCGCAGGTCGCTGCGCAGGGCCTGCACACCGGCGCGCTGCGGCACCATGGTCTGCGGCACATTCGCGTAGTTCAGGCAGTAGGACAGGAACATCACATCCCACGCACCGTAGGCGTTGCCATACCATGCACCGTAACGGGTGTAGTGGCGCACGGTGGTCTGGTCCTCATCGTCCAGCCGGAAGTTGCGCTCACTCTGCTGGTAACCCAGCTGGCTTTTTGCCACAGCGGTCAGGTCGTCGGCCCACGCACCGGTGAGCACAACATTCGTCTTTGCGCTCCATGTCTCCTCGTCCTCCACATCCGCCAGCGGGTCGGACAGGCAGTTCACGGTGTGGTGGTGCTCCGGCAGGCCGCAGACCAACACTTCCTCATAGCAGGCGTCGGTGTGGTGGTGCACCGGGGTGTCCAGACTGCTGTCGTCCACAACGGGCTGAAGGGCCACGGCATCGTCAAACACCGCAGAGGCTTCCTCATCCACCGGCACATAGTCCGGGTTGGGCTCCTCCACAAGCTCGCCCTCTTCCAGACCGCACACCAGCTCATATTCAATGGTATAGCAGCTGTCGTCGTGGGTGTGCTCGAACAGGTCACAGATCAGGCTGCCATCCTCGGGGTCAAAGCAGTCATCGGTGTGCACATGCTCTTCCTCGTAGCAGGTCAGCGTTTTCACTTCCTGATAGCAGTCGTCGGTGTGCTGGTGGGGCACAAAAATGTACTCCGGCTCCGGCTCTGCCGAATGGGCAGCAATGTCGGCCTCGCTCTGCTCCACACCATAATCCGCATCAGGGAATGCGCTGTCGTCCGGCTTTGTGGCGTTCCAGTCCTCCGGTTCGCCCTCCTCATAGCCGCACACCAGCACCTTCTCATAGCACTCGGCGGTGTGCTGGTGCTCGATCTCGCCGCACTGGTAGTCTGCCGTTTGGGCAATGCCCACGCTGTGCAGCTGCCAGTTAACGAACAGGCTGGTGAGCAGCGCCAATGCCAACAGCAGTGCCATATACCGCCGCGCCGCCTTGTGTTCCCTGCGGAACTGCTGCATCAGTGCCGTTGTGATATCCTTCATGCTTTTCATCCTCACTATACTAAAAACAGCGTATTTTCGTCGTTTGCAAAACCGCCAAATCCACGCCCTATTTTTACACTCCTATAACCTATCCAGTGTACCACATCCTTGGCCGGAAATCAACTTTAAAATGCTCGTTATTTGGCTTGAGCGCTGGATTTTTGGCAGGTTTGCCGTGCCAGACCCCGCAGGCAGGATGTGCCGGATTTCTCATCTATTCCGGGCTTTGGGCGGGCGATCCGGCACAAGGCCGCAGACCAGACGCACCATCAGCGGGGTCAGCGGCAGCCACGCCGCAGTGCAGATGAGGTTGAACAGCGTATGCGCGTTGGCGAGCTGCCGGGCAATGACTTCCAGCTCCGGCCCTTTGGGCGAGATCATTTTCACCAGACCCGCATACCACGGCAGCAGGGCGCAGAACGCCGCCGCACCGGTCAGGTTGAACAGAGCGTGGGCCGCCGCCGCCCGTTTTGTGTCCCGGCTCTGCCCGATGGAGGCCAGTACCGCCGTGACCGTGGTGCCGATGTTATCCCCCAGCAGCACCGGCAGTGCCCCTGCAAGGCCCAGCAGACTGCCGCCCTGCGGCCCGGGCCGGGCCGCAACGCTCTGAAGCACTGCAATGGTGGCAGAGCTGCTCTGCACCGTCAGGGTCATGCAGAGGCCTGTCAGCAGGCCCAGCCACGGATGATGCCGCACCCGTGCCAGCCAGAGCGCAAACATCGGGCTCTGTGCCAGCGGGGCCAGCGCCATGCTCATACCGGCAATGCCCTCGAACAGCAGACCAAAGGCGAACACCGCTCGGCCAACGGCCCGGGCCTTCTGCCCTGCACAGGCAAAGCAGAGCAGCAGTCCGGCCAGCAGCACAAGACCGCGCACATCTTCCAGCCGGAAGGCCAGCAGCTGTGCGGTAACGGTGGTTCCGATGTTGCAGCCAAAGATCACCGGGACCGCCTGCTGCAGGGTCAGCAGGCCCGCACTTACAAAGCCCAGCACCATCACCGTGACTGCCGAGCTGCTTTGCAGCACCGCCGTGACCGCTGCCCCCGCCAGCACGCCCCGCACCGGGCTGCCTGCCAACACCATCAGCAGCCGCTTCATCCTCTGCCCTGCTGCTGTTTCCAGACTGCGGCTGAGCGCATCCATGCCATACAAAAACAATGCCAGCCCGCCAAAAAGCGCAAAAATTCCTTTCAGCCCCTGTTCCAATGCCGCCGCCCCTCCCGCAGAAACGTTTCTTATTCTATTTATGCAGCTGCCGGGCGGTTCAGGCTTTCTGCCTCCCTTCCCTTTTTGTGAACTTTTTTAAAATTATCCTAAACCGCCCTTGCATTCTGGGTACCGGAGGAATATTATTGTCAGGCGTTAATACTTAACAGCTGTTAAGTATTTTGCAATGAGGAGGGATAGAATGTTGAACGAGACCGAAGCCGCCGCGAGCTTTCACGTCCTGTGCCATTTTTTCGGACGGCTGAGCAAGGCGTCCCGGGCCGGCATGAAGGCGGCTCTGCGGGGCTGTCCCAAGTGCCACTTTCCCATGCTGGAGGGTCTGGCTCACACGATCAGCACCCGCGGGCAGGACGGAGCGGTGTATGTTTCCGATTTTGCCCGGGAGACACACCAGCCGCTGCCGGCCATCAGCCGCGGCCTGCGCCAGCTGGAGCAGGACGGCCTTGTTCTGCGCGAAGCGGACCCGGCTGACCGGCGCAAAACGCTGATACGCATCACGCCGGAGGGCTACGCCGCCTGTGCCCGGTGTGAAGATGCCCTCAGCGATTATTTTGCCTGCGTGATGGCCCGGCTGACACCGGAACAGGTGCAGCAGATGAACGTTTTGCGCGGCGCACTGATGGACGCCATTCTTGCGGAAAACGCTTCCCGTGAAGCAAAAAACAACGAAGGGAGAACCGAACCATGACGAAAATTTTCAAGCAGCTGGCCCGGCACTGGGCCGTCTGTCTTGTGGTGTTCGCGCTGCTGTTCGTGCAGGCGTACTGCGATCTTTCGCTGCCGGACTACACCAGCAGGATCGTGGACACCGGCATCCAGCAGGGCGGCATTGAAAGCCCTCTGCCGGAAACGATACGCCAGAGCACGCTGGACGCCCTCACGCTTTTGATGAGCGAAGAGGACGCCGATGCGCTCCAGAACGCCTACGGGTATTATCTTCAGGACAACGGCGTGCTGAAGCTGCGCGCCGATCTGACCGATGACGAGCGCGCCGCGCTGGAGGATGCCGTCACCACGCCGGACATCGTGCTGTATATGGCGGCTGCGCAGGCAGCGAACACCCCCGCCGGGCAGGACACACTGGGCATGACTGGCCTTGCCGACATGCAGGCGGCATCCTCTGAGAGCACCACCACGGATACCGAGACTGTCACCCCCACTGCCGAGGATCTGGACACCGTGTGCGCCCAATTTGCCGCCATGAGCCAGATGCCCGGTTTCACCCGCGAAGCCGTCCAGCAGCAGCTGGCCGGTGCGTTTGCCAGCTTGGATGATACCCTGATGGAGAACCTCAAAAGTCAGTCCGTGCTGCTGGTGCAGCTGGAATACGAGGCACAGGGCGTTGCCCACGATGTGCAGATGCGCTACCTTTACCGCGTAGGCGGCCAGATGCTGGGCCTCACCCTGCTGATGGCGGCCGTGTCCATTGCTGTGGGCTTCCTCGCCTCCCGCGTGTCCGCCGCCATTGGCCGTGACCTGCGCCGAGAAACCTTTGCCAGTGTCATCGGATTCTCCAATGCAGAGATTGAGAATTTCTCCACCGCATCCCTCATCACCCGCACCACCAACGACATCCAGCAGGTGCAGTTCGTCTGCGTCATGCTGCTGCGCATGGTGGCCTATGCGCCCATTCTGGGCATTGGCGGCGTGCTGCATGTGCTGAACAGCAGCACCGGCCTTTCCTGGATCATTGTGCTGGACGTGGCCGTTCTGCTGCTGCTCATCCTCTTCCTGATGAACATTGCCATGCCGAAATTCAAGATCATGCAGAAGCTGGTGGACCGGCTGAACCTTGTCAGCCGCGAGATCTTGACCGGCATCATGCCGGTGCGCGCGTTCAGCCGCGAACGGTTTGAGGAGGAGCGCTTCGACAAGGCCAACAAAGACCTGATGAGCACCCAGCTGTTCACCAACCGTGCCATGGTGGCCATGATGCCCTTTATGACCCTCATTATGAACGGCACCAGCCTGCTCATCGTCTGGTTCGGCGGCAAGGCCATGGACACCGGCACCATGCAGGTGGGCGAGATGATCGCGTTCATCACCTACACCATGCAGATCGTCATGTCCTTCCTGATGCTGGCCATGGTGGCCGTCATGCTGCCCCGCGCCGGTGTGGCTGCGGATCGTATCGACGAGGTCATCCGCACCAAGGCCACCATCCGCGACCCGGACGAAGCCGCCGCAAAGGCTGCACAGGCGCACACCGACTGGCAGGGCGTGGTGCAGTTCGAGGATGTGAGCTTCCGTTACCCCGGTGCAGACAGCGATGCGCTGGAGCACATCAGCTTTACCGCAAAGCCCGGCGAGACCACCGCCATCATCGGCTCTACCGGCTGCGGCAAATCCACCCTGCTCAACCTCATCCCCCGCTTCTATGATGTGACAGGCGGCAGCGTGACCGTGGATGGCATCGATGTGCGCAATATGCCGCAGGCACAGCTGCACGATCTGCTGGGCTATGTACCCCAGAAGGGCGTGCTGTTCAGCGGCACCATCGGTTCGAACCTGAAGTTCGGCGGGGAGCACATCACCGATGCCGACGTGAAAAAGGCCGCTGCCATTGCGCAGGCCACCGAGTTCATCGATGCAAAACCGCAGGGCTACGAAAGCCCTATTGCACAGGGCGGCTCCAATGTGTCCGGCGGCCAGAAGCAGCGCCTTTCCATTGCACGCGCCATTGCCAAGGACCCCAAAATTTATCTGTTCGACGACAGCTTTTCTGCCCTCGACTTTAAGACCGATGTAGCCCTGCGCCGTGCGCTGAAAGCTGAGACCGGCGACTCCACTGTGATCATCGTAGCACAGCGCATTTCCACCGTACTGCATGCGAACCAGATCCTGGTGCTGGACGAGGGCCGTCTGGTGGGCAAGGGCACCCATGCCCAGCTGATGGTCACCTGCCCGGAGTATCAGGAGATCGCCCGCAGCCAGCTGAGCCAGAAGGAGCTGGACCTCAAATCTCTGAATACCGAAAAGGAGGGTGATTGATATGCCAAGACCCGGACGCATGACGACCGAACGCGCCAAGGACTTCAAGGGCACCCTGCTGCAGCTTGTGCGCACCCTTGGCCGCTACCGCCTTTCGCTCGTGACCGCCATTGTATTTGCCATTCTTTCTACCATCTTCAACATTGCAGGCCCCAAGGTGCTGGCAAAAGCCACCACGGCCCTTGCCACCGGCTGGATCGCCAAGCTGCGCGGCACCGGCAGCATTGACTTTGTGTATATCGGCCGCATCCTGCTGTTTTTGCTGGGCATGTACCTGCTGAGCAGCGCATTCAGCTTTATTCAGGGCTGGCTGATGACCGGTCTTTCGCAGAAGGTGTGCTACGACTTCCGCCGCCAGATCAGCGAAAAGATCAACCGCCTGCCCCTTGCCTACTTTGAAAAGCGCACCGTGGGCGAGGTGCTGTCCCGCATCACCAACGATGTGGACACGCTGGGCCAGAGCCTGAACCAGAGCATCACCCAGCTCATCACCAGTGTGACCACCATGATCGGCGTGCTGGTCATGATGCTGTCCATCAGCCCGAAGATGACCCTGATCGCCCTGCTGATCCTGCCCGTCTCGCTGGTGCTTGTGCTCATCGTAGTTCGGTTCAGCCAGAAATACTTCAAGTCCCAGCAGGCCATTCTGGGCGTCGTAAACGGTCAGGTGGAAGAAGTCTACTCCGGCCACAACGTGGTCAAAGCCTTCAACCGTGAGGCCGTGGTGCTGAATGACTTCAACGCCGCCAACGACAAGCTGTATGAATCTGCGTGGAAAAGCCAGTTCCTCTCCGGCCTGATGATGCCCATTATGAACTTTGTGGGCAATTTGGGCTACGTGGCGGTGGCCATCGTGGGCAGCATTTTTGCGGCAAACGGCATCATTACCATCGGTGACATTCAAGCCTTCATCCAGTACGTCAAGAACTTCACCCAGCCCATCCAGCAGCTTTCTCAGGTGTCCAACATGCTGCAGAGCATGGCCGCTGCCGCCGAGCGGGTGTTCGAGTTTTTGAACGAGCCGGAAGAGGACCAGCAGGCAGACCCGGCCCGCCGCGCGGACCCTGCCTGCATCGACGGACAGGTGACATTCAGCCATGTCCGCTTCGGCTACACCCCGGACAAGACCGTCATCCACGATTTCAGCTGTGAGGTCAAGCCCGGCCAGAAGGTGGCCATCGTCGGCCCCACCGGCGCAGGCAAGACCACCATGGTCAAGCTGCTCATGCGCTTCTATGATGTGGATTCCGGTTCCATCACCCTGAATGGCCACGATGTGCGGGACTTTGACCGCAGCGCCCTGCGTGAGGGCTTCGGCATGGTGCTGCAGGACACATGGCTGTTCAAGGGCACCATCATGGAGAACATCCGCTATGGCCGACTGGATGCCACCGATGAAGAAGTGATCGCCGCCGCCAAGGCTGCCAACGCTGACCACTTTATCCGCACCCTGCCCGGCGGCTACCAGATGGAGCTGAACGAGGACGCCTCCAACGTCAGTCAGGGGCAGAAGCAGCTGCTCACCATCGCCCGCACCATTCTGGCAGATAACCGCATCCTGATTTTGGACGAGGCTACCAGCAGCGTGGATACCCGCACCGAGCAGCGCATCCAGACCGCCATGGACCGCCTAATGGAGGGCCGCACCAGCTTTGTGATCGCCCACCGTCTTTCCACCATCCGGGACGCCGACCTCATCCTTGTGATGCGAGATGGCGACATTGTGGAGCAGGGCACCCACGACCAGCTGATCGAAGCTGGCGGCTTCTACGCCGATCTGTACAACAGCCAGTTTGAAGACGTGGTGGAGTAAGCTGCCCGTCATCGCAGTATAAGCACAAAAATAGCACCTGCCGCCTTCCTTTCCGAGGGCAGCAGGTGCTATTTGTTTTACCCTCTCAGTCATCGCTGCGCGATGCCAGCTTCCCCGAGAGGGGGAGTCGGTCAGCTGCAATATAGCTCTCCCTTCGGGAGAGCTGGCGCGAATGCGCCTGAGAGGGTTTTCTTTTTTCTTTATTCCTCCACCGCTTCCAGCTTCAGGCCGAACAGCTTTTCCGAAAGAGACGGCAGCTGTAGCTGCAACGCGCGGACATAGGCCATTACCACCGGATCCCCGCGCTTTTGTCCCAGCACGATGCCAAACCGGTGTCCCCTGCCCCAGTCCAGTACCCGCACAAAACTGAGGTCCGGTCTGCGGTAATAGAAAGGCGGGATCATCTTGAGTGCCGGGTCGCCGTAGGCTGCACTGCGGATACCGCCCACCGGCGTAAACTCCACCCCTCGGTCCATTCCCTCCTGCAGCAGGCTTGTTTCGTAGACAGTCTGGTACATCTCCTTGATGGGTAGCCAGCGATATTGCAATGCCTGTTCCAAGGTCAATCTGCCCACCGGCATATCAGCGGGCGGGTGGATGGGGATGCAAAGTTCTGGCATATAGAACAGCGGCACAAAGGTAAGCCCCTGCGCGTAGAACTCTGCACTTTCCAGCTGGAAGGAAAGATCCATCTCCCCTTTTTTCAGGCTGCGCCAGACCTCGCTGCGGTTGGCACACCACCCCAGAATAGGGGTATATTGCAGGCACAGGTCACTTGTCAGGGAAAACAGGTCGTACACGAACATCCGCATTGCCTCATGACACCCTGCGATGATCAGATGTCTTTCCGGCGGTTTTTCCTGCTGCTGCACCGCGCGGGCATGGCGCACCGCCTCCTGATACAGAGCTGTCAGCTGCTTTGCCTTGGGGTAAAAGTCCCGGCCTGCCGGGGTCAGGATCACCCGGCGCGGTACATGCTGAAACAGTTCAAACTGCAGCTGTCCCTCCAGCGTGCGGATCTGCTGCGAAAGCGCCGACTGCGAAAGATACAGTGCCTCTGCTGCTGCCGAAAAGCTGTCCATCTCTACGATCTTCACAAATCCTTCCAGTGCACTCTGGTTCATCTGCGCAACCTCGCCTTCTTACATTAGGATTTCCTAAATTATAATATAACATAATTGAATTGTAAAGTGCGCCGCTCTACGCTACAATTGTTAAAGATTCAGCAAAGTGGTTTTTAACTTGCTGCGCGATGAGAAGAAAAGCAAGAAGAGAAAAGAGAAAGAGAGCGTACCTATGAACAAGATCTCCCGCAAGGGCTTTCTGAAGATCGCCGCTGCCGCCGCCATGAGCGGTGTCACTGCCGGCGCACTGGCTGCATGCAATTCCGCCTCCGGCTCCACTGCCTCCGGTGCTGCCGGTCAGTACATTCCCGGCACCTACGAGGGCACCGCCGAGGGCATCTCCTCCACCGTCAAGGTCACCATGACCTTCTCTGACAGCGCTGTCACCGACGTGGTGGTGGACACCTCCGGCGAGACCGCCTCTTTCGGCGCTGCCGCTGCCGATGAGCTGCGTGAGCAGCTGATGGCTGCCGGTTCTGCCGAGATCGACGGCGTTTCCGGCTCTACCATCACCTCCGACGCCGTGATGAAAGCTGCCAAGAGCTGCTACGCACAGGCAAAGGGTGAGGCCGTGGTGTCCAGCGTGCAGCTGCCCACAGGCGACGCAAACGACTGGCTGGGCAAAGAGCCCGACATCGATGAGACTGCCATCACCGAGACCGTGGACATCGACATCCTCATTGTGGGTGCAGGCAACGGCGGTATGTTTGCCGCCGCCTATGCTGCTGCCAACGGCCTGAACTTCCGTGTTATCGAGCAGAACGCCAACGTGCAGGACACCCGTCACTGGTACGGCGCTGTTGATTCTGCTGCCGCTAAGGAGGCTGGCGAACCCGCCACCGATAAGGCAAAGCTGCTGAGCGAGATCTCCCGCTATGCCTCCGGCAAGTGCGACCAGCGCGTTGTCAAGACCTGGATCAACGAGTCTGCCGCCATGCACGACTTCATGCGCAGCATTCTGGAAGATAAGTACGGCTGGGTATGCGATTTCACCTCCGGCAGCGAGGCTGCATGGCCTGCAGAAAATGCCGAGCACAACACCGACTACCTCTATCCTGTGCAGGAGCACAACTACATGGCCAGCGAGCGCGAGTCCGGTCTGGCACGCAACGAGCTGCTGCTGCAGTACATTCAGGAGCTGGGCTACGATGTGGACTTCAAGACCAGTCTGGCCAAGCTGGAAAAGAACAGCGATGGCCGCATTACCGGCATCATCGCCCAGAGCACCGAGGATGACCACTTTATCCGCTACAACGCCAACAAGGGCGTGCTGCTGGCCTGCGGCGGTTTCCCCGGCAACCCCTACATGATGGAGCAGCTGGACCCGCTTGGCACCAGCGTAACCACCGCCTGCTCCTACTCCCCCGCCGACAAGGGCTACGGCATCCGCGCTGCTGTGTGGGCCGGTGCCAATCTGGACAAGGAAGCCGCTCCCATGCTGTTTGACCGCGGCGTTGTTGCCCCCGGCGTGGATGGCGGCTATGTGGATAGCGACTCCGCCTTTGGCGGCAAGGCCTTCCCCGGCAAGATCCGCCAGTACAACCCCGGTACCCAGCCCTTCCTGAAGGTGAACCGCAACGGCGAGCGCTTTGCCAACGAGAGCTGCCCCTACAACGATATCGTCTACGCTGCTGCCCACCAGCCGGGCCGCGTCTACGCACAGATCTGCGATGCCAACATTCTGGAGGACGCAAAGCGTTTCCACACCATCGGCTGCTCTGCCCAGACCCGCAACGG